>OIWS01001801.1_pt1 | contig 19714 bp, 18 predicted proteins | sample 1587611 | NCBI WGS metagenome assembly OIWS01 (sample SAMEA3888919, study PRJEB22519) | human gut metagenome | biome: human gut; feature: human-associated habitat; material: faeces | place: Denmark | collected 2010 | reverse complement strand
AATCACGGGAATCGTAACCTTTCTTTCAGCCATTTTTTCTGACTTATCATTGAGTGCAACCATTACACTCAATGATAAATGAAAAAACTCGAAAATGCAACAAATTTTTGGAGAAATCCAAGAAATAAATGCAGATCCGAAGGCTTGAGTGCAACGTTGTTGGGAAGTCCAGGGTATTCTTCTTGCGGAAGATAATGAACTCAACGCTGAAATTGCTGTCTATATTCTTGAAAAATTTGGGATGACGGTGGATCTCGTGGAAGACGGTGTGCAGTGCGTGAGCCGGATGGAAGTGATGCCCGCAGGAACGTACGACTTGATTCTGATGGATATTCAGATGCCGCATATGGACGGTTACAAAGCTTCACAGGCGATTCGGCAACTTGATGATGCCGTAAAGGCTGCGATCCCGATCGTCGCGATGACCGCCAATGCCTTTGAGGAAGATCGTCAGAATGCCTTCAGGGCCGGTATGAACGGGCATATTGCCAAACCCATTGATGCTGCGAAGGTGAAGGAAACGCTGACGGACTTATTGCGATAATCCGGGCGAATCTAATAGGGATTCCTCCGAGCGCCGTGCGGTCGGAGCGAGTGGTCATGAATTCGTTCAAAGGACTCAGGAGCCGGGAAAACTCCCGGTCGTACGGGGGTGAAAAAGTGCGCTTTTCCGGTCATGTTTCGACGTCGATGAAGCGCAGAAAACCTGGGAAAAGTTTTTCAGTTTCCCGCCCGTCAGGCCGTGTGACGATGAGAGGCATGGCTAGCCCAGGCAGCCGTGAGAAGGATGGTCGCCATCGCGATAAAAATCGAGGCTGCACCGAAAACGCCGGTGAGAATGCCGAAGGTGGTGGGAAGTACGGTGTGGCAGCCGTTCGTGAACATCGTTCTTACCCCCAAAGCTTCCCCGACGCGCCCCGCAGGGGCTTCGCTGTGCAGCAGACTCATGACGTTGGGTTGGCTCGATCCCAAACCAAGGCCCAGGATAAACGCTGCAACGGTGAGCGGCCCAAACGTCGTAAATAGCGGAAAGACCGCGTAAGCAGCGCCGCCCACGGCAAGGGTGAGTACCAAGAACTGCCACTCGGTGAAGTGCTTCGACGTCCAGGGCATCAGAAAACGAACGAGGAAGGTCGCCGAATAGAAAATGCCGGTGAGCCAGCCGATTTCCGTTGCGGAGAGCCCTACGGCGTGACCGTAAACCGGGAACATGTAGTGCTGCAGATCCCAGGCCATGGAGACAAGCGCCGAAACGATGAGAACGTTTCGAAGTGCCGGCACCTTCAAGAGATCCCAAGAGGAGTTTTTTTGCGCCGTCGGTTGGGTCGCCCCGAGCGTGGCCGGGAGTTTCGTAAACGATACGGCGAACATCAGGAGTCCTGCTGCCGCGAAGCCTGACGCCGTGAGAAAAACCGCTGCAAACCCTGCGTGATCGATGAGCGTTCCGGTGAGAATCGGGGAAAGGAGCCCCGAAGCCGACATTCCCATCGCGAGCCATGCAAAAGACGTCTGACGCGTAGCGGCCGTAGAAATGAAGCCGACGGTTTTTTGGCTTACGAGCGTAATGAAAAGGAAACCCAGACCGGCGACGAGCGCCATCCCGTAAAGCGGCCAAAGCGCGTGGTCGGCGACGGGAAAAAGAACGCCTGTTATGGCCGCCGTTGAGAGCATGAGGGCGCCGATGACAATGGGGAGGCGGGTTCCCACTCGGTCGATGTAACGACCGAAAGCGACCGCCGTAAACGTGGGGCCCAACGCCATGAGACTCACGATGACACCGACTTCAAGGGAAGACGCTCCGTGGGCGAGCGCGTCGAGACTCGCTGCAAACCGCAGACTTGCAAAGGCGACGTGAAGTAGAACGGAAGCAAAAACGATTCGAAAGACCATGGCAAAACGACGTCAGGCACAGACTAAGTAAGTTTAACAAAAAGCCGCGAAATTCCCCATGTGTAAGCGTGTGTGGGGCATCTTTGATTTTTAGGAAAACAGCTAAAAACTAGACAAAACAGGCCATAGCTGCCTACATAGATAGGCACCTTCCTTAAACCTTTTGCGGGAGATCGCCAAGGGGACAACTGTCAGCTGGTACAACGGGGACAACCCGGAGGATATCGATCGGCTGGAATTGCGGTCGGCGGGGGATGTGTTGACGGTGCTGCATCAGGCAGACACTCTCGTGATTGATGAGGCGCAGCGGTTACCTAATATAGGACTCACCCTGAAGCGTCTGGTCGACGCCAATGAGACAGAAACGAAACCAACGAGGATTTTCGTGACGAGGTCGTCAGGGCACGTACGGTTCTGTGAGGGGGAGGCTGAGTCGCAGTATGAACTCAGACCTCTCTACTCGACATATATGATCAAAACTGATACAGCAGAGTCTATTTTGGACAGGAGTAAGTATTTGACTCGTAGCTAAGATACGACTCGCACTGACGTTTTCTCAGGCCTCAAGCAATGAAGACGCTCAGTCATGACTACAATTTTCGAGGAGCATTTACATGTTCAAGAAGTTACGAGTAGTCGCTTTTAAGCATCGTCTATATCCTTCATTTAACGGCAGGACCTGCCGAATTCAGAGGAGCATGAAATGAACTTTTGGAAGACTTTGGTTGCCGCCTCCGTGGCCGGTGCAATGATGGTTGGTGCAGTTTCCGCTCAGGAAGACTCCCTCCGTCCGCGTGAATACGGTATCCAGTTCGGCGTTCTGCAGACCGGTCAGAACAACGCCATTACCGACGTTCCGGGTGTGCTCGTCGGCCAGGTCAACGTCCATGACGACAAGAAGGGCGCCCACACCGGCGTGACCGCCATTCTTCCGCATGGCGGAAACCTCTTCAAGGAAAAGGTTCCTGCCGGCATTTTCCTCGCTAACGGTTTCGGCAAGATGACCGGCTACCCGCAGGTGAAGGAACTCGGCAACATCGAAACTCCGATCGTCCTCGTCAACACGCTTAACATCGCTGCCGGTCTCGACGGCATTATCGACTACACATTCTCCTTCAAGGAAAACGGCGACTGCCGCTCCGTGAACGGCGTTGTCGGTGAAACGAACGACGGTGGCATCAACGACATCCGCGCCCGCTTCCTGACGGGCAAGGACGTTCTCAAGGCCATCCAGTCCGCCAAGTCCGGTCCTGTTGAAGAAGGCGTCGTCGGCGCCGGCTCCGGCACGAAGGCCTTCGGCTGGAAGGGCGGCATCGGCACGTCCTCCCGCAAGCTCCCGGCTTCCATGGGCGGCTACACGGTCGGCGTTCTCGTCCAGACGAACTTCGGCGGCTTCCTGAACGTTGACGGCGTCGCCGTTGGCGAAAAGCTCGGCGGCTATCCGTGGCAGAAGGAAATCGAATGCGCTGACGGCTCCATCATGATGGTTGTCGGCACCGACGCTCCGATCGACTCCCGCAACCTTGAACGCGTTGCCAAGCGCGCCTTCATGGGCCTCGCCAAGGCCGGCGGCATCGCCTCCAACGGTTCCGGCGACTTCGCGATCGCCTTCTCGACCGCTAAGGAAAACCGCGTTCCGCACAACACCAAGAAGCTTGAAAAGCTGAACAACGTCAACGTCAACAACGACGACATGACTCCGATCTTCATGGCCACCATCGAAGCTACGGAAGAAGCCATCATCAACTCGCTCTTCAAGGCTCATGACGTTACCGGCTACAACGGCAAGGTCCACAAGGCCCTCCCGGTTGACAAGGTTCTTGACATGCTCCGCGCTGAAAACAAGCTCCCTGCCGCCAAGTAATAGTCTCAGGGCCTTCTAAAGGTCCCAAACTACGAACTCGATAGCCCCGGAGCAAATCGCGCTGGGGCTGTTCTTTTTTGGTTTTTGAAAAACGTTGGCCTGAGTTCGCGGACTTATTCTATGCATACGGGGTACTCGACTCCGGCCGCTTTATAGGCGAGTCGAGTTACCTTGTTTGGCTCAGAAGTAATCAGGCTTCCTTTTATCTCCGAGCATGACTGCGTTGCCAAATTGGCCAGTGTCGGTTGGATCGGATACTTGGTTTCCTTCAGGCGATCCGACAACAATTTCGCCACGATGGTGGCAATAAAAGTGAGCACCATGTGCCCGCGGAATGTTTCTTCCGTCTGTACAGACAACGGCAGCATGCTGACATAGTTCTTTCCCAAATCGAAAACCTGTTCGATTTCCTGTCTCGTGTAGTAGATCTCCAACACCTTGCTTGGCGCAATGCTCCGTTTGGAGACCAACATGAAAATGCCGGCCTTTTCGATCTTGCTTTCGTAGCTTTCGGTACTCAGCGAGCCCTCTGCAACCTTCTCAATCAGAGACAGTTGTTCAAGCGCCGATCGTTGCAGATCAATGCAAAGATATGCGTAGGCTGAGTGTCCCGGTTCAATGACCTTTCCGTTCTTGCCGATCTTCTCATTGAGTTGGCATGAGACCTTCTTAATTCTGACCAGACGGTTGTTTTGCTTGACCAATACACCATTTTCCTTGGTGTCCGCCAGATGCTCCTTCACAATGGATTTGAACAGGCGGCGGTTGGGCTGAAGCCTGGCCAGGAAGGAGACCTGTTCCTCATAAAACGTATTGACGTTTTCTTCGGACAGGTAGCCGGCATCGGTAATGGCAAAGTTGGTGTCCACCCCCATCTGCTTGAGTTCCAGAATGGTTCTCTTGAGGGTGTTGATGTCAATGATATTGCCTGGAACACAGCGCATGTAGATTGGCAAGCCGGTTGTTTGCTGAACCACGTAAATTAGCCGAACCTCATTGTTGATGTCGCCGTTGTGGTTGCTGATCGCCGTCAGACTGAAGTGGATGCTATTGGGCAGGCCGGTACTGTCGATCAAGATGTGCCCAAGCTTGTCGGTGGCGTGATTGTCGACAAACCATTGCAGGTAATTCAAGAAGAAGACCTGCTGTCGCGAGGGATCTCCGAGGTATTTCAAGAGATCGGAGACTTGCGAGCTTGAAAGATGGGCCTGAGGGAATAACCGGTGCGCGATGCTTCGCTCCAGCCACTGACCGGCATAACAGTTGCTCAGGGTGCTGACCAAGTAGAAGCACACCATGGCTTTGAGAGCATCCAGTCGATCTTTGTATGCAGATTCCAGAACAGGATACAAGCCAAGCTTGTCCATGAATCGATCCAGCAGATAAACGTCCCCGAAGACAAAAGAGACCAACTGAGCCGGGACCTGCAATCTGGATTTGCGCTTTGGCATTTCGACGTCAGGCGGAGCGGGAAGATAGCTTCCCGTTTCCGGATCGTACTGGAACAATCCACGTGAGCGGCTGTAAAAGACAAGCCGCTCCTTATCAACAACTCGCCCCAAGGATTCGCCATAGGTTTTGACAACCTTTTGCCCGACGCGGGTAACTGTGCAGAGCGTGCCGTAAGTGTGACCACCCTGAGTCTGAAAACTGATCGTCATAGTGACTGCCTGACGCATGCCTATGCTGCATTATACCATATACTATGCATACACGGGTAGTTTTTAACCCCTTGCTGCTCTGAAAATCCTGCGATACAAGGGGTTAAGAGGCTACGGACGAATCGGTTATGGACGTTTCATAACTTATCCCCGCGAAGTCACGTTGAATTTTTTCCAGTAAAACAGAAGATGCGAATCGATTCTCATCAGAAAATCTCATTGTTCGTTGCGCACAACGAATGACGAGGTCGCAGAAACGGATACCATTTAGGCATTCGGTTGGCTTTGACTTGGCTTGAGTGATGCAGGAGTGCCTGTGAGCACTGCCGAGCGAAGCATCATGACAAGGGGCAGGATATTATGGAACAAAGCGACGATCTCAGAAGATGGCGGCTCTTTGCAACGGTTGCAAAGACGGGAAGCATTTCTTCCGCATGCACCATTTTTCAGACCGATGCGGCAAATCTTAGCCGACAGTTGGCGCAGTTTGAGAAGTCGCTTGGAGCGGGGCCCTTGCTTGATCGTTCCGTGCGGCCTCTGGTACTCACGGAAAATGGAAAGGCGGCCTTCGAGTGCGCCTTGAAAATGCTTCAGCTGCGCGACGAACTGACGCAGAATCTCAAATGTGATCCGAATGCCCTGTCAGGAGTCGTGCGCGTGGGGCTGCCTCCGATGGTGCTTCGAGATCTGCTGACACCTTTTTTGGTGTCATTTTCTGAAGCCTATCCCGACATCGATCTGCGCGTGGACGAATATACGGGAGGCCTGCCGATAAATTTCGAAAACTGGCGGGGCGATCTTTTTGATCTCGTTGTGTCCTACGGTCCGAGTCCGTCGAATCACAATGCCGTTCAGATTCGCTATGGCCAGGGTTTGTTCCTCCCTTGCGCGTCGCCGTCTTATCTTCGCCGCTTCGGAATCCCGAAGACGCCGGAGGATCTCGCGGATCATGTCGGAATCGTGGTGGCGAACGGCTTGAGACAGGCAGCACCTGCGCTTGTGAAGGACGGGCAGTCGGTTCCCATTCACTTCAAGCGTCTCATTCACTTCAACTCAGCGTCCGCAGCAAAGACTGCCGTTTTGCTCGGATCGGGGATTCACGTCACTCTGCCTTCGCTTCATTGCTACCGCGAGGTCAGGGACGGCACGCTCGTGCCGCTCTTGAGGGGTTGGGAGCAGCCGAGTCTTCCTCTTTATATATATTCGCGACCGGAATGCGTGAAACTTGCGCGTGTACGGCTTTTTGTTCGCCGTTTCAGGGAGGTGATGTTTGACTTCCTTCATCAGTGCGCCGAAGTGTTTGATCCTTGGGTGACGGATGCATCCAAGGACATTCTACGTCCGGTTCCATTGAACGCTGATGAAGCCATGTTGTAAAAAACGACAAGATCGTATTGTTCGTTCTGCTATTTTCATCTAGTTCTTCCGCCGACATAATGGCTGAGCCTCAGTAATTATCTGAGGCGGAAAAGGAGAATCTTTATGAAAAAGGCATTGATGGCTGCGGCGCTTTTCGCTGCGGTGACCTCGGCATCAGCAGCGACCGTTTCCGTCTACGGCGTCATGGACATGGGCGTTTCGGTTTCCAAGAAGAGCGGCGCTACGGGCGACAATCGTTGGAACCTGCAGATGAAGTCCGGCATGGTTCACTACTTCTGATCTTCTTATCGCTTCGGCTGACCACCGGAGATGACAAGTCCCGGTGGCGGCCATTTCGCAATGGATGCTGCTATGCAGACACTTCTTCCTTATCTGGCAATCCTCGTCGTGATTCTCACGGGGTGGGGTATTGCCAAAAAGCTTCAGGTTACGACGCTTCTACTTTTCGCCGGGCTTGCTCTGAATCTGCTGGCCATTCTGGCCGGCGTTGACAACATTCTTCCGCGCAGCGCAAAGACCACGGGCTGGATCGGCTTCGATCTTTTTGAACTCTTGCGTGCGCTCTCTCGCTCGCAGATCGCCTCCACCGGCTTCATCATCCTGGTGGCGGGCGGCTTTGCCACCTACATGGACAAGATCGGTGCTACGAACAAGCTTGTTGCTCTCTGCACGAAGCCCTTGTCCAGGCTTTCCGCACCGTATGTGATTCTCGGTGCGGTGTTCCTTCTGGGACATTTCCTTGGCTTGGTGGTGACGTCCGCCGCCGGTCTGGGCACGCTGCTTGCGGTTTCCGTCTTTCCGCTCCTTTTGGGTGTGGGCGTAAGTGCCGTCGCAGCGTCGGCGGCAATCGCATCGGCGCTCGTCTTTTCCTATGCTCCGTCGAGTGCCATTGCCGTGCTGGCAGCCAAGACGGCAGGCGCCGAGCCGATGACTTATCTCATGCAGTACCAGATTCCTGTGGCTATCCCGGCTGTTCTGACGGTGCTTGTTCTGCATATTCTTGTTCAAAGGTATTTGGACAAGAAGGACATGGCTGAAGGCAAGATCGAGGCTTTTGATATGGCTGAAATCGAAGCCAAGAAGACGGCTTCCGCCGATACGCCCTGGTTCTATGCTCTGCTTCCGCTCGTGCCGCTGGTTCTGCTTTTCGTTTTCAACAAGATGGTTTACAAGACCATCGTTCTTGATGTCGGCACTGCCATGTTCATCGGTTGGGTCTTCGCAATCCTGGTTGATCTGGCAACGCGTCGCGATCTTGCCAAGGTGTTTGCCGACGGTCATGCGATGTTCAAGGGCATGGGCAGCATGCTGACGAACGTCGTCGGCCTGATCTTTGTGGCTGCTCTGTTTGCCGACGGTCTCAAGAACACGGGGCTCGTTGCCCTTCTCATTGAAGGAGCGAAGTCTCTGGGCTTGGGCATGGCTGGCACGGGCTTGGTTGTTTCCGCCGTGATTGCCCTGGTGACGCTTCTGACGGGTTCCGGTGTTGCGTCCTTTACCGGGCTGGTTCCGATTGCGCCGTCCGTGGCCGCCGGTCTTGGCGGCGATCCGGTCGACCTCGCCATGATGATGCAGCTCGCAAGCGAAATGATGCGTCCCGTGTCGCCTGTAGCGGGCATCGTGATCATCATGGCGGGTTTTGCCAAGACAAGTCCTCTGGCGATTGTTCGCCGTACCTGGATTCCCTGCACGGGCGGCTTGATCGTCTCCCTTGCTGCAACGATTTTGATGATGTAAGGAGTTTGTGATGACGTTGGGTTTGATGTCCACCGGTGCCGCAGGCAAGGCTGAAGATCTGCTGCCGTGGCCCGGAATTCCCGGACGGGACGAGTTCTTTTGGATTACGGAAGTCAACAAGGCGACCTTGCTTACGAATTTGACCAAGGGCCTTCTCACTGAAGACCAGGCCGCGCGATTCGGTCGTGCCGTGAAGGCGGTAGCTGAAGAATGTGCTGCAGTCGGAAGCGCTCGTCCCAAGATGTACATTCGCTACGAGCCGCTGGTTGTCGCCAAGGCGGGGCTTGAGGCCACTCTGATGCATGCCGGCCGCAGCTCGCAGGACATTCATGCAACCTTCCAGCGCGCCATTCTGCGCGACGAGACGCTGAAGCTGCTCACTGCCCTGGCGTCCGTTGTGACGGGACTTCTGAAGATGGCAGAAGAAAACCGCGATACGTTGATTCCTTGCTATACGAACGGGGTCGCCGCACAGCCTTCCAATATGGCGCATGTTCTGCTGGCTCATGCTCAGGCCTTCCTGCGCGACATGGAACGTTCGCTTGCCTGCTATCGTCGCCTGAATGAATCTCCGATGGGCGCGTGCGTTCTGAACGGTACGGGCTGGCCGCTTGACCGCGACGGAATGGCTGCGTATCTGGGCTTTGACAAGCCCGTGGCCAATACATTTGATGCCGGACAGGTTGCCGGCACCGACGTGTGCGTGGATGCGGCGCTTGAGCTTGTGCATCCGATGCTCCATGTCGGTCAGTTCATTGCTGAACTGATGCAGCAGTATGCGCAGCCGCGTCCGTGGATTCTCGTTTCCGCCACCTATGCCTCCAGCGCCATGCCGCAGAAGCGCAATCCCGGTCCCCTGATCGACATTCGCCGCGATGCCGCGGTGGTGCTCTCCGAGCTCAATTCTGTCGTGATGCGCACGCACAATCTTCCCACCGGCATGTATGACGCGAAGGATGAAAAGCTCAACCGCGAAATCGTGGGTGATGCCTCCTCTGTCGTCGAACGCTTCGCTGCCGTGCTCGGCATGCTTCGCATCGACAAGAAGCGCGCGCTGGAAGAGCTCAACCTCGACTGGACGGCCACTCAGGAACTCGCCGACGTTCTGATGCGCCGCTACGGGATTCCGTTCCGCGTGGGTCACGGCTTCGCGAGTCGCATGGTGACGGTCGGCCGTTGCGAAGGCTACACGCCGAAGACCTTCCCGATCGAGAAGGCCAGGGCCATCTATGCCGAGCTTTACGCAGAGCTCAAGCAGGACGTTCCTGAACTCCCGGCGGACTTCCCGCTTGACGAAGCAGGGCTTCGTGCAGTGCTCGATCCGGCTCACATCATTCTTGAGCGCGCCGTTGCCGGCGGTCCGCAGCCGGTGGAGCTCGAAAAACTGTTCAAGGCTGTAGAGAGCGAACTTAAGGAGCGCGAATCGAACGTAATGATGCTCAAGGGCAAGATCTCTGCTGCTCAGAAGAAACTGAATGCCGATTTTGAGGCATTGATTGCCTAACGGGAGGTGCAAATGAAGATCTCGGAAACGGTTGAATTCCTTCATGAAGTCGGAGGTGTGACGATTCGTCTCACGCTTCAGCAGGCCGGCCGGGATCTTCTGGTTCTTTTGACCGGGGGTGATGCGCCGCATGTTGGTTCCGTCATAGCAGCGGCGCCTCGCCCGAGTCTCCGAGGAGGCGGGATGTCCGCTACGAGCAACGTCATCAACCGAAGCGGACATTACGACGAAGTGCCGGGTCGTCGTGTCGCCGAGCGTTTGGCGGCTTCTCTCAATGCATACCTGACAGCTGCTCCCGACGACTAAAGTCGCGGGGTTCCAAGTTACTTCAGAGCTTCTGCGACCACCTTATCTTCACTCTTTCGAGCGGAGAGTCTGCGAATCGCCACTGACTCAGCGTCACTTGGATTTAACGGAGCTATTTCGCGGGGGAATGCACTTCATCGGCCCAGCAGAGGTGCCTGTCGGCTTATAAGTAGGCTCATTACTCCCGCTCCAAGGGAGCTATCAAGCTGCATACGATGCTCAACAATGATTCTCTGCTTCCGGAGGTCATCGTAGCCACTGGTGGCAAGGTGGCAGACATCACAGCTGCCAGAGACCTTATGAAATTCCCTGCCGGCTCTATCGTTGTGATGGGTCGAGGGTATAACGACTAAAAGCTCTTTGCCAACCTGACGAACGACAACGTCGTTTTCGTGACGCGACTCAAAGACAACGCAGTCCATACCAACATGGCAAAAGGCGTCCGTGCGGTTGACGCTGATGGAAAGTGGGGCGATTACCAGATTCAGTTCACAGCGAAAAATGCTCTTGCCACAGGGTGCGTTGAATACCGCGTAGTCCAGTGGTATGACGAGGACTGCCAGCGGTGGTTTGAGTTCCTCACGAATGACCGGGAGCTCGAGCCGGAAGAAATCGCCCAGCTATACCGTGATCGATGGCAGATTGAACTCTTTTTTAAGAAAGTCAAGCCTGAGCAGGCGGTGATTTTGGGGCGGAACTACCGCTTTGAAAAATGTCGGGTGCTGGATGACGGACGTTGGGTGGTGCGTTTTTGTACGGCGTGGTCGACGCGACCGGAGGCGTTGGAAGCCTTGATTGAATCGATAAAGCACCTTTAAGGGGGAAAAGAGCCGCCGCAGAAACTCCCGTCGGCGGCCTTTTCAAAATGAACGTCAACCGCGACTGTCGCCGAAAAGCGAGACATACATCGGCCAATAGACGGAATAAAGCACTGTCGACGTCGCAAAGGCAAAGGGCACGATGAGAAACATTTCACTGCCCGCAAGCCCGAGGGCCGAAATGAGGGAGGCAACTAGAACGGAACCGAGCCCGACGACGGCGGTGAGAAGTACGCCCAAAACGATGATGGCCGCTAAGGAGCGCAGACACCCGAAGAAGGAGTAAAAAAGCGCTTTGCCGCAGGACATACGCTTTTCACTCGCAAGAAGCGGTGCAAACCACGTCGCGGCCAACACCGGAAGATAGATGACGAGTGTCACGATGATCGCAGTCCATGGCAGGTTTTCGGCGACACTCGACCAATCGAGACGCCCGTTTTCCAATGTTTCCCACTGTGCGATGGTGTCGGACGCGAGAAGGTCAAAAAGAAGATTGACCGTGGAAAGACCCACGGCAAAAAAGAGTCCGATCTGAATTAAAACTTGGCGCAGCGCCCGGTCATTCCAGATATCGACGAGGAGGCGGAAGCTCGGCGTGCGACGGGCGAGTGTCTCTCGGACGCCGCGCCCCAAAAGAACCGTTCCGAACGGCATGAAAAGCGACACGACGAGTGTTCCGATGAAGGGAAGCATCGAGAGAATCCCCATCGACGTCATGTAGAAAACGGCGATGGCCCCCAAGGCAAAGGGTTCTCGGCGGCAGGCGGTGAGCGCCGTTTGGAGCCAATTGAAACCGGCAAGAAACGAAAGTCGGGAAACGGTGTTGTTCATGGTTAAAAAACAAAAATCCCGCCAAAGTCAGACAAGGAAGGCTTCGTAAGTCAATCCGACTTTCGCGGGAACAGATGATTACCAGCCGAACTGAATAAATTTCGGGGTGTCGAGTGTCGAGCGGGAATCGGCGCCCGGGCGGTTGTCGATCGGGCGGTCGCCGCAGTTTTTCATGGTGTAGGGAATTTCCGTGGTGCCCGGCGTCACACGCACTTCGGTGAGACGGTTGTTCTGATCGTGCCGTTCCTCGATTTTGGTGCCCCGTTTGCTGATGTAGGGTTCGGGCTGCGCATGACGCGTTTCTTCGTCGTGACGCGCTCGGGCGCGGGCCCGCTTCATGTCGTTTTCGTTGGGTTCGAGGCGCGCGGCATCATCCGAGGCAGCGGCAGGCGCAACATGGTCGGCGACGGCAGGCAGTTCAGCGCGACCTGTGTAGGCGGGGGGCGGAGCGACGGTATCAGCCGCCGCGGCAACGCCCGTGAGAGTCATGAGAGTAACGAGGCAGAGTTTTTTCATGGTGCGTAAACAAAGAAATATTCCAATAAGCTCATTATGCCTTGAGTTTCGGGTGCTGCGGAGCTTTTTTTACGCTTGGAAACGGCGGGGTTCGGGAAAAACGGCTAAAGTGCGGCTACCTTCCTTTTTTACGTGGTTTTTTTCATCATGCCCCGCTTACTTCTCGTCGACGGTTCCAACTACCTGTTTCGTGCATTCCATGCGTTGCCGCCTTTGACGACGAGCCGGGGTGAGCCGTCGGGTGCTGTCAAGGGCTTTCACGGCATGCTCAAAAACGTGAAGACCCTCATAGCACCGGATTACGCGGCCTGCGTGTTTGACGCACCGGGAAAGAATTTCCGTCATGAAATTTTCCCCGAATACAAGGCGAATCGTCCGCCGATGCCTGACGAACTGCGAAGCCAAATTAAACCCATTTTGGAAATGGTGAAGTTGGAGGGGTGGCCTTTGCTGCAGATCGAGGGAGTGGAGGCCGACGACGTGTTGGCGACCCTTGCAAAAGCAGGGGAAGCCGCCGGGTGGGAAGTCTTCATTGCCACGGGGGACAAGGACCTTGCGCAGGTTGTGAACGACAAGATTAAGCTTGTCAACACCATGACTCGAGAGATTCTCGATCGCGAGAAGGTGAAGGAAAAATACGGTGTCGGGCCCGAAGGGATCATTGACTATCTGGCGTTGATGGGCGACAAAGTGGATAACGTGCCCGGCATCGCAAAGTGCGGCCCGGTGACGGCCGCAAAGTGGATTAACGCTTACGGCTCGATTGCCAACCTCGCGGCGCATGCCGCGGAAGTCAAGGGCAAGATCGGTGAAAACCTGCGGGCGGGGCTTCCGTTCCTGCCGACGGCTCAGAAACTCGTGACGATCAACTTGGCGGCTCCGGTACCGAAAACCGTGACGGAATTGACGTTTGCGACGCCGGACGAAACGAAGCTTGCGGCCTTTTATGAGCATTGGGAAATGCGCTCGGCCCTCGGTAAGAAAGCAGCGAAAAAGCCCGTGGAAAAGCAGTCCGTTGACGCGCAGCAGGGCGATCTTTTCGGCGCGGTCCCCGTGCCTCAGGCGGTTGCTGTGACGCCGACTGGTTCGGACAAGACGGACGTTATCGTGGCGGATACGGCGGACAAATTGGCGCTGTTAAAGGCGAAGCTTTCCGACCGGACGCCCGAGATGCCCCCCGTTGCGATGGCGCTTCTCACCGACGGCGAACACTTTTTGACCGAAACTCCGACGGGACTTGCGATTGCCTTCTCACCCTTGGAACGTTGGTACGTTCCGTTGGCGCATGACGCCGGCGTCAACGCCGGGAGTGAGGACGTCAAAAACACGCTTGCCGATTGGTTGGCATCGTCGGCGCCGAAACTGATGCACGACGTAAAGTATGCGTGTCACGTGTTGGTCAACCTCGGACTGCCGGTCGTGGAAAACGCGGACGACACGATGCTGATGAGTTATGTGCTCGAGGCACACTTAAAGCACGACCTCGCGTCGGTGGTTGCAAGAACCTGTGCTACGTTGGTACCGAGCGACGAAGACTTGTTGGGCAAGGGGACTCAGAAAAAGCGGGCGGCAACGCTCTCGGTCGCCGAAGCGGCGAGCGTTATGACGCTTCGGGCGGCAGTGATCCGTACGGCGGGCTGCGTCATGCGGGAAACAATTGCGGCCGACGCGGGACTCTCCCGCATCTATCGCACGGTGGAACTGCCCGTGAGTCGGGTACTGGGGCAAATGGAGCGCACCGGGGTGCTGGTGGATGTAGCAAAATTAGCGGCCTTAAGCGCAGAAATGGATGCCGAAATCCGGCGTATCAAGGCCGACATTGAAACGGTGGCCGGTGAAAAATTTAATCCGGCCAGTCCCAAGCAGTTGGCGGCGATTCTCTTTGACAAATTGGGGTTGCCGGTGAAAAAGAAGACGGCGAGCGGCACGCCCTCCACCGACGAAGAAGTGTTGACGGAATTGGCGCTCAACTATCCGCTCCCGAAACTCATTTTGGACTATCGGCGTCTGGCGAAATTAAAGGGTACCTATACCGATAAATTGCCAGAATTGACCGACGCCGACCACCGGGTGCATACGACGTTCGGACAGGCGACGGCGGTGACGGGGCGCCTTGCGAGTTCTGAGCCCAACCTGCAGAATATTCCGGTGAGAACCGGAGAGGGGCGCCGCATCCGCGAAGCCTTTATTGCGCCTGAGGGCTGTAAGATTATTTCGGCGGACTATTCGCAGATTGAACTCCGGATCATGGCGCATATTTCCGGGGATGAGGGGCTTTTAAAAGCCTTCCGGGCTGGCGCCGACATTCACCGGGCCACTGCGGCGGAAGTGCTCGGTATCGCTCCGGAATCCGTGACGCCCGATCAGCGCCGCATGGCGAAAGTCATCAACTTCGGTTTAATTTACGGAATGAGTGCCTTCGGACTTGCGCAGAATCTCGGCATTGACCGTAAGGTGGCCGCGAGCTACATCGAGCAGTACTTTGCTCGGTACCCGAAAGTCGCAAAATACATGGAATCGACGCGCGTAAAAGCGCAGGCCCAAGGGTACGTGGAAACCGCGTTCGGGCGGCGGCTGCAATTGCCCGACATCCGCAGTTCCCGCGCCAATATCCGTGCGGCCGCTGAGCGCGCAGCCATCAATGCGCCGATGCAGGGCACGGCAGCGGATTTGATCAAGATGGCGATGATCTCGGTGGCTGAGTGGATTAAGCATGAGAACCTAAAGAGCCGCCTCGTGCTGCAGGTGCACGACGAACTGATTCTGGAAGTGCCTGAGGACGAAGTTGCCATCGTGAAAGTAAAAGTCCCCGAACTGATGGCGGGCGTCGCTTCCTTGTCGGTGCCGCTCATTGCCGAAGTAGGAACGGCGGACAATTGGGAAGCGGCGCACTGACGTTAAAAACTGCCTGAAAATCGGCCGCCCTTCGTCGTTTTCAGACGAAAACAAGGGAGGGGAAGCAGGTTCTTAGCCTTGATTTTTCGACGTAATCGGAAAAAGTACGCCGAAAGAATTAAGGGGAACCCCTTTGGACGCGTTAGAATGCGCGCCGATCGGGGAAGAAATGTGTGCTTCTCCGTCCAAATCGGATGGCATCTTTCTCTAAAAGAGGTCATATCCTTTCCAACCCCCAAGTCAATCTATGAAACGATCGGATATCTGTGTCGTCAGTGCCGTATACCTTATTGCACTGGCTTTTTTTGTGATGACCGTTCAATTGCCCGATGAGGCTCAGACCTATCCCATGGGTCTCATCATCGGGATGGCGCTTCTCAATACCCTTTTCCTCATTCAGCAGCTCGCGAAAGCGTGGGCTGCCGGTGTGCTTACCAAGACGGAAAACGATTTTCCGACGATTTTCAGCACCCTTTTACCGCGGCAGTTTGCCTTTGTTTTGGCAGGCTGCCTTCTTTTTTTGGTGCTCATGTATTCGGTGGGCTACTACGCCGCGAGCATCCTTTACCTTGTAGGAACGCTTTTCTTTTTCAAGGTTCCCTCAAAGTGGATTCTGATAACCTTGGTAGCGTTGGTGGCGTTGGTCTACGCCGTCTTTACGCTCTTTCTTAAAGTGCCGCTCCCTGCGGGCGTTCTCTTTTCCTAACGGAGGTCCCGCATGGAAACGTTCGGTTTGATGGCGGCGGGGTTTCTGCACGCCCTGACGCCCCTTAATCTCATTGCGATGCTCGTGTCGACGGCCTTGGGCATCACGATCGGCTGTTTGCCCGGATTGTCCGCCGCAATGGGGGTGGCACTTTTGCTGCCCGTCACGTTTGGCATGGATCCTGCGACGGGCCTTATCGTCTTGGGCGGCATTTACTGCGGTGCTATTTTCGGCGGCTCCATCAGTGCGATTCTGATTCACACGCCGGGGACGCCTGCGTCGGCTGCAACGGCGATCGAAGGCTATCAGCTCACTCTGAAAGGCCAGGCGGCCCGAGCCCTTTCGATGGCGTGCTTTGCGTCCTTCATGGGCGGGTTGCTGAGCTGTCTCTCGCTTTACTTCCTGTCGCCGATTTTGGCGGAACTGGCGATGCAGTTTAAGAGCCCGGAATATTTCTGGCTCTCGATTTTCGGTTTGACGGTAATTGCCGGCGTGTCGTCGAAGTCTCTGCTGAAGGGGCTGATTTCGGGCGTTCTGGGGCTCCTCCTTTCCACGATCGGCATGGATCCGATGGAAGGCGTGGAACGCTTCATGTTCGGTCAGGCGACGCTTTATAACGGCATCAACGTGACCTGCGCTCTTATAGGCTTGTTCTCGATGTCGCAGGTTCTGATTTTGGCCGAAGCGAAAATCACGCAGCGCGGTCGGGCGGCGAAATTTGATAGGTTGGGGCTTTCCAAAGGCGACTTAAAGCTCACGCTTCCGACGATCTTCCGCAGTTGGGTGATCGGCAACGTGGTGGGGATTCTCCCCGGGGCAGGCGCTTCCATTGCGTGCTTCATGGGGTACAACGAAGCACGGCGCTTTTCCAAACATAAGGAAGATTTCGGTAAGGGCGCCATAGAAGGTGTGGCGGGTTCCGAAGCTGCCAACAATGCCGTCACCGGGGGCTCGCTCATTCCGACCCTGACGCTCGGCATTCCCGGTGAAAGCGTGACGGCCGTGCTGATGGGCGGCCTTATCATTCACGGTCTGCAGCCGGGGCCCGAACTCTTTACGACGTACGCGGGGATGACCTACACGTTCTTCGCGGGGTTTGTGCTCGTGCAGTTCTTCATGCTGGGTATCGGTCTTTTGGGCTGCCGCGGTTTTGCGCAGATCGCCCGTTTGTCCGACGCCATCCTGATTCCGTCGATCTTCATTCTCTGCGTCGTCGGCTCCTATGCCATTCACAATAACTTCGTCGAAGTGGTGATTATGTTTATTTTCGGCGTGATCGGCTACCTCATCCGCAAGTTCGGTCTGAACGCCGCAGCGGTGGTGTTGGGGCTTATCTTGGGGCCCATCGGTGAAAACGGCCTGCGCCGCTCGCTGATGCTTTCCGACGGCGACTGGACGGTGCTTTTCTCGACCCCCATCTGCTGGGTCATGATTGCGCTTTGCGTGCTCGGCATTCTGAGCCCGATTCTCATGGAGAAGTGGGAAAAGAAGATTGCCGGCGACAGTACGAAATAGTTTTCTCCCGTTTTCCGGGATCGAAAGGTTCCGGAAAAGTTTTTAACCCGAAAGGTGGTTCTTTATGAATAAAAAACTCTTGTCGCTCGCTGCAGCGGCTGTTATGGCTCTTCCGCTCGTTGCTGCTGCCTGGCAGCCCACGGGTGACGTGAACGTCATCGTGGCCTACAAGGCCGGTTCCGGTACGGACACGGGCGCCCGCCTTTTGGCGCTGGATGCCGAAAAGTATGTGGGTCGTACCCTCATCATCAACAACCTCCCGGGCGCCGACGGTAAGATCGGTTGGACGCAGCTTGTTAACGCCAAGCCCAACGGCCAGACGATCGGCTTTATCAATCTGCCGACCTTTACGACATTGGCCACGCAGCCCGGTGCTCCTTTTACGACCGCGAAGGTGATTCCCATCGTGAACCACTTGATCGAAACGTCCGTAGTGGTCGTGCGTGCCGACAGCCCCTATAAGACCTTGAAGGAACTCGTGACGGCCGCGAAGGCAAAGTCCAACATGCGCGCTTCCACGAACGGCATGAAGGCTTCGAACCACACCGCCGCGCAGTTGTTCGCGCAGTCCGCGGGCTTTAAGTACAAGGCGATTCCTTACGGCGGCACGGCTGACCAGTTGCTCGCCCTGCGTCAGGGCGAAGTGCAGTTCACCTGCGCGAAGGTGGCCGACGTCGCCAAACTCGTCTCCGGCGACAAGCCTGAACTGCGCATCCTCGGCGCGTTCGACACGAAGCGCCTGGCCGAGTACCCGGATGTTCCCACGCTGGGCGAATTGGGTTACTACCCCAATTGGTACGGTTCTGCCCGTGCGCTCGTCGCGCCCGCGGGGACGCCTGATGACGTGATCGCGTTCTACGTCGATGCCTTTAAGAAGACGATGAATGATCCGCAGACCATCGAACAGCATAAGAAGGCTGGGCTTTCGATGCAGTTCATGGACAACAAGGAACTCGCCAAACTCATTAAGCAGCAGGAAGTCTTCTGCCGCGATGAAGTGTCTCAGCTTTATAAGTAAGTTTGAGCTGATCTGAGTCCGCAAAAAAAGCGCAGCGCCCAAAAAATGGGAACTGCGCTTTTTTGTTTATCCGGACAGCGTTAATTACAGGAGCCGGCGACTTCGGGAATGAGCGTGATGATTGCTTTGCCGTCGGCGTCAAAGAACGTCAGAGCGTCCTTCGTCTGCTTGGCGGAGCGGGCATTGTTGAGAAGGTTGAGCATTTCGCTCTCAAGCGCCATGTATTCGGGGGCGCACATCTTCATCGTGACGGCTACCTGGTCAAAGCGAATCTTTTCGCCGTCGATCACAACGTTCCCCGTAAAACGGTTGCAGCCCAAGTCGCCCGTGGCTTGACCGTCGGAAAATTCGATCATCGGCGGTACTTCGCACTGTGAGCCTTTGGGAAGCTGCATCATCCAGCTTGTGTCGGTGAGTTTCAAAGAAGGGGTATCGGCCACGGCAGTTTTTCCGGGGGTAAGGGCGCTGCACCCGGTAAGGGCGAGAACGGAAAGGGAAGAAAACGCCAGAACGGCGTGCTTGACGGAAATCACGTCCGAAATCCTCATGAGAAGAAAAGGGGAAACCGCAGTGTAGGCGGCTTGACGCTTCGATGGCAAAAAAATGGCAGAAGTCTTTTTTAAGACTTCTGCCCAAGGTAACCAAAGGAGAATCACTCTGAGAGGAAGCAACCACAGTCGGCGCTTTTCTCAGGAACGTAATGTAAGGGAACAGCGGGCGAAATGCTGAAACGGGGTGTGAACGAAAGCAACGAAATGTAAGAAGTCGGGGAATTTGCGGCGTTTTTGTAATGTTTAGAAGCATTCGCAGTAAGGACGATCGGACGCCGATCAACGGTTGAAAAAAGTTTCCTGAAAATTCATGGGGGTATTCGGAGAAATCGGCGATGCGGGTGAAAAGCGCTTGACATTTGTTTTTTAGACTCCCATAATGCGCCCCCTTCGCCGATAACAACGACGAAGACAAGTGAGGAGGGGCTGGCGATTCGTGAAGAATCGGCAACGCTTCTGGGAGCAAAAAACAAAAAGTTTGCTCCGCCACTTGCAAAACTGGTTCGACTTCTGTAATATATC
>OIWS01001793.1_pt1 | contig 19774 bp, 16 predicted proteins | sample 1587611 | NCBI WGS metagenome assembly OIWS01 (sample SAMEA3888919, study PRJEB22519) | human gut metagenome | biome: human gut; feature: human-associated habitat; material: faeces | place: Denmark | collected 2010 | reverse complement strand
GCCAAAGGCGGAACCTTTCTGATGAAAGAATTGAATCAGAAAATAGTATGAAAAGGTCATTTTGAAGAATGGCGGTGTGTTTGAGAACAAAGGATACGATCCGAGTGAACAGGTTATGGTCAAACGGTTTTGGATTCAGCTGTAACAGACAACATAGGTTCCGGGATCCGAAGCCGAGAGAGGGGCTCTGTTGCTGGTCGGAAAGAAGACGCCTTGGAGATTTGAAATTTTGGGGCGTTTTGCGGGGGTTGGGGCGAATTTTACTTGGATTTTACAAAAGTCCTCTTTTGCATTTGACATCCGAACGATAAGATAAAATCAGATGGGGAAAGAAAAAGAGGAAATAAGAGCATGGATATCTTTGAAGTATTGAATCTGATTGGCGGACTGTGTCTGTTCCTGTTCGGAATGAACCTGATGGGACAGGCGCTCGAGCGCCGCGCGGGCGGGAAGCTCCGTACGCTGCTGGGGAAGATGACCGGACGGAAATTGGCCGGTTTTGCCACGGGCCTCGGAATCACAGCGGTGATCCAGAGTTCTTCAGCGACCACGGTTATGGTGGTTGGATTCGTCAACTCCGGTCTGCTCACGCTGCGGCAGGCGATCAATGTCATTATGGGCGCGAACGTTGGCACGACGGTGACAGCCTGGCTGCTCAGCCTTGGCGGGATTCGCAGCGACGCGGTCTGGGTGCAGCTGCTCAAACCCTCTTCCTTCACGCCCATCCTGGCCCTGGTTGGTATCATCCTGTATATGTTCTGCAAGAGCGGAAAGAAAAAAGACACCGGAATGATCTTCCTGGGCTTTGCAACATTGATGTTTGGCATGGAGACAATGACCGGCGCGGTCGCCGGGTTGAAGAATGTCCCGCAGTTTACGCAGCTGTTTGTTGCCTTTACAAATCCGGTGCTCGGCGTGATCGCCGGTGCGGTATTGACCGGGATTATCCAGTCCAGCTCGGCTTCCGTCGGCATTTTGCAGGCGCTGGCCGTGACGGGGGCTGTGAGCTATGGTGCAGCCATCCCCATCATTATGGGGCAGAACATCGGCACCTGTGTGACGGCGCTGATTTCGTCCGTGGGAACCAACAAAAACGCAAAGCGCGCGGCGTTGGTGCATCTGTCGTTCAACGTCATCGGGACGGTTGTGGGCTTGCTGGTGTTTTGCGCGGTGCGGGCGTTGCTGGCGCCGCCGATCCTGAACGAGGCGGCCACGATGTATGGCATTGCGATTGCACACTCGTTGTTTAATGTGCTCTGCACGGCGCTGCTGTTGCCCTGCTCCGGGCTGCTGGAGCGGCTGGTGAAGTGGTTGGTGCCGGACGCGAAGGTTGTGGAGACGACAACGCAGCTCGACGAGCGGCTGCTTGCAACGCCGCCTGTGGCGCTGGAGCGCTGCCACACGGTGGCGGTGGAGATGGCGTGCGGCGCGGCACTGGCGCTGAAGGAGGCGCTGGAGAGCCTTGACGGGCTGACGCCGGAGCTGGCGGAGGACATCCGCACGCGCGAGGAGATGACCGACCACGAGGAGGATGCGCTCAGCACCTATCTGCTGCGGCTCAGCGCGGCGCAGGGGCTCGGCGACAGCGAGAGCGAGGAAGTGACGGAGCTTTTGAAGCTGGCCGGAGACTTTGAACGGATCGCGGACCACGCGGTGAATATTCTGGAATCTTCCGAGGAGCTGGCAGAAAAGGATCTGCAGTTCTCCGAGACCGCGAAGCGGGAGCTTGCGGTGCTGCGGCGTGCGGTGGTAGAGGTTTTGGACACGGCACGGGAGGCGTTTGAGCGCAAGGACGTGCAGATGGCCATGCGTGTGGAACCGCTGGAGCAGGTGATCGACCAGCTCAAGGAGCAGATGCGCACGAACCATATCATGCGGCTGAAAAAAGGAGAATGCAGCGTGGAGACCGGATTTGTGCTGTCGGATATTCTGACGAATCTGGAGCGGGTATCCGACCACTGTTCCAACATCGCGGGCTGCGTCATCGATCTGCGGCAGCACAACCTGAACCTGCACGCCTCGCTTCAGGCCAGCCGCAGCGGCAGCGAGGAATATTTGCAGAAATACCACGCTTATGCGTCAAAATACGCCCTTTCCTCCACAAAATAACACGGAGCAACACCTAAAATCGGCCCGGCAGCTTCTGCTGCCGGGCCGATTTTGCATCCCGCCCTCCGACGCAGCCGAAGATCTGCGCACTACGATTTCGGAAACGCATGCTGCGCGGAGGGTGCTTGACAGAACGCGGGAGATATGATAAGATTTTATTACATTTTACAAATCCGTTTTATAAAAGTAAAATGAATCGCCGAAATAGGGGGGCGGGACAGTGGCAAAGGTAACGGCAAATGAAGAGATCAAGCGGTACAATCGTTCCAGCATTTATGCTGCCCTACGGGAGCATGGGCCGCTTTCCAGACAGGATCTGGTGCGCGAGCTGCAGCTCTCGCTGCCGACGGTGACGCAGAATCTGGCCAATCTTCAGGACGAGGGCCTGATCGATGGATCTGGCTTCCTCGGCAACACGGGCGGCCGCCGCGCGAAAACCTATTCCGTCGTGGCCGACGCGCGTACCGCCATCGGCTTGGACGTGACGCGCAACCATATCACCTCAGTTGCCGTCGACCTCAATGGCAGCGTCATTGCGCGTCTGCGCGTGCAGGTGCCCTTTTCCCGCACCCCGGCATATTACGAGCGTCTGGGCCAGATCGTTCGGACCACGGTGGAAAACGCAGGCTTGGACGAGCGGGCCATCCTCGGCGTCGGCATCGGCGTCCCGGGCCTCATTACGCCGGACAACCAGCGCGTATTTTACGGCAAAATCCTCAATTTTACAGACGCAACCTGTGAGGAATTTTCACAGGATATCCCGTTCCGATCGGCGCTGTTCAACGACGCAAACGCTGCGGGCTTTGCCGAAACGTGGATGAACCGCGACTTGGATAATGCATTTTATATCATGCTCAGCAACAATGTCGGCGGTGCGATCTATATCAACCGTCAGCCCTATGTCGGCGAAAATATCCGCGGCGGCGAGGTGGGCCATATCATCATCGAGCCGGGCGGCCGCCCGTGCTATTGCGGCGCGCGCGGCTGTGTCGATGCGTATTGCGCTGCAACGGTGCTCTCCGCGCTGACCGACGGCAATCTGGCGGAATTTTTCGCCCTGCTCAAATGCGGCGACCAGCGGGCGCACGCGCTCTGGGACAAATACCTGCACGACCTCGCACAGACCGTCGTCAATCTGCGTCTCCTGTTTGACTGCAACATCATCCTCGGAGGCTATGTCGGGGGCTATATCGAAGACTATCTCGACGATTTGAAGGCGCTCGCCAAAACCTCCTTTGAAGACAACGCCGATTATCTCATTCCCTGTCGCTGTAAAAACGAGGCCATCGCCGTCGGCGCGGCGCTGCATTTCATTTCAGAGTTTATTGAATCCGTTTGAACGACCCGTTTGGCATCCTGCCGCCGGAGCAAGCTCCGGCGGCTTTTTTGTGCAATCGTCCATTTTTTAGCGCTGGAATTTAGCAGAATTGCAGCATTGACAATCTGCCGAATGGGCGTATAATGAAAATACAAGGTTGTTTTGCAAAAGCACTTAATAAAACAAAGCGCAGAAATGCAGAGCGCCGCCTGCCCGCTGCGGGCAGGTTCCATCCGTGCAGGATCCGCTTGTCCGGGTTTGCAAATAAAAATGAAAGACGGAGGAAAAAATGAAAAGATTACTTGCATTGACTCTCGCGCTGCTTCTGGTGCTCGGCATGTTCACGGCCTGCACTGCCAAGCAGGAACAGGCAGATCAGCCCGCTGCTGAAGCGCAGCCGTCTGCGAACAATCAGACGACCGAATCTGAAACGCCCGCTGAGGGCGGCGAGCGGACTATCCGCATGTGGACCTTCCTCGACCTGACCAGCGAAAACGGCCGCGCCAAGGTTCTGGCCAAGCTGATTGACAACTTCCAGACCGCCAACCCCGGCGTCACCGTCAAGGTCGAGACGCAGGAATGGAGCACGCTTGCCAGCAAGATCTTCGCCGCAGCGGAGAGCGGCGAAGCGCCCGACGTCTTTATGGTCAACACCGCCAACCTCGGCGAGGCCATCAACCGCGGCATCTGCGAGCCGCTGGAGAACCTGTTCTACAGCGACTGGACCGATGCGCAGAAGGACGACATCGATTCCGCTATCTTCGAACAGGGCTTCGACGGCACCTATCACTATGAAATTCCCTTCTTCTATGGCGCGTTTGGCGTGATGTACCGTAAGGATCTCTTCGAGGCCAAGGGCATCAACGCGGACGACATCCACACTTGGGCGCAGCTCGCCGAGGCAGCTCAGCAGCTGACCGGGGAAGAGAACGGCCAGAAGATCTGGGGTTACGGCATTGGCTACAGCCTCGATGTCACCGACCCGCACGGCGCCCTTCCCGCAACGCTCTTCGGTCAGGCTGGCGGTATGTTCACCGATGACGGGCAGCCCAACAACTGGACTGGCGAGAGCGCACAGAAGGCGCTGCAGTACGAGCTGGATCAGATCAATGTCTATGGCTGTACTCCGGCCAGCGCCGCTTCCATCACCAGCGAGGATGTCTACACCGACTTTGCCGCCGGCAACTACGCAATGATCGCCGCTGGCTCCATCCGTATGCCCACCGTACAGGGCACCTGTGCCTTTGATCCGGAGGACGTCGGCTTCATGGCCCTGCCCGGCATCGACGAGAACACCCCGGGCCTGTCCTACGCCGCTGGTTGGAATACCGCCGTCTGGTCCGGCTCGAAGAACAAGGACGTTGCTGGCAAGTTCCTCGAATATCTCTGCTCAGCCGAGGCGGACGAGCTCTGGGTCACCGAGGCCCAACAGATCCCGTTGCTGAAGTCGACGCTGGAAAACTGCTCCGACTTCCTCTCCCAGCCGACCAATGAGTGGGTCATTCAGGCGAAGAATATCCTGCTTGACCGCGCCTATGTCCAGTCCATCAAGTACAGCGTTTCCGGCTTCAATGAAGACCTGCAGAACGCCTTCCAGCTCGCCTTTGTCGACGGCATGAGCGTGGAAGAGGCGCTGGCCGAAGCCGAGGCGAACTTCATCGACAGAAATACCGCGCGGTAATCGCGCATCGCTCCGTAACCCCAGTTCTCCGGCGTCGGCTCCGGCAAAGAGTCGGGGCCGACGCCGGAGCGCGTGTATTCGTCCTGCAAATACACAACGAAAGGACTTGATTTGTTTTTGGCTCGTTTGGTCAACAGAAAAAACTCGCAGGAACAAACGCATCTCAGACGCGGACGGCTGGACCGGGCGCTGCCGTATGCGCTCTCCGCGCCGTCGATGATCCTCATCGTCCTGTTCCTGCTTATCCCGCTGGGATATTGCCTTTATTGCAGCCTCTGGCGCTGCGACTACATGGACTTCACCAGATATGTTGGGTTCGATAACTATTTGGACGTGCTGCACGACAAAAACGTCATCCGCAGCCTCGGCCTCTCCTTCGTGATCTCCTTCTCCAGCCTTGCCATCGCGCTGGTGCTCGGCGTGCTGCTCGCGCTCTGGATCAATTCCGCGAAAAGCGGCTTTGCCTATGCGCTCGAGATCATGATTCTCGTCCCGTGGGTTACCAGTCAGGTCGTCGCGGCCATGCTCTGGAAGTGGCTGCTCAAGGACGAGACCGGCCTGCTGAACTATGTCTTCTCCAAGCTCGGTCTTGGGACGGTCGGCTTCCTGTCCAATAAAAATATCGCCGTCATCTCCCTGATCGGTGTCATCACATGGCGCGTCATCGGCTACGTCATGGTGCAGATGGTCGCGGGCCTCAAGGCCATTCCGAAGGAATACGACGAGGCTGCCATGATCGACGGCGCAAACAAGTGGCAGATGTTCTGGAAGGTACGCCTGCCCCAGTTGAAAACGCCGATGGCCCTCTCGGCCATCATCGTCGCGCTGTCCAACCTCAACAACCTGACCGTCCCCCTGACGCTCACGGGCGGCGGCCCCGGCAAGGCCACAACGGTCATCTCCATTCTGGCTTACCGCGAGAGCTTCTCGTATTACCACTTCGGCGAGGCGAGTGCCATGTCGATCGTTCTCTGCTTGATCAACTTTGTCCTGACTGTGATGTATGTAAAGGCGGTGAAGTATGAGCTGTAAGAAAAGAATGTCCCGCCGGGTCCGCATCCTCTCCATCATCGGCTTCGTTGCCATTGCGATCGTCAATCTGGTGCCCTTCGTCTGGGGTGCGCTGACGTCGCTGAAGCCCATGCGCGAGGTCGCGCTCTATCCGCCTACGCTGTTCGGCAGTCAGGTCTCTGCCGAGCATTATGCAACCGTTCTCAAGGGCAATTTCCGGCAGGCCCTCATCAACAGTACGCTCTATAGTCTCGTCGCCATCGTCCTCGGCATTCTCTGTGCGATCCTGATCGCCTATGCGCTCACGCGCTATCGGTTCGCCGGGAAAAAAGCGATCTTCCTCATCATCCTCTTCGGCATTCCGCTCTCGATGGGCAGCGCGGCCATGGTTGTCCCGAACTATATGATGTTCTCCGCGCTGCATATGACGAACAAGTGGTACACGCTTCCGCTGATCTACACGGCCTATAACCTGCCGATGGCGGTCTGGATCATGGTGGGCGGTATGCAGTCGGTGCCATATGCGATCGAAGAGGCCGCCATGATTGATGGCGCGTCGAAGAGCTACATCATCTTCCGCCTCATCCCGCGCCTCACGCTCCCGACCATTGCCTGTGCGGCGCTGATGATCTTCATCGGCGCGTGGAACGAATATGTCGTCTCCTCTGTCATGGTCAACTCGCAGGAGCTCTATCCGATCCAAGTCTCGATCTACAACTACATCGGCTTCTTCGGGCAGGAATGGGGCCCGCTGACCGCGGCTGCCACACTGGCCGTCATCCCGATCATGCTGGTGTTCACCTATCTCGGAAAATTCCTTGTCTCCGGCCTGACGGCCGGTGCCGTAAAGGGGTAAAGGAGCAGCTATGTATCAAAAACAATATGATGTCATCGTCATCGGCAGTGGCCCGGGCGGCTTTGCTGCAGCCCTTGCAGCGTCGCGGCTCGGCAAGCGTGTTCTGGTCGTCGAGCGGAATCCGTTCTTCGGCGGCCTGCTGGCCTCCGGCCTTCCGCCGCTCGCGTTTCTCGATCGCAGCGGACGGCAGGTGATCGGCGGCATTGCGCAGGAGTATATCGACCGGCTGCGCGAGGTCGGTGGCGCAACCGAGCATTTCCGCGCCCCGATCCAGAATTCGCTGACCTATCTCAATATGTCATGGGCTCGCGTCATGATCAACGAAATGTTCCGCGAGGCGCACATCGACACCATGATCTATGCCGAGCTTTCCGCCGTAAGGATGGAGGGCCGCGCGGTCCGCGGCGTGGAGGTCTTCACGCGCGGCGAGCGTTATACCTTCAAAACGGAGATGCTCGTCGACGGCACCGGCGATGCCTGCTGCGCGTGGATGGCCGGCGCGGAATGCCGCAAGGGAGAAGCGCTCCAGCCCGCAACGCTGACCTTCGATGTGGAGAACATCGACATCGACGCATTCGCGGCCTACGCCCGCACCCACCCGGAAACCATCCGCATGCCGGATACTTTCCCCGGCATTCACCAGTCCGCCGACGATTTCGGCCTGGACAAGACGTTTGCGACCATGTGCTTCTTCGACCTCATCGAGCAGGCACGCGCCGCCGGAGATTTTACGCTCCCGCGCAACATGATCGACTTTACCCACCAAAAGGGTACGCACCGCGGTTATTTCAATGTGACGCGCGCCATCAACACGGATTCCACCGACGTGGAGCAGTTCAACCGCGCCGAGGATACCTGTGAGCATCAGGTCTTCGAGATCATGCGCTTCCTGCGCAAATACTGCCCCGGATTTGAACATTGTACGCTCGGCCAGCTCATGCCCTATCTCGGCATCCGTGAGAGCCGCCGCATCGTCGGCCTGAAAACGCTCACGAGCGACATTCTCCAGACGCTCCCCATCCCCGAGGACACCGTCGCCCTCAGCGGCTATAATGTGGACATCCACGGCCAGACCTCCGGCATCATGACGATGTATCCGGTCGCCCATGCCGTCGGCATTCCCTATGGCTGCTTGGTGCCGGAGAAGACCGAGGGCCTCATCATTGCGGGCCGCCCGATCTCCGTCGACCAGACAATCTTCGGCATGACGCGCGTCATGTCGACCTGCATGGCCGTCGGTGAGGCCGCCGGAACGGCGGCAGCAATGGCGCTGGACGCGAAGGTGCCGCTCGCGGCGCTTGATGTGCCCGCGCTGCGTACACAGTTGAAAAAACAGCACGCGATTCTCGAATATTGACCGAGACCGCAGAATCGAGAAATTGGAGGAAATGGATATGCAGATTCCAGAAACCATGAAAGCGCTCGTCGCCTATGGAAAGGGCAACTATCGGTTCGAGCCGGCCTATCCCACGCCGATCTGCGGCCCGGACGACATCCTCATCAAAACCGAAGGCTGTGGCATCTGTGCCGGAGACCTGAAATGTATGCACGGCGCGGAGCGCTTCTGGGGGAACGAAACCGCACCCGCATGGGTCCGTCCGCCGTTCATCCCCGGCCACGAGTTCTTGGGCCGCATCGTGCAGGTCGGCGAGAACGTGACTGAATACCAGGTGGGGGAGCGCATTACCGCCGACCAGATCGTCCCGTGCGGCAAATGCCGCTTCTGCAAGACTGGCCGCTACTGGATGTGCCAGCCGCACGCCACTTTCGGCTTCCAGAAAGAGAACAACGGCGGCATGGCCGAATATGTCCGCTACCCAAAGACCGCTGTGCTCCACCGCGTGCCGGAGGAGTTGCCGCTCGAGCAGGCGCTGCTCATCGAGCCATATGCCTGTGCGAAGCACTGCGTCGACCGTGCGCAGATCACCAATGAGGACATCGTCGTCCTCTCCGGCGCGGGCACGCTCGGCCTCGGTATGGTCACCTATGCCCGCATGAAAAATCCCGCGAAGCTCATTGTGCTCGATATGATGGACGAGCGTCTGGAAAAGGCAAAGGCGTTCGGCGCCGATCTCGTCTGGAACCCGTCGAAGATGGACGTCGTCGCCGAGATCATGAAGCTGACCGACGGCTACGGCTGCGACATCTACATCGAGGCCACAGGCCATCCGTCCTCCGTCACACAGGGCATGGATATGATCCGTAAGCTGGGCCGCTTTGTCGAGTTCTCGGTCTTCGGCGCGCCGACGACCTTCGACTGGTCGATCATCGGCGATGGCAAGGAGCTCGATGTCCTCGGCTCGCATCTCTCGCCCTATTGCTTCCCGTTCGTGATCGAGCATATCGCAAACGGCACGCTTAAGACCGAAGGCATGGTCAGCAGCATCTTCCAGCTGGAGGATTGGGAGCAGGCGTTCGAGTACGCGACCGGAAAGCACGGCGATTTCAAGGTCGCCTTCCGCTTCTGAGCGAAGGAGGAATTCCGATGGATCAAAGGGCGATCGCCGCGCAGATCGAGGCGGGGGAGGGCGTGCTCGGCATCGAGCTCGGCTCCACGCGCATCAAGGCTGTCCTGCTCGGCAGGGATCATACCGTTTTGGCGAGCGGCTCGTTTCAGTGGGAAAATCGGCTGGAGCAGGGGCTCTGGACCTATCATTTGGACGATGCGGTCGCCGGACTGCGGGCAGCTTACGCCGCGTTGGCGGCGGATGTCCGCGCACGCTATGGCATGCCGCTGCGTCATCTCGGCGCGATCGGCATTTCCGGCATGATGCACGGCTTTTTGGCCCTCGGGGCGGACGGACGGCAGCTTGCGCCGTTCCTCACATGGCGCAATACCAACACGCCGCTGGCCGCGGAACGCCTGACGGAGTTGTTCGGCTTCAATATTCCGCTCCGCTGGAGCGTGGCACACCTCTATCAGGCCGTGCTAGACGATGCGCGCTACCTGCCGGAGCTGGACTATCTGACCACGCTCTCCGGCTACATCCATCTGCGCCTCAGCGGTGCGCGGGTGCTCGGTGTGGGCGATGCGTCCGGCATGTTCCCGATCGATCCCACGACGCAGGACTATGACGAGACCATGCTTGCCCAGTTCGATGCGCTGATTCAAGATCGGCGTCTTCCGTGGCGCCTGCGAGAGGTGCTGCCGCGCGTGCTGTGCGCGGGTGCTGATGCCGGAAGGCTGACCGCCGAGGGCGCGCGCCTGCTCGACCCGAGCGGCATGCTCTGCCCAGGCGTCCCGATGGCTCCACCCGAGGGCGACGCCGCAACTGGCATGGTCGCGACCAATTCCGTCGGCGCGGGCACGGGCAACGTCTCTGCCGGAACGTCGATCTTTGCCATGGTGGTGCTTGCGCGGAGCCTGAGCCGCTGCTACCGAGACATTGACATCGTCTCCACGCCGGACGGCAAATCCGTCGCCATGGTACACTGCAACAACGGCACATCCGAGCTTGACGCGTGGATGCGCCTGTTTGCCGACGTGCTGCGCTGCGCTGGCGTACAGACGCCGCAGCCGGATCTCTATGAGCGCCTGTTCCGCGAAAGCCTCCGGGCGGAGTCGCGCTGCGGCGGCGTGCTGCTCTATAATTACACAGCAAGCGAGCCTGTAACTGGCGCGGAACGCGGCCTTCCGCTGGTTGTCCACCGTGTCGACGGCGGTTTAACCGCAGCGAACTTTCTCCGCGCCCAGCTTTATGCGGTTCTGGCATCGCTGGCCATCGGCATGGAAATTCTGCGGGATGAGCAGGTCTCCATCCGTCGCCTGACGGGCCACGGCGGCCTGTTCAAGACGGAGGGCGTCGCCCAGCAGTATCTGGCGGATGCGCTTCACTCACCCGTGACGGTTTTGCAGACGGCGGGGGAGGGCGGCGCCTATGGGATGGCGATTCTGGCCGCGTACCGACGTGATGCGGAGGGGCTTTCGCTGCCGGACTATCTGGAGCGGCGCGTCTTTCAGAACGCGCTGTCCGCCACGGTGGGGCCTGACCCGGCCGGAGCGGCAGATTTTGCTGCGTGGCTTGCGGATTACCGCCGCCTCCTTCCGGCCCGCAATCAGGCCGCTGATGCATGGAATTCCTGAATCTGGAATAAAAACGCCGCTGGAACCTTGTGTTCCGGCGGCGTGTTTTCGGCTTCGGCCGGCTTTTTACCAAACTATGAACAAACATTGCTTCTTTTGTGAACTTTAGCACTCTCGTATTGACAGTGCTAAAAATCGTGATATACTGAAGATGTTCTTGAGGGAGGGGACAGAAAGAGCCCGAGAGAACGAAATGAACTTATCATTGACGGTAACAAAAGTTGCCGGTTTCTGCGAAGGGAACCGGGGGATGAAATGGAGGAATGACTTATGTTGCCTAGCATTTTTGGTGAGAATTTGTTCGATGATTTCTTTGGTGATCCGTTTGAGATGATGGTGCCGCAGAGCCGCAATCCGCTCTATGGCAAGCATGCCAAGAATTTGATGAAGACCGATGTCCGGGAGACCGAGGACAGCTATGAGCTGGATATCGACCTGCCGGGCTTTAAGAAAGAGGATGTCAGCGTAGAGCTGAAGGATGGCTATCTGACCATTCAAGCAGCCAAGAGCCTCGACAAGGACGAGCAGAAAAACGGCAAATACATCCGTCAGGAGCGGTACGCCGGGTCGATGAGCCGGAGCTTTTATGTCGGCGAGAGCCTGCGGCCGGAGGACGTGAAGGGCAAATTTGAAAACGGTATTTTGCAGATTTCGATGCCGAAGGCCGAGCAGCGGAAGCTGCCTGCGACGACCACAATCGCAATCGAATAAGCAGCTTAAGACGGCCGCAGGGCCGGCGGCAGCGGTATGAAACAACGGCTTGATACGCCAAGCGCCCCGCGCACAAAAGTTGTGCGCGGGGCGCTTTTTGTCTGTTTGCGGCGGGGATTAATTTTTCCGCCGGACGGCGGGAGGAGGCGCTGCACCGGACCTTTTCGGCGCTGCTGATTTTGATGCTGGTGCATCTGGCGTTTCACCCTGGACGGAACGAGAAAGTGGATTTTGTCCCCTTCTCGCTGAAGGGAAATTGCCCGAAGGGCAAGAGACGCTGGCCTGCACGCACCCCCTGCGGCTCTCTCACGGGGCTGCCTTTTATCGTTTTTTGACAGTCTCAAGCCTCCCCTTTGGGGAGGCTTTTTTGCGGCGATGGGGGAGGCCTTACGGAGGCCTTGGGGGCAGCGGGCGGAACGGAATGGGACGCAGGCGCATAGAATGGGGGAGCAGGAAGTTGGAGGAGGGGATCTTTTGGCGAGCTATGGAACGCTGGTGGTACAAATCTATACATCGGACGCGCGAATCCCGCTGCAGGGAGCGGGCGTTGCGCTGATACGGCGCAGCGTGGACGGGGAACGGGAGCTTTTGGCCTTTCGGCTGAGTAACTATGACGGGATGACGGAGCCGATTACGATTGAGACGCCGGAGAAGGCCGAGAGTCAGCAATCCGGCGCAAAGTTACCGCCGTTTGCGAGCGTGGACATTGAGGCGGAGGTCGCGGGATATGACCGAATTTTGATCCGGGATGCGCAGATCTTCGCCGGGGAGCAGACCATTCAGCCGCTGCGGCTGATTCCGACGCCGTCACTGCCGGAGAGCTATACGCGCACGCAGGTTTTCACGGTGACGCCGCAGAATCTGTAGAGGAGGTGTACAGTTGCCGACTGTTTATCCTGTGATTCCGGAGAGGATCACCGTGCATCTCGGCGCGCCGACGGCGTATGCCGAGAATGTGACGGTGGCATTTCCGGACTACATCAAAAACGTGGTTTGTAGCGAAATCTATCCGACCTGGGAGGAGGCCGCCATCGTAGCCAACACACTGGCGATCATCTCGTTTGCACTCAACCGCGTGTACACCGAGTATTATCCCAGCCGGGGCTACAGCTTCAACATCACAAACTCGACGGCCATTGACCAGAAGTATATCCAGGGACGGAATTTGTTTGAAAACGTGGTGCAGATTGTGGATGAGATTTTCAACAGTTATCTGCGCTACGCAGGCTTCATCGAGCCGCTGGCCGCAAAATTCTGCAACGGGACGACGAGCACCTGCGACGGCCTGAGCCAATGGGGTTCTCAGAGCCTTGCGCAAAGCGGCGCGACGACCGCCGAAATCCTGCGGAACTATTATGGGGACAATATCGAGATCGTGCGGAACGTGCCGGTCGAGGATGTGGGCAATTCCTACCCCGGTTCGCCGCTGCGGCAGGGGGACATTGGTCAGAATGTGTCGCGCATCCAGATCGAGCTCAACCGCATCTCGCAGAATTATCCGGCCATCCCAAAGGTCGAGATGGACGGGGTATTCGGCCCGGCGACGGACGCGGCGGTGCGCGCGTTCCAGTCGATCTTCTCACTGACCGTGGACGGCATCGTCGGGCAGGCGACGTGGTATAAGCTGATTTTGCTCTATGTGGCGGTCAACAAGCTCGGGGAGCTGCGGTCAGAGGGGCAGACGTTCCTCGGCTTTTCATGGGAATATCCGGAGTCGATCGAGCCGGGCGAGACGGGCGGAAAGGTGACACATCTGCAATACATGCTGTCGGTGATCGCGGAATTCATCCCTGAAGTACCCGCCCCGACTATCACGGGTCGCTACGGCGAAGAGACGGAGCAGGCCGTCGCGGCATTTCAGACCTATGCGGGCCGCGAGGCAACCGGGACGGTCGACCGCGGGACGTGGGATGATATCTATGCGCAGTATCAGGGCATCCGCGTAACGGTGTTCGGCGACGGAGAGCTGTTCCCGTTTTCGCAGTTTCCGGGGGAGGCGGCGGTGCCGGCCTTCGCGCGGCAGGGCGGCGCAGGGACGCGGTATCAGGATTCGACGCGCTTTGTGCAGTATCCGGGGATGGCACTCTGCAATGGGATGCGCGATTCGGAGGTGGACAGATGAACGACGCAGATTTCTACATCGGAAAGCCCATCCGGAGCCTGCAAACCATGCTCCGCGTGATCGCGGCGGCAGATGAAGCCATCCCGCAGGTCGTGCCGGACGGCATCTACGGCCCGGACACCGAGGCCGCCGTGACTGCGTTTCAGGCCCGGCATGACCTGCCACAGACGGGCGAGGCCGATCAGGCGACATGGAACCGGATTGTGGATGCGTATCTGAAGCTCGGCAGCTTCGTCCTGCCGCTCGAGGCGCTCCGCATCCGCTGGCAGCCGCAGCAGAGCATCGGCGCGGGGGAGGAAAATCTGCATCTGTTCCCGATTCAGGCGATGCTGGCGGCGCTGCAGAAACGGTATCGCAATCTGTCCGCGCCGCCGGTGGACGGGAGACATGGGGCGCAGTCCGTTGCGGCAGTGCAGGCACTCCAGAGACTTTGCGGCCTGCCTGCGAGCGGGAGCATTGACCAGACAACCTGGGATCATCTCGGCAAGCTCTATGCCCTCTCCTCCGGCGACGGGGAGTGCCCGGCGGGCACGAACTGACAGAAGGGGCGGCGCAAAGGCGCGCCTGGACCGGGGCCGCCTCGGTAAAGGGACTTGCCGAATTGCGCGGCGCCGGCCTATCTTTTTCCGCCATACTCTGCTATAATAAGGGCAATTAACACGTTGGAGGCGGAGTATGGCGGAGTTTTTGCCCATCTCAAAATCAGATATGGAACGGTGTGGCTGGGCACAGTGCGACTTCGTCTATGTGATCGGCGACGCTTACGTTGATCATCCGTCCTTCGGACACGCGATCATCTCCCGCGTGCTGGAGGATGCGGGATATAAGGTCGGTATCATCAGCCAGCCGGATTGGAAGAATCCGGCGTCGATTTCGGCGCTGGGGAAGCCGCGGCTCGGCTTCCTCGTGATGGGCGGGAATATGGACTCGATGGTGAACCACTACGCCGTCTCCAAGCGGCACCGGCAGACCGATGCCTACACGCCGGGCGGCGTGATGGGCCGGCGGCCGGACTATGCCGTGACGGTCTACTGCAACCTCATCCGGCAGACGTATTGCGACGTGCCGGTCATCATCGGCGGGATTGAGGCGAGTTTGCGGCGGTTGGCACATTATGATTACTGGTCGGACAAGCTCAAGCGCTCCATCCTGCTCGATTCGCAGGCCGACCTTTTGATCTACGGCATGGGCGAGCGGGCGATTGTCGAGGTGGCAAATGCGCTGAACGATGGAATGGACATCCGGAACATCAGCTACATCGATGGGACGGCGTTCCGGGCCCGGGAGGTTCCGGACGATCTGCCGGCGATCACGCTGCCGTCCTATCCCGCGATGCGGGCGGAGAAATCTGTCTATGCCAGGAGCTTTTATCTGCAATATCAGAACACCGATCCGTTCTCGGCCAAGCGGCTCATCGAGCCGTACGGCGACCGGGAGTTTGTCGTGCAGAATCCGCCGCAGAAGCCGCTGACGCAGGCCGAGATGGATCACATCTACGACCTGCCCTATGCGCGGACGTATCATCCGAGCTATGAAAAGGCCGGCGGGGTGCCGGCGATCTCGGAGATCAAGTTCAGCCTGACCTCTTGCCGGGGGTGCTTTGGCGCGTGTAATTTCTGCGCGCTGACATTTCATCAGGGGCGGATCATTCAGAGCCGCTCACATGAGTCCATCGTCCATGAGGCGGAAAGCCTCACGCGGGAGAAGGATTTTAAGGGCTATATCCACGATGTGGGCGGACCGACGGCGGATTTCCGCCAGCCGGCGTGCAAAAAGCAGCTGACGAAAGGTGCGTGCCCGAATCGGCAGTGTTTATTCCCCACACCGTGCAAAAATCTCATCGCCGACCACAGCGATTACCTGGCGCTGCTGCGCAAGCTGCGCAAGGTGCCGGGGGTGAAAAAGGTCTTCATCCGGAGCGGCATCCGGTTTGACTATCTGCTGGCCGATCCGTCGGACGTATTCTTCAAGGAGCTGGTGCGCTACCATATCTCCGGGCAGCTGAAGGTCGCGCCGGAACATGTGTCGGACGAAGTGCTCAAATACATGGGCAAGCCGCGCCATGCGGTCTATCAGCAATTTGTGCGGCGGTATCAGGAGATGAACCTGCGCGAGCACATGAACCAGTATGTGGTGCCGTATCTGATGTCGTCACATCCGGGCTGCACGATGGCAGAGGCCGTGAAGCTGGCGGAATATCTGCGCGACATCCACCATCAGCCGGAGCAGGTGCAGGATTTTTATCCGACGCCGTCGACGCTCTCGACTGTGATGTATTATACGGGCCTGGACCCGCGGACGATGCAGCCGGTCTATGTCCCGCGGGATCCGCACGAAAAGGCGATGCAGCGGGCGCTGATGCAGTATCAGGATCCGAAGAATTATAAGCTGGTGCGCGAGGCGCTGATCCTCGCGGGGCGGGAGGACCTGATCGGGTATGGGCCGGAATGCCTCATCCGGCCGCCGCGCGGCGAGAGCAGCAAAGCCAAAACGCCCGCTGCCCCGAAAAAGAGCGCAAACAGAAAAGCAGCCCCGCCCAAAAAGAATCCCGCGAGGCGCGGCAGAAGATAATTGTAATCCTGCCCCTCTCGATTTTCCAGCGCACCATGTAGGGGCCGATGCCGAGCGCATCTGTAACGCTCCTTCGTCGCGAACAGCTGCGCTCGGCATCGGCCCCTACAAGTTCTATCGAAAAGTGCCGCAGAGCGGAGCCTGTACTAAGCGGCGGTTTCCCCTCATATAGTGTTCCAGATGAACAAAACGAGGTGGAAACATGGAACATACAGGCAATCATATCACCCTTTGCGGCACGCTGCGGGCGCTGCCGGAATATTCGCACAGCAATCATGAGCGCCGCTTTTTCCGCTTCACGCTGGAGGTGGAGCGGCTGTCCGGCACGGCGGATCTTTTGCCCGTGGTGGCGGCGGAGGACATTTTGATGGAGGCGGATCTGTTCGCGGGCGGGCGGTTTTTGGTGACGGGGCAGATACGCTCGTTCAATTCGCGGGCCGAGACCGGGCGGCGGCTCATCATCTCGGTGTTTGCCGAGGCTGTTACCACGACGGAGCAGCCGCCGGAAAACGACGTGGCTCTGGTGGGGACGATCTGTAAGCCGCCCGTCTATCGCCGGACACCGCTGGGGCGCGAGATCTGCGATGTGATGCTCGCCGTGCCGCGGCAGTATCAGCGGACAGACTACATCCCCTGCATCCTCTGGGGGCGGACGGCGGAGTGCGCCGCGGAGCTGCCCGTCGGGACACGGATCGGGCTTACGGGGCGGATGCAGAGCAGGAGCTATGTCAAGGTGCTGCCAGAGGGGGCGGAGGAGCGCACGGCATATGAGCTCTCGGCCATGGGAATGGAAATTTTGGAAGAAAATTTCTGATTTTCTGCAACGCTTTCCCGAGTTCTTCGTCTGGATAGATGACCGAACAGATCACCGAACAAAAGAAAGGGGGAACCTCAACATGAAACAGCATCGCATTCTTGCACTGATTATGAGCGTCCTTTTGCTTACGGCCCTGCTGGCCGGATGCGCCGCGAGCAGCAGAAACATGGCCGCCGACACGGCTTCGTCCGCAGCGCAAAACTGGAAGACGGAGAGCGCTGCCGCTGCGGAAGAGTGGGACTACGACACCCCGGCGGAAGCGCCGGCGGAGCCGGAGACGGCCTGGGATGACGCGGCGGACACGGGCTTTACGACCAGCGCCGCGGGGAACGCGGAGCTCGATACGGGCGACAATTCCTCGCTCTCGGACTACGCAGCCAAGATCATCTACTCGGCAAGCATCTCAGCGGAGACGACGAAGTTTGACGAGGCCGTGGCGCGCATCGAGGCGATGGTCGCAAGCTATCAGGGCTTTGTAGAAAGCTCGAACGTGTACGGCAATACGCGCTACAACGACGACGGGACAACCACCGTGGTCGACCGGCACGCGAGCTATACGCTGCGCATCCCGGCGGACAAATTTGAGCAGTTTATGTCCGAGACGTCGTCGATCGGCAACGTGTTGTCTTCGAACCGCTACGCCGAGAACGTGACCTCAACGTATACGGACTATGAGGCGCGGCTTTCTTCCCTGCGGACGCAGGAGGAGCGGCTGCTGGCCATGCTGGAGAAGACCGAGGATGTGGAGAGCCTTGTCGCACTGGAAGAGCGGCTGGCTGACGTCCGGTATGAGACGGAATCCATTGAGCGGAATCTGCGCAACATGGACATGCAGATCCGGTATTCGACGGTTTCGATGGACCTCGACGAGGTCGAGATTTACACGCCGACCGTGACCGTGCAGCGGACGTTCGGCGAGAAATTTGCCGATGCGTTTTCGGACGGGTGGCGCAGCTTTGGGCGCGGCGTTCAGCGGTTTATTCTGAATCTGACCCAGGCGCTGCCGTCGCTGATTTTGCTGGCAGTGATCGTGGCAGTGGTGCTTGTGATCGTGCGGCGGTGCGTGAAAAAGAGCCGCGCGAAGAAAGCCGCGAAGAAGGCCGAGGCTCCGCAGGACGAACAGAAATAAAAGTACAAAATATCCCCGGTTTCCGATGGAAACCGGGGATATTTTGCGCATTGAGAGAGTTCTCCCACAGTCATGCTTCGCATGACAGCCCCCTCTTCGCAGAGGGGGCCTTTTATGAGTTTTCCCAGAATTGGCGGAAGGCGGTGGGGAGGGAGATATCACGGGCAAAACGGGCGGCATCGACCCACGTGAGGCCACCGTCCGGGGCGCTGACCTCGACGTAGTAGCAGCGCAGCTGCCACGTGATGTGCGTGAAGATATGCTGCTTTTCGAGCTGCTTTTTCAGCTCGGTAGGCCGGAGACCCCAGGCCTCAAGGAGCGCCAGCGCAGCTTGCGGCTCTAAAAAGCCGTCGATGTTCGGAAGTTCCCAAAGACCGGCGAGCAGGCCGGTTTCCGGACGCTTGCGGACGGCAGTTTTCTCTCCGCAGGTGAGGAGAAAAACGGTTTTTGCTGCCTCTTTGCGGGCTTTTTTGGCCTCTTTGACCGGGATGGAGCGCCAGAGTTCCCCGGCCCGGCTCTGACAGAAGGTCGCGACCGGGCAGAGAGCGCAATGTGGCGCGCCGTTTGGTGCGCAGACCGTCGCGCCGAGCTCCATGAGGGCCTGCGTTGTCTCGGCGCACTGCCCGGCGGGATAGATCGCCGCGAGGGCGGCGGTATAGTCCTTTTTGACTGCGGGCTGCGTGACGGGGCGCTCATCCGCGGTCAAACGGGAGATGACGCGCAGGACATTGCCGTCGACGGCGGGCGTGGGATGGTCAAAGCAGATGGAACAGATTGCGCCGGCGGTATAGTCTCCGATGCCGGGCAGGGCGCGGATGGAAGTATAGTCTGTTGGAAACGCGCCGCCGTAATCGGAGACGATCTGCTGCGCAGCCTTTTGCAGGTTGCGCACGCGGGAATAGTAGCCGAGGCCTTCCCAGAGTTTGTGCAGCCGGTCGGGATCGCACGCGGCGAGGGACGGAATATCCGGCAGCTCGGCGAGGAAACGGGCATAGTAGCCCTTGACGGCCTCGACGCGCGTCTGCTGGAGCATGATCTCGGAGAGCCAGACGTGATACGGTTCGCGGTCGCGCCGCCAGGGCAGGTCGCGTTTATTCCGTTCATACCAGCCAAGCAGGGGCGGGAGAAATGCGGGAGAGAGGGTCATATGTTGGAAGGTCCTTTCGGAAAGCATCAGTTACGCGCCTGTCAGGGCCTTAATCCCCTCAGCCAGGCGCGTAAGGAACGCGCGCCCGGCATACCCCGCGATGTGATGCGGGGCAAGGCGCTGCGCGCCAGCTCCCCTTGATACAATCAAGGGGAGCCTTATTTAGTGCCTACTGAACGGTGCAAAAAAGCTCGGGAACCCTTGAAAACACTAGAAAA
>OIWS01001791.1_pt1 | contig 19779 bp, 13 predicted proteins | sample 1587611 | NCBI WGS metagenome assembly OIWS01 (sample SAMEA3888919, study PRJEB22519) | human gut metagenome | biome: human gut; feature: human-associated habitat; material: faeces | place: Denmark | collected 2010 | reverse complement strand
AGCTGCCGTAGCACTTTACGAGATAATCTGCTACGTAGTCGTTCTCGGTGTTCAGGTCAACACAGTCACCTGCAATCTGAGCCCACCAGCGGTTAGGATAATCCCAGTTGAAGTCACCATAGTGGTGCCAGTAGTTATGAACATCCTGATTCTTGCCACGGATGTTCTTCATCAAGGCAAGACGACGCTGATACTGCTCATAAGCGACACTTGTAAGGTAGTCGGAACCCAACTTCTCTTCATTAGGAATCATACAGGCATCGATGAGTGCCTGAGTAGCCAAGTCGGTATCACGGTCGAACTCCTTGCAGAGTGTCTGCTCACCGAAGTTACCGGTGTGGTTGAGCACGACGTCGAGGATGATCTTGATACCCTTTTTGTGAGCCTTATCAATGAGTTCCTGGAACATGGCGTCACCGTCTTTGCTACCATCGCTGCTCTGATAACGGCAGTCAACATGCTGGAAATCCATGGCATGATAACCGTGGTAGTCATAACCGGATGCGTTCTGCACTACTGGTGTAATCCAGATGGCTGTAAAACCAAGCGCCTTGATGTAGTCGAGCTTATCGATGACACCCTGGAAGTCGCCTCGCCAGCAAGGGTCTTTTGTTTCAATCTGCGCTGACTGGTTATCCCAGCAGAGCACGTTGTTACCAGTATCACCATCATAAAAACGCGTAGTCATCATGAAGTAGATACTTTCGTCTCGGAAGTCCGTACGATTCGATGTAAAGACATCGGTCGCTACCGACTGCATAGAGACGAGAAGGAGCAATAAAGCTGCCCAAAACTTCTTAGTAAACCTTCTCATAAATTGTGTTGTTAAGTTAAGATATTTAGTTATTTATCATTTGTGTGCAAATATAATAATAATAGGTGTAAGCAGCAAATAAACAAGCAATTAGCCCCCACTTTTTATGCGCAATCGATTGCATCAGAACGTAAAATATGATTGCACAATCGATTGCACAGAATCTTTCAAAGATTTCCGCTCAAAAGTTTGCATAATTAAAAACCTCTCTTAGACCATGAAGTAATGGTTTAAGAGAGGCTAAGTATTTTAACCGAAAATGCTTAAAGTAATTCTTTAAGCGCTTTCCTTACTTCAAAGTTAGGAATACCTAAAGTATAAACACCCTCGTCATAATCCTTGATGGTCAGATAACCAGATTGATAAAGGAAGAGTTCTGCTCCTCCATCAGAAACATCAGAAGTCTCCAAAGTATCGCGGTCAATGTAGCAATGATCGAAATGCTCCAACTGAATTTCCATATCACAGACAAACTTAGGCAATAAAGACGTTGCCCCAGAAGCAGCCCAGTAGTTTTTCAGTTCTTTGTCAGCCAAAGCATTAAGCAGACTGAACGGATTGAAAATATCAACAGGACTGTTCTTACAGAAGTGATAACCGTCATAATAAGCCTTCAACTGCAAAATCGTTTCTTCCGGCGTCCAACCATTATGTACTCCCATAGCCTCAATTTCTGGCATGAAATTGCTCACCACTTCCTCTTTCGTGATACCACAGATAGCAGCATAAGGAGGATCAAAACTGATATTACTCAAATTATTCAAGACTGAGAACAATGAGATTTGAGTAAACTTAGTAATACCCGTGATGAAGACAAATTTCTCATATACGTCATCAGCTTTGAGAATAGCAAAAACACTACGATAGATAGAGGTACAATCTTCATGATGAGAAGTCTTCCAAGAATGCTGCAAAGGCGAATCATATTCATCTATCAGGATAGCAACCTGCTGTCCCGTCTGTTCATAGGCAGACTGGATAATAATATCAAAACGATTGGATAAAGAGTCGGAAGCAGAAGCTTCTATTCCATATTTCTGTTCATATTCCTTGAAAGCCTGATTGAGATAAGCGTTGAGTTCATGAGCAGTGGATCCAGCCCGGCTCATATCAAGTCTGACAACAGGACGCTTTACCCATTCCTTTTCTAAATCCATGATTTTCAGTCCTTCGAACAGCTCCTTCCTACCCTCGAAATAAGCCTGCAAAGTATCCACCAACAATGATTTACCGAAACGTCTTGGACGGCTCAGGTAATTATATGTTTTATTGCTATTAACAAGATTCCAGATAATCTCTGTCTTGTCAACATAGAGCAGACCTTCCTTTCGAATTTTCTCAAAAGACTGTATGCCTACAGGTAATATTCTATTATTCGTTTCTCCCATAATTGATAAGATATGATGTAATACAGGATTTATCATTTAAGTTCCTGAAAGTTCAGCCAGTTCAGGCTTGTTCCCTCAATTTCTGGATTACCTCCAGTGGAAGTTCAGTGGCTGCTGATACTTGCTCTTCAGAAAGACCCATTGAAAGAAGGCGGCGAGCTGTGGATTGCTTTTCTTTTTCCATTCCTTCCGCCATTCCTTTCGCCATTCCTTCCGCCATTCCTTCTTCACGACCCTTTTCCAAAGCCGTATCTATAGAGTTCTTGACATCACGATAAGCCTTCAAACTATCCTCATATTCTTTCAACTCTGTTGGGGTGAACTTCGCAATCTCAGCCTCCTCAAAGAGTTTAGTAAACACTTTCTCTTTCAAGGCAGCAGGACGCTTATCCAATCGGGAAAGGTTTTTCAATACATACAACCACTTATCATAAAGCGTGTCAAGCTCCTCCTCTGTCTTATTGAACTTTGCTATCTCAACATACTTGAAAGAAAGTTTGTCATTAAAAACCTTAAAAGTCTTCTTATCAAGCAAGCCTACATCATGGTTGATATCATTCTTGTCAAATGCCTCTTCTTCCAAGTCGAAGTTCAGCAGAGCAACTGTATATACATGTTCAAGTTTGAAGTTCCATTCTGCCCCTTTTGGAGCCTGCTCACGGATAGGAAAAGTAGAATAGAACAAAGAACGATCCTTGAAGTACTTCTGATAAGCATTCTGCATTTCAACGATGAACTTTTCACCATGCTCATTTTCGCAATAAACATCAAAGATGGCCTTGCGCTCGGCAAAAACATCACCAACGTGCTCACTATTCAAGTACTTCACATCCTTAATGACCTGAAAACCATCAAACAGTGAATTCAAGAAATTGATGAGCAAATCCTTGTTAGGCTTTGTTCCAAAGATACGCTTAAAACCGAAATCGGTAAGCAAGCTAATATATCGTTCTTCTATCTGTTTCATATCCATCTCCTTTTAAAACGTTTAACTGAAATGTGATGCAAAAATAAGCTATTTTATCGAAAATACCAAAAAAAACAGCAAGAATCCTTCAAGTTATCAGCAAATTACTCAGAAAAAAGATTCTCCCATATTCAATGAGTTATGACGTTTATGAATTATAGAAATCTGCCCCACCCCCTCACCAACAACCTGCTAAACGAAAAACGAGGATTGCATCCCTGCAATCCTCGCCTAACTTTAGTAAAAGATGATTAATAAAAGTTTGCATAATTAAAAACCTCTCTTAGACCATAAAGTAATGGTTTAAGAGAGGTGTAGTATTTTAACCGAAAGTCTATTGTAACATAGCATTCATGCTAATTAACTTCCTTCCAATCTATGAGTCCCTTGCCCATATCATCTAATTCAACAGCCAAAGCTATAACCTTTCGCCCATCAGCTTTAAATGGTTCAACATACTGTCTGTCTTTTATCTGATGTTCAGCAGCAGTAACACCACCATTATTAGAAAGCTTAAGTTCAAGAACATAAATAATACGACGGGTAAAAACCACCATATCTATTCTTCCTGTAGAGATTTGCTTTTCTACTTCGACCTTGAAACCTATAGCATTAAAAATGGTACTAATGATAAGACGATAACGTTCTTCCATATCCATGCTTGCCAACTTTTTATTGCTATACGGCACATCAGCTATCAAAGCCTTCAGGGCTTTCTTGGCTTCATCAAGATTACCATCTTGCATCATCTTTAAAAGAATATTCTGTGTGGTAATAGCCTGAGCTTTTGTCTTCAAGGTCAAAGCTGGTACTACTATTTTGTAGAGTGCTTTCCTTACTTCAAAGTTAGGAATACCTAAAGTATAAACACCCTCGTCATAATCCTTGATGGTCAGATAACCAGATTGATAAAGGAAGAGTTCTGCTCCTCCATCAGAAACATCAGAAGTCTCCAAAGTATCGCGGTCAATGTAGCAATGATCGAAATGCTCCAACTGAATTTCCATATCACAGACAAACTTAGGCAATAAAGACGTTGCCCCAGAAGCAGCCCAGTAGTTTTTCAGTTCTTTGTCAGCCAAAGCATTAAGCAGACTGAACGGATTGAAAATATCAACAGGACTGTTCTTACAGAAGTGATAACCGTCATAATAAGCCTTCAACTGCAAAATCGTTTCTTCCGGCGTCCAACCATTATGTACTCCCATAGCCTCAATTTCTGGCATGAAATTGCTCACCACTTCCTCTTTCGTGATACCACAGATAGCAGCATAAGGAGGATCAAAACTGATATTACTCAAATTATTCAAGACTGAGAACAATGAGATTTGAGTAAACTTAGTAATACCCGTGATGAAGACAAATTTCTCATATACGTCATCAGCTTTGAGAATAGCAAAAACACTACGATAGATAGAGGTACAATCTTCATGATGAGAAGTCTTCCAAGAATGCTGCAAAGGCGAATCATATTCATCTATCAGGATAGCAACCTGCTGTCCCGTCTGTTCATAGGCAGACTGGATAATAATATCAAAACGATTGGATAAAGAGTCGGAAGCAGAAGCTTCTATTCCATATTTCTGTTCATATTCCTTGAAAGCCTGATTGAGATAAGCGTTGAGTTCATGAGCAGTGGATCCAGCCCGGCTCATATCAAGTCTGACAACAGGACGCTTTACCCATTCCTTTTCTAAATCCATGATTTTCAGTCCTTCGAACAGCTCCTTCCTACCCTCGAAATAAGCCTGCAAAGTATCCACCAACAATGATTTACCGAAACGTCTTGGACGGCTCAGGTAATTATATGTTTTATTGCTATTAACAAGATTCCAGATAATCTCTGTCTTGTCAACATAGAGCAGACCTTCCTTTCGAATTTTCTCAAAAGACTGTATGCCTACAGGTAATATTCTATTATTCGTTTCTCCCATAATTGATAAGATATGATGTAATACAGGATTTATCATTTAAGTTCCTGAAAGTTCAGCCAGTTCAGGCTTGTTCCCTCAATTTCTGGATTACCTCCAGTGGAAGTTCAGTGGCTGCTGATACTTGCTCTTCAGAAAGACCCATTGAAAGAAGGCGGCGAGCTGTGGATTGCTTTTCTTTTTCCATTCCTTCCGCCATTCCTTTCGCCATTCCTTCCGCCATTCCTTCTTCACGACCCTTTTCCAAAGCCGTATCTATAGAGTTCTTGACATCACGATAAGCCTTCAAACTATCCTCATATTCTTTCAACTCTGTTGGGGTGAACTTCGCAATCTCAGCCTCCTCAAAGAGTTTAGTAAACACTTTCTCTTTCAAGGCAGCAGGACGCTTATCCAATCGGGAAAGGTTTTTCAATACATACAACCACTTATCATAAAGCGTGTCAAGCTCCTCCTCTGTCTTATTGAACTTTGCTATCTCAACATACTTGAAAGAAAGTTTGTCATTAAAAACCTTAAAAGTCTTCTTATCAAGCAAGCCTACATCATGGTTGATATCATTCTTGTCAAATGCCTCTTCTTCCAAGTCGAAGTTCAGCAGAGCAACTGTATATACATGTTCAAGTTTGAAGTTCCATTCTGCCCCTTTTGGAGCCTGCTCACGGATAGGAAAAGTAGAATAGAACAAAGAACGATCCTTGAAGTACTTCTGATAAGCATTCTGCATTTCAACGATGAACTTTTCACCATGCTCATTTTCGCAATAAACATCAAAGATGGCCTTGCGCTCGGCAAAAACATCACCAACGTGCTCACTATTCAAGTACTTCACATCCTTAATGACCTGAAAACCATCAAACAGTGAATTCAAGAAATTGATGAGCAAATCCTTGTTAGGCTTTGTTCCAAAGATACGCTTAAAACCGAAATCGGTAAGCAAGCTAATATATCGTTCTTCTATCTGTTTCATATCCATCTCCTTTTAAAACGTTTAACTGAAATGTGATGCAAAAATAAGCTATTTTATCGAAAATACCAAAAAAAACAGCAAGAATCCTTCAAGTTATCAGCAAATTACTCAGAAAAAAGATTCTCCCATATTCAATGAGTTATGACGTTTATGAATTATAGAAATCTGCCCCACCCCCTCACCAACAACCTGCTAAACGAAAAACGAGGATTGCATCCCTGCAATCCTCGCCTAACTTTAGTAAAAGATGATTAATAAAAGTTTGTTATATAAACTCTGTATATTTTTGTTTCAAACTCATTTCATCTGAATTTTCACTTAATCCCAGAGCGACTTGCTGCTGGAATTAGATTCTGAATCATCCTCCTCATCGAAACCGTAATCCCAAGAAGAGAAGTCGTTGTTCTTTTTGGCATTGAAATCAGATGTCTCATACCCCTCTGTCGATAGTCCTTGAAGAACACTATCGTTAGTTAGAGCCACAACACGAGTGACAGGTTTTATATATAAATTTTTCATTATAAATACAATTTAAATGTTACTTAATAATGACTTTCTTACCCTGATGGATATAGATTCCCTTAACAGGCTTTGCAACCTTCACTCCCTGAAGAGTATAATAAGCTGCATCAGTATTTGAAACATTGTTCTTCAACTCAGAAATACCTGTTGTCTCATTATCCATTGGAGCATCGATACCCTCAAACCAGACCATACTCTTAGAGAATTTTGGATCATTGTCTTGACTCTGATCCAAAATCTGACCATTACCTTCCATAATAGTTCGTGGCAACATCAAGTAAGAGTAACTTGCCTTTACTGTACCAGCACCACGGAAGAAGCTGAAATAATCATGCTTACTAGTATCAGCATTAGTGACATCATCTTCTTGAACATTATTCTTGTTTCCTGTAAATGTTTTTGAATAACGAGTAAACGCAAAATTACGTCCAGTCCAGTTGTTCTGGTCATCAAAGTAGAATTGGGTAATCGTAGTATCTGTCAAAACAGGCACCAAGTAGTTGTTCCACTTTTCCGAAGTATGTTCATTAACCCAAATACTCTCCTTTGCTTGAGAATCAGCCCAACCTTCAACATAATCGAATACATCACTGCTATATCTCTTAACAGTTGCAGAGTAAGCAGGAACGACCTCCAACTTTGTTTGAGTTCCATTGCCCAATGGTGAATTTGGTGAATACAGCACGACACCCTGATTAGCAGGAATAAACTTCAAGCGATAAAGTTTCACAGTACCTGTCTCATCACCAGAGCCAGTATTGTTCTCCTTATTCTTAGTATATGATTGAGCTGCATAAACCAGAACTTCTTTATCTACAGGAACTACATCTACCGCACTGGTATAAGTACGAAGCAACTTGCCCATGTGAGCTGTTACAGGAATATAGATCTTAGAAGCACCAGTGATGGTGTAGCGGAAAGTACGTTTGTCCGCTTTATCTACATCAATATAGAATCTTACAGTCCACAAACCTGCACCACGGTTCCAAATAATATCCTGATCATGTTTAATAGTTTCTGCTGTGCAATCTGAAACATAATTTACGAAGTTAGGATCAGCAACTGTTGCATCAGAGAAACCTTCCTTAGATGTTGGATAATCTTCATTTGCCTTGGTACCATCCTCATACCAGTTCTTGGTAATTACATGATCACCTACAAAGCGGAATGGCTTATTCTTCAACTCAGCAGATGTATTCAAAACCAATTTATAACAACGGTCACTTTCATCATAAGTCATATCACCAGCTGTAGCATCCCACAACCATTCACCTGTAGTAGTTGTTGTACTTGGAATAGCAGGACCAACCATTGAAATAATATCAGGGTAATCGACCTCATTCAAAACACCTGGGATTTGGAAATCTGCTTGCAATCCATAACTATTATCCTTCGAAGCATCTTGATCACTTCCACGAGTAGGATTTACTTCAATTATTTTTGTACCCTTGATTTCTGGCAAAACAACTGCAGGCTGATTACCATACAATCTATTAGAGCTTTGTACATTCTCCTTAGGTTCTGAACCTAAGAAAAATAGTTTATCATGAGTACCATAACCATTACCCATATAATGAATACCATCATGGGCTTTTTCTGCTTGAGCTCGGATTTCTTTTGTGGACATACCGCGTACCACAGTTCCTAACACATAATAACTGTTTGAACCATCAAGGTGAATAGCAGCCCTCAAATTATCATCATAGTCAGAACTAACTTTCTCACGAACATTATATAATGACTGTGCAGTAGCTCCTTTGGCTGTACTTAACAAATAAGCAACTCGTGTGCATCCATCATGCTTAATTGTCCAAGTTGTTGGAGATTGAGTTTTTGGGTCGTATTTAAAACTAACTACATAAGAACCATCATCATCTTTCAAACCATCAGCATTTGCCACATCATTATTACGGTTTTCAAGATTCCAGTAATTATCGCTATCATTAAATCCATTAACAACTACCAAATTGTCTGTACCATCAACACCACCAACAACACCATTAGTTACAGGAGAAGCATCTTCAGTTGCTGATGGACCATGCAATTTTTTTATTCCAACAGGGCCATATACTCTTGGAACACCATCAACACTTAAACCAAGAATCTGCATCTTAGCAGTCAAACAAGCAGGAATAACAATCTTATAAGAACCATCTTTCTGCTGTTCAAACTTGAAATAGAGTCTTCCGTAATTAATCTTACCAGGGGTATCACCACCAGGATTAACAGTCTTATCATTATATTGTGACATGAAGTCACCTACCAAATAGAAACCAGCATCATATACTGTATAAGGATCAACCTTCTCCTCTGCAACAACTGTCATCTTACCATCCTCTGTTACAGAAAGAAAATAGATAAGACCAGCCTTCAAAGTCAAGGCTTCTTTTCCTTCTGGTGTGAAGGCAATACCTGATGTAGTTCCAGCAGCAGTAATAGGTTTAGCAGTAGCCAAACCATAAGGTACGTTATCGATAGAAAGAGTAATTGTTGCATCAGCAGCTGCGCTGCTCAGATCGAGAGAGTACTTTCCGTTTGAGCCTGTTACTTCAGAAGAACCATTGAATAATTTAATTTCCTTAGTAACAACACTAGAACCACCTTCAGTATAATTAATCTGTGGTTTAGACGTATCAGAATAATCTAAAGTAATGGTATAAGTCTTATCAGATTTAGCATCAAATGTCCAAGCCTTTGTCGTTAGAGAATTATAAGGCTTAAATGCAACAGTTTCGAAAGTTGTTGTTAAATCCTTGTCTTTGCCATTTGTAGTATTTGGAGCCAAATCATTTACAAACTTATTTCCATCAGGATCATAACCTTGAACACGGAAATAGACAGTTTTCCCTACACCTGTAAAGGTATAAGTATATGTCTTACCATCACTAGTACTGAAAGGATTAGCTGTTGTTCCGTCAGCCCACTCCTCATTATTCTCTTTATACAAATTTCCAATCAAATAAAAACTGCAATACTTCTCTGTTGGAGTTACAGTACCACTACCACCACTAACAGTACAAGCTACAGTTCTATTATTTGAATCAGGATTATCTAATGTAAATGTGTAAGTCTTGCCACTCTCCATATTTACATAAAAGTAATAATCTTTCTTACCTTCATCATTAGTAGAAGCAGCTCCATAACTTGAAGCTTTAGTGAGTTCATAGGATGCATCATGTGGACACATTTGATAATTCAAATCATCTCCAGCAAATCTAAAGCGATACTCTCCAGCTGTTTTACACTGATACGTTTGGGAATACTTATTGTTTCCAACAGATTCCATGTTTTTACCATCTAACTTGGTCCATTCCTGTCCCTCGACAAAGGAGCCCATTATATAATAATCGGCTGCCTTTACCGTTTGCGATATGGACAATAGCGCCCAAACCGCCATTAAAAACGTAAAAAATCTTTTCATCTTTTATTTTAGTTAAGTTATTATTTATATGTTGTTCTAAGCTTCTATGAGCAGGTAGATGACCTTGAAACTGTTCAGTTAGATAATCATCACTTCTTTTAGGAACTTATACGTCATTTTTAACTTTGTCTATTTTTTTTAAGATGAACATGCTTTTAGCAATATCCATTACTGAGTCAGAAACTTTTATTATACTAACTTTTATCGTGCAAAGATAGTAAAAATATCTAAAACCTGTTCATTTTCACCCAATATTTCTACACTTATTTTAATACAATCGATTGCACAAGCAGCAGATTTTAGCCTTTTTCCTTTGTTATTCCGAATAAAATGATTAGCTTTGCAAAAGCAAATAGGCTGATAAGGTATTATCACAAGAAACTTAAAAGTTCAAATCATGGCAGAATTGAAATTATATCCAGTTGGAATCCAGACTTTCGAGGAAATCATCACCCGAAATCTGCTGTACGTTGATAAGACGGAATATGTCTATCGCATGACTCATAGCGGTGGTAAACATTTCTTCTTAAGTCGTCCACGCCGTCTCGGTAAATCTCTGTTGGTTTCTACCTTTAAGAGTTATTTCCAGGGAAAGAAGGAACTCTTCAAAGGACTCGCTATTGAAAAGTTGGAAAAGGACTGGACGGAATATCCTGTCCTGCATTTCAGCATGGCTGGTGGTAAACACATGGAGAAGGACCAGCTGGAAAGATATTTGGATTTCGAATTGAATAAACTGGAGAAACTTTTTGGTATTGATACTCCACGTCAGGATCCTAATACCCGTTTGGCAGATTTAATTATTAAAGCTTATCAGCAAACAGGCAAGCAAGTTGTCGTGCTCATTGATGAGTATGATGCTCCCCTACTTGATGTTGTGCATGAAGATTCTCATTTGAAAGATTTGCGCAATGTGATGCGTAATTTCTATAGTCCTTTGAAGGATTGCGAACCTATGCTTCGCTTTGTTTTCCTGACAGGTATCACTAAATTTTCGCAGATGAGCATCTTCAGTGAACTCAATAATATCACCAATATCAGCATGGATCATGAGTACGCTGGAATCTGCGGTATTACCAAAGAGGAATTGGAGACTCAGATGTCAGCAGATGTTGATGCTTTGGCAGTTAAGATGAATCTAACCCGAATTCAGACTCTTGATGTATTGCAAGAGTTTTATGACGGTTATCACTTTGCTGCCCAGTCATCCGACATCTTCAATCCCTATAGTCTGCTGAATGCTATGGCTAAAAGTAAGTTGGATTATTATTGGTTTACTTCTGGCACACCTACCTATCTGATAGAAATGCTTAAGAAATTTCAGGTAATGCCTTCTGATATAGGACGTTGTGAGGCAGACAAGTCCGAATTCGACGTAGCTTTGGGAAACATGAATTCAATTTTGCCTATTCTCTACCAAAGTGGTTGTATAACCATTAAGGATTATGACCCTGAAACTAAGCTATTTACGCTTGATATTCCTAACAAAGAGGCTCAGAAAGCGTTGACGTGGTAAGAATAACATAAAATCGGCGCATTTTCCCTCAAAATATGGGAAATGCGCCGATTTTTTATATTGCTTTCCAATCTATCAATCCTTTTCCTAACTCATCCAGTTCTATGGCAAGGGCTATTACTTTGCGCTTGTCAGCCTGGAATGGTTCGGCATATTGTTTGGCTTTTATCTGCTCTGCGGCAGCATCAACACCGCCATTATTGCTCAATTTCAGTTCTAATACATAGACAATATTGATAGTCTCTACCACCATATCAATTCTGCCTGTAGCAATCATCTTCTCTACTTCCACCCGACAACCGATGGCATTGAAGATGGTGCTCAGAATCAGGCGGTATCGCTCCTCCATGTCCATACTTGCCAGTTTCTTGTTGCTGTAAGGTACATCCGAAATGAGAGCTTTCAGACATTTCATGGCTTCGGGAAGATTGCCAAGTTTCAGCGAATACAACAACATATTTTGAGTAGATATGACTTGGGCTTCAGTTTTCAACGTCAAGACAGGTAATACTATCTTATAAAGAGCCCTGCGAACTTCATTGTTTGGAATGCCTAACAAATAAATTCCCTCCATGTATCCCTTGATTGTGAGGTAGCCAGACTGATAGAGGAACAGTTCTGCTCCTCCACCTGTCACATCCGAGGTCTCTAAGGTATCGCTGTCTATCGGACAATTTTCAAAATCTTTCATCCTTATTTCCATATCATCCACAAACTTTGGAAGCAGCGAGGTTGCACCTGATGAAGCCCAATAGTTCTTCAATCTAAAATCAGAAAGGGCATTGATGAGACTGAATGGATTGAATACATCCACCATATTCTCATAACTGAAATGATAACCATCATAATAAGCCGTCAATTGTGCTACGGCTTCATCGAAAGTCCAGTCGTTCTTGGCTGCCAATTTACTGATTTCTGGCTTGAAATCACGGAGAGCTTCTTCCTTCGTAATACCGCAGATGGCAGCATATTCTGGATCAAAACTGATATTGCTCAGGTTATTGAGCACAGAAAAGAGGGAAATCTGTGTAAACTTGGTGATACCTGTGATAAAGACAAACTTCTCGTATTTATCATCTGCCTTAAGAATGGCAAACACTTCTCTATAGACATTTGTGCACGCCTCATGCTCAGGGGTTTTCCAGGAATGCTGCAATGGAGAATCGTATTCATCAATAAGAATCGCCACCTGCTGTCCTGTCTGCTTGCAGGCTGTTTGGATGATGGCATCAAAACGGTCGGCAAGCTGGGCTGTAGGTTTAGGAGTAATACCATACTCCTCCTCCAGTCTATCAAAAGTAAGATCTAAATAAGATCGTAATGTTTTCGGTTCAGCGCCAGCACGACTCATGTCGAGTCTGATGACAGGACGCTTCACCCATTCCGTCTCTAAATCCATGATTTTCAAGCCCTCAAAGAGTTCTTTCTTTCCTAAGAAATAAGCTTCGATCGTATCAACCAGCACAGACTTACCAAAGCGGCGTGGGCGGCTCAGGTAATTATATTTTTTCCCTCTATTGGCAAGTTGCCAGATGATATCTGTCTTGTCAACATAAAGATACCCTTCCCTTCTGATTTCCTCAAAGGACTGGATACCTACAGGCAATCTTCTATCGTTTGTCTCTACCATAATTATCAACTTTTATTTGATTATTTTAAATCACAGCTGCTCCATATACTGCGCACACATTTCGGCACAGCGCTCTCCATCCACGCCTGCTGAAACGATGCCACCAGCATAGCCGGCTCCTTCACCACAAGGGAAGAGACCCTGGATGCGGACATGCTGCAAGGTTTCACGGTCGCGAACGATGCGGACCGGAGAAGAGGTGCGAGTCTCCGTCGCTATCAATATCGCCTCATTGGTCAGGAAACCATGCGCATTCTTGCCGAATGTCTTGAATCCTTCCTGCAGACGCTTGCTCACAAATGACGGCATCCAGAAATGAAGCGGACTGGATACCAGACCCGGCGCATAACTACTCTTAGGCAGGTCGTAACTCAAACGGTTGTTCACGAAGTCGGCCATGCGCTGAGATGGCGCCGTCTGCTTCATGTTGCCCTGCTGCCAACACTGTTTCTCCAATATCTCCTGGAAATACATCATTTGGAGGGAAGCGTGAGGAGTGAAGAGTGAAGAATCCTCCTGTCTGCGAAGTTCGATTTCCTCCAACACAGCCTGATGATCCTTCACAAATGGCGCTACATCTTCAGGATGCGTCTCCACCACCATGCCTGAATTGCTCCATGCCGTACCACGGTTGCTCGGACTCATACCGTTGACCACAAGCTGTTCTGGACCCGTAGCTGCAGGAATCACAAAACCGCCCGGACACATACAGAAACTATATACGCCCCTGCCATCCACCTGGGTTACAAAACTGTATTCGGCTGCAGGCAGATACTTGCCACGACCGTTCTTGTTGTGATACTGTATCTGGTCGATGATCTGGGAAGGATGCTCCAGACGGACACCCACCGCAATGCCCTTCGCCTCAATCTCTATCTTGGAAGAAGCGAGATAGCGATACACGTCACGGGCACTATGACCGGTAGCCAAGATCACAGGACCACGATAGTTTTCCTCCGCACCCGTCTGCAGGTTGACAGCCTCCACACCTATCACCTTGTCGCCCTCCAAGACGAGGCGGGTCATCTTGGTCTGGAAATGCACCTCACCGCCACACTGGAGAATGGTATTGCGCATATTCTCGATGACACGCGGCAACTTATCGGTACCGATATGCGGATGGGCATCAGCTAAGATATTCGTATTGGCTCCATGCTGACAGAACACATTCAGTATCTTATCCACACTACCACGTTTCTTGCTGCGGGTATAGAGTTTGCCGTCGCTATAGGCACCTGCACCACCCTCACCAAAACAGTAGTTGCTCTCGCCATCCACCTTCTGGGTTTTGGTGATATTACTGAGGTCTTTCTTGCGCTCACGCACATCCTTGCCACGCTCCAAAACCACCGGTCTGTAACCCAATTCGATGAGTTTGAGGGAAGCAAAGAGACCGCCAGGTCCCTCTCCCACCACGATGACACAAGGCTTACTGCTCACGTCGGGATATTCCGTATGGACATACTGGTCGTCCTGCGGAAACTCATTGATATAGGCACGCACCTTGAGATTGACAAAGATGGTGCGCTGGCGGGCATCGATGCTTCTCTTGAGTACTCTCACCTGGTTGAGTGTTCTCACATCCAACCCCTTTTCCTTGGCGAGATAGCGCTTGATGCCTTCCTCGCTCGCTGCCTGTTCTGGCAGAATTCTGATTTGATATTCCTCGATCATATTATTAGGATTTTCCTTTTTTGATTACACCTCCATGGTAGCCATGACTTCCAATGTATCCAAATTGTACATGGTGAACTTGCCGTCCTCTAAGGTGGCGATGGTAGGAGGATTGCCGCCCTTAGGGAAGGTGATGCTGCCCGTATTGCAGATGGCACGGTCGGAATGCGACAATTCCCAGAGATGAGAATGGCCGTAGATGATGGCATCATAAGGTCCCTTAGGCATGTTCTCCTTATTATATATATGTCCGTGGGTCAGCAGGTATCGCTTGCCGTCATCCACGAGCAGGGCGTAGGTTTCCATGATAGGGAAATCGAGCAGCATCTGATCGACCTCTGCATCACAGTTGCCACGTACGGCGATTATATGGTCTGCCAGACCATTGAGGCGCTCCACGATGCCCTTAGGGTCGATGCCCTCCGGAATGCGGTTGCGGGGACCATAGTTGATGATGTCGCCCATGATGCACATCATATCACACTTCTGAGCCTCATAGAAGTCGAGTGCCCGTTCTAATGCTGGCAAACAGCCATGTATATCCGAAAATAAGAGGTATTTCATCATTCTTCTTTCCTTTTGATTTCTATTATTTTGATACGATTCTGTCACTGTTGATCCATTGTGACGGATAACGTGATGCAAAATTAGGAAAAAAACGACAAACAGCCAAGATTTATAGTCAAGAAGTCTGTTAACAATACAAAAAAATCACCATCACCATCCTCACGGATGATGACGGTGATTACCTGGTGACGACTCGTCAACCTTCTTACTCGCTCCTGGAGCGTATCAAAAATATCGCGGCTATGGATGAGGAATCCGAGATATTTCCATTCGCCAATGGCTATCTCTCCACACTGCAGGACATAACATCCGTCGGAAGCCACAAACCGGATGAGCTGCCCCACCCCTACCTTCTGCGGATGCCAGTCGCGGCGATACTGCAACAGGGAGTAGCTGCCCGCTGGCAGACATTGTGCTGCACGTTCCAGGGTATCGCATACATACTCGCCATGGATATAAAGGCGCCCATGCACGGCTTCTCGAAAGCGCGCCATGCGCTGAATGATGAACTCCGTCATTGTTCGCCTCCTTCCTCTTTGAGAAACATCTGGTCGAGATCCTCCAACCGCTTCACCTGCAGGAGGGGCTGGAGCGCAGTGGCATCGAAGCAGGGGCACGCCTTCTGCACGCCTGGCAGGTCGCAATGTCCCAAAACGGTGGCAATGGCAGGGAACTGCTGCTTGAGCTGCACGATCAGCGTAGCCATCGCCTTCTTCTGCTCCGTGGTGCGGGTGTCAGCAGGTCGTCCCTGCTCATCCAGTCCGCCTTCATAGCAGATACCGATGCTGTGGGCATTATATCCCTTGGCATGTGCTCCCATACGCTCCAGCGGACGGGTTTCCTCGATGCGCCCATTGCGTCGGATATAATAATGGTAGCCGATGAAGCGCCAGTGGTTGACCTCCACATGATCGTGGAAGAGTTGCTGCACAGTATAGTTGCGGTTGCAGCGGGTAGCACTGCAATGTATTACGATTAAAGATATTTTTCTTGACATAGTATTTAAGTTTTTAAATGAGATTATCAATTTTGGAACGGTTGCAAACGTCATGCCGGCAGCAGGTGGCGGTCTCTCTCCCTGCCCAGGCATTTTTTTGCGCGTGGGCAGGGAGAAATTTTTGCTTGCCCACGCAAAAATGAAAGTGGGTGCTAATGTTACTTTTGTCATAGTCATATTGTTTAGTTAGCTCCCCGTACTTTTCAGGTATCAGAAAGCGAATTGTTTCTGATGCAAAAGTAAGAAAAAAAAATGATACTCGTATTTAATTTAACATTTAACCCATTTCCCTGCAATACGGGTAACTTAGAGAAAGATGGTCCATTTCCGGGAAAAAGTCAGAAAATGGGCATGTTACCCATTTCGCAGAACGAGAAAGAGAAATTACCAAGAACCGGTACAAATTGTTACCCAAAGCTATATCTTTCGGCAGAGGTGTTACCCATATCCCCATGTCGAAACTTACAAATTGCTGTTTATCTGATAGTTACGTTTCTTTTACATCGTCAATAAATATGAATATACTATGAGAAGAAAAAGAGAAATATGAATCATTTGAGTGTCGCTCAGATTTTTTTTTTCAAATTTTTCGAGAAAACTCTTGGTGGTTATTATTTTTTTTATTACTTTTGCACCCGATTAGCTGACAGATATGTCGGCAAACGGATGTTTAGGATTTTAATTTAAGGTCTAAACTACAGAAGATTGGCATTCTTCTTTAGACTGAGGCAAAGGAATCCTGACAGACCTCAACCAGTCGTGTATATGAGTAATCATATATAGATATTACAACTTGGATTGAGGTTTGGCAAGATGTTTTGTCGCAGTTTTAAGAAAATGCCAAAAAGGCCTCAATCCATGAGACTTTTTTTTCTTAAATTCTGAATTACATTTTGTTCATTCCTCTTTCCTTGTTGTTCATTAATAATAACTGATTTAAAAATCTAAATCAAACCAAAAAGATGAGTAACAATGAAAACAACTCAATTATTGAGTTCGGCGTACAGGTCTTCTCATTGACCAAGTATTCCAGTTACCAGAGATGTATCCTGATGCGTATATACAAATATACCCAGAAGGATATCAGTGATGCAATCAGTAGCCAGAAAAATGATCATCTGATCCATTTTACTTCTGCTGAAGAGAGCGAACAGGTTCGCCATGTGAAGATTCCACTCAAGAGATTGGAACCTATCAAAAGCCATTACTCCCGTCTGCGTGGAGCACTTCAGAATATGGCGACGAAGCTAATAGCCATCCCCCACTACACTGCATCCCATGCGATGGAGTATGAATGGTTTCGGCAGCTCTTCATGGTGGAATTTTCTATTGAAAGCCATGTCCATTATGCCACACTCCACTTCAAGCTGCCGCTGCTAAAACGTTTTTTGAGCAATTGTATGGGCTATCACCGTATCAACCTGGATACCTACTTTTCCTTTAAGTACTATTCCACGAGACAGTTGTACCGCTTTTATTATGCTCATTTCAAAAAAGGATACACTTATCTGAAACCGGAGTTTCTTGCTCAGACACTCAGCGCTAAAGGCAACTACAACAGTTCGGCAAGTGCAAGAAAGAATCTTCTGGGACCTGCACGAAAGGAAATGGAGAGCATGTTCCAGAACGAGCAGTGCGAGGTGTATTTCCGATACAAGGAAATATATCCGGATGATAATCCTAACAACATCTGGGCAGAAAAGGTGATATTCACATTCATCAACAGGCAAGACATCGAGCTGTCCGAAAGTGCTAATGAGCAACTGATAGGCTATCAGACTAAAATCAAGGTAGCCCTTACCTATGTCTGGGGAATGGATGAGAAAGCGGCTATTCAACTGTGCAAACACATCCAGTTTACGATGATGAATGAACTTGATGCCTTGTTCAGCCGCAAGAGTTGGTTTGTCAAGCGCATGAAGAGCAAGGGTACTCCAATCAGGAATACTGCGGGATACATCAGAAAGTCGTTGGAAAATTTCCTCAACGAGTTTGAGGAAAAGAAATCTCCCGAAGGAAAGGACACCGAGAAGGGAAAGGACTGTCAGGAGGAGAAGTAAACTAAAAAAGGATGGTATCGTACTGAAAGAAGGGCGATATCATCTTTTTTTTCGCACAACTTCCGGACAACTATTGCATTTCGCCCTCAAATTGAGTATCTTTGCAATGTCATTCAGAAACAATGACGTTGGAGGCAAAGTGCCGACAACTATATTATTTACCATTTAAAACACAAAATTAGTACTATGGGAATCAAAGTAAAAGCTATCGAAAGAAACATCAATTTCGGTAAGGGAGAAGAGAACTGGCAGTTTGTCATGCAACCTGAGTTGTACGGTCAGCTGGCATTGGAGAAGGTAATCGCACAGGCTGCACTCAACTGCGGCATTCCTAAACCTGCCATGAAGGCTGCCGTCAACGGCTACTGCGAGGTGGTGAAGGCTTGGGCCACTGAGGGTCACTCCATCCCTATCCCGGGTTTGGGCACCATGAGATTCGGTCTCCGTTCCAAGGCTGTGGCTGGGGTTCAGGATGTCAAGGCTTCGCTCATCACAAGCCGCCACGTCATCTTCACGCCTAACACTGATCTGAAGAAGGAACTCGCCGAGACTTCTGTCAACATCACCTGCTACGACCGCAACGGCAAGATTGTCAAGACCGTTACTTCTGACGACAAGAACGTGGAGGATACGGACGAAGGTAAGGGCGACTCTGGCAACAATGCTGGCGGCAGCGGCAATACTGCTGGCAGTGGCGAACAGGGTGCTGGCGGCACATCACAGGGCACTGGCGACAACAGCGGAGAAGATAACGAACTTTAATCTGACATCTCACATTTTATTAACCTAAAAGAATCATACTATGAAAAAGAACATGTGGAAGAACATTCTCCAGATTGCGATTACAGTTCTCACTGCAATCGGTGCTGCTTTCGGACTGACGAACTGCAGTATGTAAAGCCGGAAGGCTAATGTAAGAAGCCGTTGGGCATCATGAGGCTACTCATGAGCTCAACGGCTTTTATTGTTATTCATCGGATGACACGGAATTTATTCGGAGATTTCCTGCTCAAGCGATTCGCCTGAGATTCAAAAAAATCTGTGTAAATCTGTGAAATCTGTGGGACAAAATAATCCCACGAAGAAAAATCTGCGTCATCTGCGAAATCTGCGTGACCAAAAACAACAAATGAAGAAAAAAGAGGGTGTGTCATAAATCCATGACACACCCTTTTTTCCTTTATTATCTTTATCCGAAGTTATCATACATGATGCTCTCAGGATCAACTCCCAGAGAATCCAGATAATCGGTTACGGTCTTGATCAACATTGGAGGTCCGCAGAGATAGTACTCGCAATCCTCTGGTGCCTCGTGATCCTTC
>OIWS01001779.1_pt1 | contig 19913 bp, 22 predicted proteins | sample 1587611 | NCBI WGS metagenome assembly OIWS01 (sample SAMEA3888919, study PRJEB22519) | human gut metagenome | biome: human gut; feature: human-associated habitat; material: faeces | place: Denmark | collected 2010 | reverse complement strand
AGTGGGAATGAAAGTTAAGAACAAGCCTTGACACAGTTTAATTTACACCCCCTTATTGCCGAAGCCGTTGGTATCTGGTTCTTAAATGCCAAGATGAATATACCAACTGATAGAATGGTTGCTGCCAACTGGGTATTCCAATGCGCTATCCTCACATTTGTACTCAATCTTTTGAGTGTGCCTTATAATGCAGCTATCATTGCTCATGAAAAGATGTCGGCTTTTGCATATATCAGTGTCGTTGAAGTCTCATTGAAATTGATCATTGTTTATATGCTTATGATTTCGCCCTTCGATAGATTGGAAACCTATGCTGTTTTATTACTCTTAGTGGGAGCTGTTATCCGATTCATTTATGGTTATTATTGCAAACGCCATTTTGAAGAATGTACTTATCATTTTGTCTTTGACAAACCGGTTTTGAAAGAGATGACAGGATTTGCTGGATGGAACTTCTTGGGTAATGGTGCTTATATGCTGAATACGCAAGGCGTAAATATTCTCATGAACCTGTATTTTGGTGTAGCTGTAAATGCTGCACGAGGCATAGCAACACAAGTTGATGCAGCTTTGAAGCAGTTTGTTAACAACTTCACCACAGCAGTCAATCCTCAGATTACTAAGTCGTATGCTCAAGGTGATTTGGCTTATATGCATAAGCTTGTATGTCGTAGTGCAAAGTTCTCTGCGTTCTTAATGTTGTTTTTTGCGATACCAATCTTGTTGGAAACGCAGAGTATTCTAACAATATGGCTAAAAACGGTTCCGGAGTATGCTGCGATATTTCTACAATTAATAATTATTTCATCCTTTGTAGATACGGTCCTTGCTAATTCTTTGGTGACTTCGATGTTTGCAACAGGTAATATAAAAAGATACCAAATCATAGTTACAACAATAGGATGTCTTGTGTTTCCTTTTTCATGGATAGCATTTCAATTAGGATTCCAACCTGAAATCGCTTATGTTCTATACTTTATCATTTATACAGTCTTACTTGGAGTACGACTATACCTATTGAAAGATATGGTGAAATTTCCTGTAATGATGTATGTTCGTGAAGTCTTATATCGAGTATTGCCTGTCATGATTATCTGTTTTATTATACCAATGATGATACGTTATTCTATGCAGGAAGGCTGGATGAGATTGATATTGCTTTGTTTGGTTAGTACTATAGTTACGGCTGTCGTAGAATGCAGTATAGGCTTAACTAAAAATGAGCGTAAGTTTATTGTAGGTAAAATAAATAACAAAAATATAAAGGATAAATATCTTAAGATGAAAGAGTTATTAACTAAAATGGGGGGGGTAAAAACCGATAATTTTTACCAATATCCTTGTGCTTTCTGTTTGTGTTATAACAAACAAGTGTATAACTATAAACAGGAGGCATGGCGATGAAGATATACAATTTGAGAATAGAGCGCAAAGAGGGTATGTCATACTTGATTTGCGATATGGAAGCTAAGTTCACAGATGTTAAGACCGTTTGGTATTCTGTTCATCAGGAATATGAAGACTGGTTAAATACTGATGTATATGACTCATTTTTGATTGCAGCTTTGTATCCTGCAATGTTCTATAAAGAGGATATCATTATTGAAGGTAATGTTTCAGAACGTCTGTTTTTCAATGTAAAGAACTATGTTCAAGACATTATTCGAGCTTTTCATCCAGAGTTCAGAAAGGCAAATGTAAAGGTTCAGGGTTTTTCAAACCCACAGCAAATAGCAAAAAATGTGGGTACGGGATTCTCGGCAGGAGTAGATTCCTTCTCTACCATTTATGACCATTTAGAAAGGGAAACTGATGAAAACTATAAGATATCATCATTGTTCTTTTTCAATGTAGGTTCACATGGAGGAGGCGGTGAGATTGCCCGCCAGCGTTTTCTGAAACGTTTTAACTATCTGAAATCATTCCCAGAAAGCAAAGGCTTACCTTATATCGGAGTAGATTCCAACTTGTTTGATTTCTATTTGAAGCCTTGGGAGTATCAGGCGGGAGCATTCCTGCGTGCATCAGCTATTCTGTTGTTCCAGAGAAAGGTTTCCAAGTACTTTGCATCAGGTTCCAACTCATATTGGGAATTGATGTATTTCCCTTTCTCTAAGAGAACGGAGTATATGGAAGTGACCTTCTATGATGTATATGTCAATACGCTGCTCTCTACTGAATGTACAGAGATTATTGATGATGGTAATCAATATAGCAGAACACAGAAGACAGAGTTGATTGCAGATTATCCACCTGCACACCAATATTTGAATGTATGTGTTGATCATGCTGATGATTATCTTTCTGCTCAGAACTGTTCTATATGCTCTAAGTGTTTGAGAACATTGATTACTTTGGAGTCGTTGAATAAGTTGGAGGCATTTTCAAAGGTATTTGATATAGAGAAATATAAGAAGATAAGTTATAAATACAAGTGTGAGTGCCGTTTGTTATATGATACAGACGAATATGCCAAGGATAATGTAGATTTTGCCATAGCTCATGGCAATCCAATTCCATCCTATGCAGAGGCTCGACTTTACCTTCTTCCTTCTCATGCAAAACATTTTGCAGGTAGAGTGTTGAGGAAAATGGCAAAAATAACTCATTTGAGATAAGAACGTATATGGCTTTAGATAGTGCTTCAAACAATAAGCGTATAGCTAAGAATACGATTCTTCTCTATTTTCGAATGTTTGTGATGATGGCTGTCGGCTTGTTTACAAGCCGCGTCATCCTCGATGCTTTAGGTGCATCAGATTATGGTATCTATAATGTAGTTGGAGGTTTGGTTACCATGTTCTCTGTCTTGACAGGAGCTATGTCTGTGGCCACAAGCCGATTCCTAACCTTTGCTTTAGGTGTCGGAGATAGAAAGCAGTTGAGAAAGACTTTCGTAACAGCAGTCAATATACATTTATTGATAGCTGCTGCTATGATTGTTATTGCAGAGGTTGTGGGTATTTGGTTTTTGAACAATAAACTTAATATTCCTGCTGAACGTATGGGGGCAGCCAATATTGTGTTGCAATTTTCCATCGCTACCTTTGTAATCAATCTTATCAACGTACCCTACACATCATCAATCATCTCTCATGAGCGTATGGGCATTTATGCCTATTTTACGTTATATGATGTGTTTGTCAAGTTACTCATAGTTTATGCATTATATGTATCACCTATTGACCGACTGGTGATTTATGCGCTTTTACTGTGTTTGGCAAATTTGACGACACAGATTATTTATTGGATATATTGTAAGCGAAAGTTTGAGGAATGCAGATATTCCTTCTGTATGGATAAGACCTTACTGAAGAAGATGTTTGGTTTTATCGGATGGGCCTTTTGGGGCAATGCTGCAGTAGTGGTCAAAGACCAGGGGATGACCTTGTTGTTAAACATATTCTGTGGAACACTTGTAAATGCAGCTCAGGGTGTGGCAAACCAGGTAAATGCGATGGTCAATCGCTTTGTCACTAACTTCATGACAGCTGTAGAACCACAAATCACAAAGCAATATGCAGCCGGTGAATATGAGTCAATGAATAAACTCATCATTCGCAGCACCAAGTTTTCTGCTTTTCTCATGCTACTGTTGATAGTACCTATTATTGTGAATATAGATGATCTCTTAGGATTATGGTTGGTAGAAGTTCCTCTTCATACAAGTAGCTTTGTTTCACTCATTCTCTTTTATTCCTTTGTAGATTGCTTTACCACAGGATTGATAACGGGAATCTTGGCAAATGGAAAGATAAAGATATATGAGATAGCATTGACTATAATATATGCTGTAAATATAGCATGTGCTTATGTAATCTTAAAGTTAGGTATGTCTCCTGAGGCTCTTTACGGCCTGCTTATCTTCTTTAAGGTAATTGTGTTTATTACTCAAATAATACTTGGTAGAAGAATGTTCGCCCTTCCGTTAAGTGTCTATATTCGTTCGATGTTAAGATATGTTTTGCCGGTATTGGCATTGGGTATTATACTGATTTTCATTCCTTGGCATCTGTTTGATAATATTATTGCTAGAATGGCGAGTTCTGTAGTTATCGTAGAGATAATTCTGTTGTCATCGGTAATGCTTATAGGTTTAGAGTATAATGAACGAGCTTTTATATATAATAAGGTGAAAGAAATAACCAAAAAGATAAAGAAATAATGGGAATAAAATCTAAGTTGAAGCATACGATTTCTTTTTTGCTTCATGGCGAGGTCAAGCCTATTTACGCCAATATTCACTATCTTGCCCCAAACGAACATTTAAAGGGCAAAAAGATAGTCATTACTGGTGGAGGTAGAGGCTTGGGACTTGCTATGGCAAAGAAATTCGTATCTGAAGGAGCTAAGGTCTTAATTGCTGGACGTAATGAACAGACATTGAAACAGAGTGCATCAGAAATCAATTGCCTATATCTGCTTTTGGATGTTCAGGATACAACGTCGTTTAAGGAGTTTATCGACAAAGCCGATCAAATGTTAGGAGGTATTAATTGCTTGGTCAACAATGCTGGTATATCACTCCATGAGGAAGGATTCTTAGCAGTTTCGCCTAAGCAGTTCGATTCGCAGGTTGATACGAATTTGAAAGGATGCTTCTTCTTAACCCAGACTTTCATTGAAAAATGTAATGAAACTCATGTAGAAGGAACTAAGAAAATTCTCTTTACTTCATCTGAAACTAGCATGACAGTTGATGAGCGACCTTATGGCTTGACGAAAGCTGCATTGAATAGTTTGGTTCAAGGACTGGCTTATCGTTATGTGAACGAAGGTTACAGAATTAATGCCGTTGCTCCCGGTGTTACCATATCAGATATGGTAGGAGGAGATGCCAATGGTGATTTGCGTTATGGTAATATTACTCATCGCTATTACCTACCAGAAGAAGTTGCAGAAGTAGCATCCTTCCTTCTCTCTGATGCCTCAAATTGCTTGAACGGGCAGATATTGGTATGCAATGAGGGAAAAACAATTAATGCACGTTGGAAATAAATTAAAAACATGGAATCAAAATTTAAATATACCAATGAACGGAATGTTCAAATCGTTATAGCTCTGTTGAAGGCTCATGGTATTCATCAAGTGATAGCTTCACCTGGAACAACCAATATGACCTTTGTGGTTAGTATTGAAAATGACCCATGGTTTCAGATATGGTCATCTGTAGATGAACGCAGTGCCGCTTATTTGGCTTGCGGCATGGCTGCAGAGACAGGCGAACCTGTGGCTATCAGTTGTACTGGTGCTACAGCTTCCCGAAACTATATGCCAGGATTGACTGAAGCATATTATCGTAAGCTGCCTGTTCTTGCCATTACTTCTACTAGAGGTAATCACAAAGTGGGTCATTTGATTGATCAGCAAATCGATCGCCGAAACATACCAAATGACATCGCTATGGAAAGTGTAACCATACCAATGGTTAAAGATTCAGAAGATGAACGTTATTGCGAGATAGAGGCAAACAAGGCTATGCTGGCTTTGACATTGAATGGCGGTGGCCCTGCACATATCAATATGTACACAAGATATAGTAAGGATTTTAATGTTAAAGAATTGCCACACGCAAATGCGATTTATCGTCATACTGTTTTTGAAAAGGAATGGCCAGAACTTCCACAAGATGGAAAAATCATGGTTAGAATAGGTTCTCATGCAGATTTTTCTGAGGAGTTAACCCAGGCAGTGGATGCATTCTGTGCAACTTATGATGCTATTGTTTGTTGTGATCATACCAGTGGATATCGTGGCAAATATGAAGTACATTCACAAATACTTTGTGCTCAAAACCAGTGGGCATCACCATTAACAAAAACAAACTTAAGTATTCATATAGGTGAGGTTTCGGGTGATGGATTTATTTGTTCTGCCAATCATGTATGGCGAGTTAACCCTGATGGTGCTCTTCGTGATACTTTTGGAAATTTGCGTCGGGTTTTCATGATGCCAGAGATAGAATTCTTTAAGCACTATGCTAAGGAAGCAGCTTCTCATCATGAATATTTGGATAGTTTGAATCAGGAAATTGAGAGTGTAAAAGCGCAAATCCCTGAGTTGCCATTTAGTAATATTTGGATGGCACAGCACATGGTTGATAAAGTTCCTGCAGGTAGTGAAATCCATTTTGGTATTTATCATAGTCTTCGTTCTTGGAACTTCTTTAAACTCCCTGCTGGTATTCAGGCAAAATGCAATGTAGGTGGATTTGGTATTGATGGCGGTGTCTCAACAATGATGGGAGCATCATTTGTTCATCCTGATAAGTTGTTTGTTGGCGTGTTTGGTGATTTGGCTTTCTTCTATGATATGAATGTAGTTGGTAATCGTCATGTTGGGAATAATGTCCGCATTATGCTTATCAACAATGGTAAGGGCAATGAGTTCCGAAATTATCGTCATCCTTGTGCATTCCTGGGAGAAGAGGCTGATGAATTTGTTGCAGCAGCTGGTCATTACGGTAATAAATCTCATAAATTAGTAAAGGATTATGCAACAGATTTGGGATATGAGTATCTAAGTGCAAGTAATAAGGAAGAATTCTTGGCGGTTATAGATAAGTTTTTATTACCAGATAAAACAGACCGTCCTATAATGTTTGAAGTCTTCACAGAGACGGATGATGAAAGCAATGCTTTGGAAATGCTTTGCAATGTTGTTTCTGATCCAAAATATATTGCCAAAAAAGCAATTAAAGGAGCAGTAAAACAAGTTTTAGGTGATACTGGTGTAAAAGTGATTAAGTCTGCTTTAGGTAAGTAAATGAATCTCTCTAGCCTATATTTTATACAGGAAAAAGCATCGAATCAGTCATGTTTATTCTCATTCTAAAATATATACTCATAGCATTGTGTCTGGCATATGTAACCCATGTGTTTTCCAAGAAGAAAGAAGTAATGCTTGACGTGAAAAGGCATGTATTGGAAAAGAGACTGAAATTATATGCCTCATTACACAAGTTGATACATCATAACTCTCTGTTCATTGCGCCACCAGCATTGATGGAGCAATATTACTGGAGTTTGATAGACGGCATGCCTTTTCGCATTGGGGATCAAAAGATGGAATATGTCTCTTATTTCAGTTCTTATGAGAAATTGAATGAAAATTGTATGTTGATTCAAGAGCAATCTTCTCAAACTTTGTTCTGGCCTAAGGATATAGAAGCTACTTTAGATTCTGTTAATGAATGGAACGATAATGTATTGAGTCTTCTTACAGCATTTAAAATGATGGAAGAAGAAAACAAGTCTTTAAACGATGAGAAAAGAAAAGAGCATCTTGATTTAGCTTGCCAGATTTTTGGAATAGCATTGCAGCACGACATTGAATATATTAGTGACCATATGAAAAGTATGTTGGCAGATAGATTGCAAATGCCAAATTTACTGAATCTGTTTAAGGTTTCTTTTGTTGATAAATGTAGGTTATGGCTTTTTGAACGTCATATAGATAAAGCTGATCTCTATAAGCATGGCGCATCGTTGGTGGTTCTTCTCTTGTTTGTTCATATAAAGGATGAATATACTAGAGATGAATATGATAATCTGCCAGAACACGACAGAGATTCTATTATGAAAAGATTTCATACTTCTATAATAAAATATTTGCCTCATGATTGATACGTTAAATCAAATAGTTAACGAGATAAATTCATTGCCTGAGTATTTCGGAAAAGGAATTTTGGAATTAATTATCCTCATCGTAGGTGGTATAGTAGTAGGTTGGATAACTTCCACCTATTTTGCACAAAGAGCAGCTGAGTCTGAAGTGAAAGGGGATATTATGAAGAAGAAGTTGGATATTTATGATGCTCTGGTAATAAGACTTGAAGCGATACTGCAACAAGTGGTATTGCCACACAATATTATCAATATCGCGGTTTCTGATATCAATGAAAATGATATTCCTCTGGAGTATGTTCCACAATATCCGGTTTTAAATGTATTTCAGACTGGAGATAAACTGAAAGAAACCGTTTTGGATATAGACAGTTTTATTAGTACCAACAGAATCTATTTCGAAAAGGGGCTATATGAAAAGTTGCAGTTCTTTCAAAATTATATTGTCATTTTCAATCGTTTGATAGTGATGTATCAGGAACATTTTATAGATAGCCATATTCCTTTAGATCATAAGAACGTTAAAATGTTTGAGAATATGACGGCTATAGAATTGGGGCTTATATTTCAAGATGAACTTTCGGAAGAAATAGAATCTGTGTATGATGAAATACGGGATAGCATCAATCATATCAAGTTTAAGGTGCAGTCTAAACCAGATCATTCTGAAAAGCGTTTAGGACATAAAGGTGAAATTATACAACAGATGTTGGATATGAAAATTATGACTGAACGTGAAAAGATACTGAAACTTATAGCATTGAATATAGCCAAGGCCATGGCTGTAGAAAAAGGAAAGAAAGAGTAACGATGATTGTGGACAATATATATAGGGGATTTGATCAGTCAGCCTGGGAAGATATATTCTCATTGTTGAAGGTCTTGTTGCCCGGTCTCTTTATGGCTTTTGGGGGTGCCGACTATCAGACACGAAAGAAAAAGGAGATAGCTCTTAAGGTTGGTATTACCCGGTTGAGGATTGCTGCATATGAAGATATTGCTGCAATAGTCAGCAAATTAGCAGAGCAAGTATCACCAACCTTATCTGATGATACTAAGATTAAGGAAATCTTAAGTTTCTATGGCTATATCGATTTAAATACTGATTACAGTTCAATCATTGGAACAGAAAAAAGGTTTGATTCTTTTTATCATGCTATTTGTGAAAAAGTAGATGAGAATGACATTTACCTTGACTACAAAGTTCACAGGCAATGTACTGGTTCAATAGCAATCTTCACGCACATGAAAACTATTCTGGATGCGTATTGTGACACTATGCGTGTTCTGGAAGAGGATGGCAAGAATGATAGAAAACTACAAGATAAGATAGATTTTGCTTATAGACTGGCAGCTGTATTAATGAAAAATGAGATTAATAAAGGTTTCATATTAGTTGAGGATATTATAGCTGGGCAGATAAATGGTGTTCGGGTGAATTATCGAAAATATCGCATAAGAAAGATTGCCTATAAGTTCTTTGAGCCAATCATGCGTTGGGCTGATAGTTATATGGCTGATGAAACTTGGAGAGGTAGTCTTAGCAGAAAGATCCTTTTTAGAGTTCTAGGTGATAGATTATCACTTGTATCAAAGCTGGCAATATTCGTGGAAACATTAGCATATATTCATGTTTCTGATCAATATTCGCCAGGTGCTTATTTCACGATGGACGAAGATTCTAGGATAAAAGTTTCTTCTGATTTCTTTAGCAGTTTCTATTTTCAATTACATCATAATAGATGACTTGCAAAATAGCTTTAGAAAAATCATTCCTGGTTTGAAATAGTGGTATATACACACGAGAAAATAAACAAGAAATAATATAATACAAAATGAGAATAGGAATATTAACTTTACCCCTACATACAAACTATGGAGGGATATTGCAGGCTTATGCTTTGCAAACGGTGTTGGAACGAATGGGGCATAAGGTGGTTCATATAGAGGAAGAACATCAAAAGTTGAAATTACCCCTGTATAAGATACTTCCTGTGTATTGTAAGCGCTTAATAGATATTTTAAGACATGGCGGAAATGGACGATTACTTGTAGAGCAATATCAAAATGATACATATCAAATAGTAGGGCAATATACTCATGCGTTTATAAGAAAGTATATACCAATTAAGACAGTTTCTTCTTTTTCTGAGCTTAGTAATAAAGATTTTGATTGCTTGATTGTTGGTAGCGATCAAATTTGGAAGCCATCTTATTTTAAAAACATAGAAGATGCATTCTTAAACTTTGCTATTGATTGGACTGTAAAACGAATAGCTTATGCGCCCTCTTTAGGGTCAAGTACTTGGAATTATACTCAAAAACAGACTGATATATGTAAACAGTTGATAAAAAAGTTCGATATTATAACTGTTAGAGAAAATGATTCTATTGAGTTGTTGAAAAATAACTTGGGAGTTACTGCCAAATGGGTACTTGATCCAACTTTGCTTTTGGAAAGGAACGATTATTTGAATCTTATAAAAGATACCCCTCAAAGTAAAGGAAACCTTTTGGTCTATTTGCTCGACATTTCACCGGAGAAAAAAGCATTGGTTAATAGAGTGGCAAAGGAAAATGGGCTAATACCATTTTATGTTTCTGCTAATCCTGAAAATTATAACTTGGATATAGAAGATAGAATTCAGCCACCTATAGAGCAATGGTTGAAAGGATTTGATGACGCCAAATTAGTTATTACGGATAGCTTTCATGCATGTGTGTTTTCTGTTATTTTTCACAAGCCATTTCTTGTGTTAGGTAATGTCAAACGTGGTCAAGGAAGATTCTTGTCTTTATTCAATATTTTGAATTTACCAGGTAAAATTTTGACTGAGGTTAATAAGTATTGTAATCAGTATTTAAATCGTTTTGATAATGATACAAGATTAATAGAAAAGCGAGAAATGTCTTTAGAATTGTTGAAGTCTTTGTGATGGATGCTATTTTGTGATAGGTTAATAACTGTATTGATAGTTATATCACGGACAACTCGCTTACTAGTTTGATTATTGTTTCATGTTATAATCATGTTTGTTATGACAATATATTTTTTATTAATAGTTCTATTCTTACTGGCATTAAAATTTTGTGGAAAAGACTCTAGGATATGCTATGGCGTATTTGTTGTATTTCTTACTTTTTTGGCATTCTTTAGGGCAAAAAGTGTTGGATTAGATAATAGCATATATTCGATGAATTTTAAAAATTCAACAATGAATCCATTGACATGGTCTGCTTATACTGAATTTGAACCAGGTTTTGCATGGTTTACAGCATTCTTTAAAACTTATATATCAAATAATTACTTGAGCTATATGGGCACCTTGTTTTTAGTATATATGATAGGGGTTAATAATATAATTAAAAGATTCGAAAGCAAACTTCTATGTTTATTCTTTTGGGTTTTGTTCCTTTTTTATACTCAATCTTTTAATATAATGCGGCAGTCATTTGCTTTAGGTGTCTATTTCTTATATTTTCCATTATTGATTAAGATGGAAGAATGCGAGAGAAAAAGAAATAAATATTTAATTATGTATTTAGGTCTTGTTCTTTTGACAACATTCTATCTTCATAGGAGCATAATAATCATGGCTATTATCCCAGTTTTTATTTATTTTAAGAATAGAAAAATCTTTAATAATAAAAAATATCTTTTGGGAATATTGTTGGCCTCTTATGTCTTGGTTTTTATAAATTCGTTATTGTACAAACTAATTCCATATATTATAGGATATTTTAATTTCTTAGGAGATAGATATGTAGGATATATTGTGACTTCTTCTGATGCAGAAGTTACAATTTCAAAATTGTCTAGTCTTATGAATGTAATTTTTGCAATGTATGTTGTCAAGATTTGTCCTCAGGAAAAAATTAATAATTATTTATTGCAAACTTATATTCTGAGTATTGTTTTATCAAATCTGTTGGGCTCATTCAGTGATTTGTTCTTGAGAATAGCATTAAATTTATCTTTCTTCGAATTATTTGTATATTCGTATTTATGGTCAAATATAAAACCACGAAAAGAAATGTTAAGGTTTAGATATTTTGTGGTATTGTATGGTCTTATTATTTTTGTAAAAGCAATCGTTAAAAATTTTGGAGACATTGTACCATATGTTAATCAATTGTTTGTATAAAAAGTGTTTTCTAAATTATGATATCTATAATTATACCATTATACAATAAAGAAAAAACTATATTACGTTGTCTAAATAGCGTATTAGGGCAAACGTATAAAGAGTTTGAGGTTATTATTGTTGATGATGGCTCCGTTGATAATGGAGTTTCTATAATTGAAAACTCTATAAGTGACAAACGGGTTAAAATTATAAAACAAAAGAACGGAGGTGTTAGTAAAGCCAGAAATACTGGTGCAAAGGCTGCTAATGGAAATTGGTTAGTTTTCCTTGATGCTGATGATTATTGGCTTCCTGATTTTCTGTTAAGAATGCATGATGCGGCAAATAATCATAAAGGCTTTTCTTTGATACAATGTGCAAGTTTCATTTATGATGAAATTAATGATATTGTACATACAGATTTAATGATTGATAAATATTATCATAAGGTTGTGCTTTTTAATTTCTTTAGATCATTAGAAACTGCACCACATATTGGAGCCAGTCTAATTTCACGTACAGATTTTAATGAGTCTGGAGGGTTTAATGAAAATCTGAAAAATAATGAGGACATTTTATTGTTAGCTAAAATAGCAATGAATAAAAAATGCCTATACGTTGGTGAAATGCTACATGTTTATTCAATTGGCGTTGAAGGACAGGCAACTCGAAATGTACAGACGAAAGAGAAATTTGCTAAAGACTCTTTGACGGTTATTAGGGAATTGTATAAATGCTATCAAGAATGTCCTATGAATAAACATGTTCTATTTTCTTTGTCTTATAGGTATAAGGATTTATTGTTGAGTTTTTTAAAGGACAATAATTACAATATGGTGGATTATTATCTAGAGAATGTAGATAAGGATTTTCTAAGCCGTTTTTGTTACATTCAATGGATAAAAAATAAAAGTTTAAAGCATATTTCTATATTTTATTTGAAGTTATCTAAAATACCTAGAGTATTAAGGGGAATTCAAGGACGCTCTCATAAGAGTAAATATAAAAATGAACTTGAAATCACATTCAGACAAACTTTTTGCCTAAATGTTTGATGAATATGTAGATGTTGAGATAATAAATATGTTGATTAATAAAATTAAAAATGAATCAGATTCCTAAAGTTTCGATGTTAGTTCCCATATATGGGGTTGAGAAATTTATTGAGCGTTGTGCTGTTTCTCTTTTTGAACAGACATATCAAAATATAGAGTATATCTTTGTAAATGATTGCACAAAGGACAATAGTGTTGTTATCCTGAAAAATGTGGTGGAACGTTATCCACAGCGAAAGCCTCAGGTTCGTATCATAGAACATGAAAAGAATAAAGGGCTTGCGGGGGCTAGAAATACTGCCGTAGCTGCTGCTACTGGTGAATTCGTAATGCATGTGGATAGCGATGACTATGTTGACAAGGATATAGTCAAAAAAACTATACTATCTCAAAAGAAAGTAGATGCGGATATTGTTATTGTTGATTTTAAAAAAGCATATCCAACATTTGATGTCGAAGTAAGGCATCCTGTCTTTTCTAACACTTCCTTGTATTGTATTTCGGTTTTGGAACGTAATATACCAAATACTATTTGGGGTAAGTTGATAAGAAGAAGACTTTATGTAGACAATTCTGTTTGTTGCTTGGAAGGTAATAATCAAGGGGAAGATTATCAGGTTTTGCCTAAGCTTTATTATTATGCCAAAAATATAGCTAATTTATCCCAATGCCTTTACTATTATGATTGCCAAAATGAAGGAGCATACTCAAATAGCTTTTCTATCGTACAATATGTACAGAATTGGAATTCAATGAATTGTATCAAACAGTTCTTCCATGATAAAGATGTGGTCTATCGCAGTTCTGTTGATAAAGGTAGATTGCGACAAACGGCTGATGATTTTATTATTAGCGCTAAGACGAATGGAGAGATTTCTAAAACTTATTACGATGGTGCTTGTAATATATTGAAGTCCATTAGTCGTGACTTATGGAATACTGTACCTTTGGCAAAACGAGTGATATTTTATTTGTCTTCCAACTATAAAATTATGGCTAAGTATATTTTAATGTTTAGAAAAATGCATCATTTTGCATTGAAGATTAAAAGTAAATAGTATGATAGAAACTCGACAACAGTTGTCTGAATATATTCAGGCAGATAGAAACGTACAAGGTATGCAGCATCCTCTTCTTGCCAAATTCACATTTGGTGAAAATGCAATGATTAGGAAGTATATGACAAACTTAAGAAAAGCAGAATATTGGAAGGCTCATTCGGAGAAATGGGGGGGGCAAGTTGATGTATGCTTATTATTTTTTAAAGCATCGTAGAATGTGCCTGAAATATGGAATGTATATTGGGCTAAATGCAGTAGGTAAAGGGTTCTTCATAGTGCACCCTGGATTTGTTAGAATTGATTCTTGGGTGCATATTGGAGAGAATTGTACAGTTCTTCCAATGGTTCTTTTTGGCCGTGCTCATCCAATTGATGGAACGGAAATCTTCGTAGGAGACAATTGTTATGTAGGAACTGGTGCAACGATTCTAGGACCAATAAGAATTGGTAATAATGTGACAATAGCAGCAGGTGCAGTTGTGACAAAAGATGTTCCAGATAATGTTGTTGTGGCAGGAGTTCCTGCTAAAATAATAAAATTCAAAGAAAATGATTAAAACTATTCTTTTACAATGTAAATTCTTCTTAGTAGAATTTCTTAATGTTACGTACCCTCTAATTCCTAATCCGCTTCGAAACTTCTATTTAAGAATGTACGGAATACGAGTATGGGGGGACATCCTGTATACATAGAGGATGTAAATTCTTCCATGTAGGTAAGATGAGCATAGGAAAGGACACTGTTATCAATTTTGGTTGCTACCTTGACAATCGACGTGGTATCAATGTTGGAAACAATGTCGGAATTGCTCATAATACTAAAATTTATACATTAGGTCATGATTTAAATGATTCTTCTTTTTCGACAGAGGGAGCACCGGTCAATATTGAAGACAATGTTTTTGTCTTTTCCAATGCAATGATAATGCCGGGAGTGACAATAGGTGAAGGGCTATTGTAGTAGCTGGAAGTGTTGTAACTAAAGATGTAGAACCTTGGACAATAGTTGGAGGTAATCCTGCAAAAAAGATAAGAGATTGCAATCGTGACATAGATTACAAACAAGTTTATAGATATTGGTTCGCTTTATAAGTAATGAATAAACCAAATGTTTTATTTTTGCTGAAAGGTCTTGAAACTGGAGGTCTTGAGGTGGTTACAGCTGTTCTTGCGAACAAATTTGTAGCCGAAGGGCATAGTGTTAGTGTCTTTGCATTTTTAGGAGGAAAGAATTCTATTGCTGATAGGTTTGATAAACGTATTAAACTTTATCTGCAAAATGATTATTCACAGAGCAGAAAGAATGTTGAGAGCCTTAGACGTGTTCTACAGGATGATAATATAAGTGTGATTATTAATCAATGGGGATTGCCATATATTCCTATTAAAGTTGCGTTAAAAGCATCAAGAGGATTACAGGTCAAGATAATCTCTGTTTATCATAACGCGCCAAGCTTTAATGGTAGGATTCAAAAGCTCAATATTGCGTTAAATGGATGTGAAAATCCTATAAAGCGATTATTTTTGAATGCATTGCGTACAGCCTTTAAGTATGTAACAAGTCGAGCAATGGCTTACATATATAGGCATAGTGATGTTTTTCTTGTATTGTCACCTAGTTATATTGAAGACTTTCAAAAATTTACTCATATCAAAAGTCTAGATCATCTAAAGGTACTGACAAATCCGGTAACTGTAGTAAATGATGAATATGAATATCAGTTTAACCATAAACTGAAAGAAATTATATATGTAGGCAGGTTGGATTTTGTGCAAAAGCGAGTATATAGGGTCATTGATACCTGGAATTATCTCGAAGATAATTTCCCTGATTGGCGTTTGACCATTGTGGGTGATGGTGAGGATAGGGAGAACTTGGAGAATCATGTGAAATATTTAGGCTTGAAACGAGTTTCTTTTGAGGGATTCCAAAAGCCGATAGACTATTACAAGCGTGCTTCAATTCTTCTCCTTACATCTGATTTTGAAGGTTTTCCATTGGTTCTTGCAGAATGTATGAGCTTTGGTGTGGTTCCTGCCGTATATAACAGCTATTCTGCGGTATGTGATATCATTGATGGTGACAAGGATGGTATCGTGCTTCCTTATCATAAGCAAGGATATGATGCCAATGAAGCAGCAGGTATGATTGCCAAAATTATGAAGGATGATGGTAAACGTGAGCAAATGGCTTTGGCTGCCATCAAGAAAAGCAAAGAATATTCCGTAGAGAAGATTTTTAGTGAATGGAAGAGAGTGTTTAATGGTTGTATATAATTAAATTTTTTAAACTCACTTTTTGAGAACTGCAAGTTGAATGACATTAATTTTGGCGATTATATAGAAGATATACTCACCCGACTGATGGAGTGGAAGCAAGACTTCATATCTTTCACGAAACTTTCGATGGCAATGCTACATTCCTGCCATTAGGAAATGAGGAGGCGGCTCGAAAAGAGCTTCATAAATCAGTGTATGTGATGGTGAATGATGATTTTTCCATACCTTTTGATGTTATGGAGAAAAGAATCGGACAGTTATTTAACTAAAATATAGGCTGGAAGGGAAAACTGAGGTATATTTATTGAGCTACTTTTCTTATCTCAGTGAGCACCTGACAGTCTTTCTGAAAATTTAGTATTTAAATTAAAACTTATTAGTTATGAATATACCAAATAAAATTCATTATTGTTGGTATGGGGGAGGTAAAATGAATCATATCCTTCGCTCGTGTGTAAAGTCTTTCTCACATTTAGGGGAGAATGAAATTAAATGTTGGAATGAAGAAAATTCAGATATTTATGAGCATGAAGCAATTCGCTTCTTAGTGGAAAAGAAAGACTGGGCTTTTGTTTCTGATTACGTAAGATTGAAAGTTCTTTATGAACATGGCGGAATCTATTTTGATACAGATATACAAGTAATAAAGCCATTGCCTAAAGAGTTTTATGAGGCAGATATGATAGTTGGCTATGCTTATGATTGTATTATGAGTACGGCTTTTATCATGGTGCGTTCACATCATCCGTTTATAAAATATCTTCTTGATATACTTGAGGGGCATTTGAAAGCAGGCGAAAAGGTAGTCAATAATGGCTATTTTACTCAGGCTTTTCTAGATTATTATCCTAATTTTAAATTGGATGGTAAATATAGGGAGTTTGCAAAGGGATGTTTTGTTTATCCTTGAAACTACTTTGACTCTGCAACTTTTGATCGTAATGCTGGCTATTGTATACATCATGGTATGGGAACCTGGCATAATCCTTCTAGGTTGAAGCGTTTGGTTCGTCCTCTTGTAAAACTTTTAAGATTTTATATTAAGCCTTTTGGAGTTTTGTATCAGAATAGGGTAAATGACAAGATGGTTGATAATGCTGGTGTATTCAAAGAGATATATCTGAAGAATATAGGGAAAAAGTAATAAGAAATTAGACTGGGTGGCAACTATAGCGGTAAGAGTAATTTGTTCAGGGCTTTGCCTATATTAGAAAATAGGGTTGTTATGTTCCCGGGGAGTAAGGTGGTTGGTAATGTGCATGTTGGTAAAAATGTGGTTATTGCCGCAAATTCTGTTGTAATAAACGATATTCCAGATAATTGTATTGTAGGAGGCATACCTGCTAGAATACTGTCAGAAGATAGTAGTAGCTTTTTATTGGAAGAAACAATGTTGTCTTTTGATAATCAGTTTGCTTTAAATTACATCAAAAAGAAAATATTAAAATGTACAACGATATTCAAATCATAATCATGGCCGGCGGCGTAGGAAGCCGCTTTTGGCCAATGTCAACCCCCGATTACCCAAAGCAGTTCATTGATGTGATGGGAGTCGGCCGTTCCCTCATTCAATTGACAGTAGATAGATTGAAGCCAATCTGTCCTGTCGAAAACATGTGGGTAGTGACAAACGAAAAATATATCAGCATTGTCAAGGAGCAAATCCCTGACATGCCAGTAGATAACATATTAGCAGAGCCAGAGGCTCGCAATACTGCTCCATGTATCGCTTATGCCTGCTGGAAGATCCAGAAGAAGCATCCTGATGCCAACATCGTGGTGACACCATCCGATTCCTTGGTCATTAATACCTCGGAGTATCAGCGAGTGCTCAGCAAGGCATTGAGCTATACATCCGATAAGAACGCCATCGTTACCATCGGTATTAAGCCAAGCCGCCCGGAAACAGGCTATGGCTATATAGCCTCAGCAGAGCCAACATCCGTAGATGAAATCTATAAGGTTGAGGCTTTCAAGGAAAAGCCAAACCTGGAGACAGCCGAGCAATACCTTGCCGCTGGCAATTACTATTGGAATGCCGGAATCTTCGTATGGAACATCGATACCATCAGCAAGGCAATCCGCACCTTCCAGCCTCAGCTTGCCAGCATCATGAACGAGATGGCTCCTTCTTTCTATACCGAACAGGAGAAAGAGGTAGTTGGCAAGCTCTTCCCAACCTGCGAGAAGATAAGCATAGACTATGCCGTAATGGAGAAGTCGAAGGAAATCTATACCTTGCCAGCCGAGTTCGGCTGGAGCGACTTAGGCAGTTGGGGCAGCCTCCGTACCTTGCTACCACAAGACGAGGCTGGCAATGCCAAGGTAGGCAAGGACATCCGCTTGTATGAATGCAAGAACTGCGTGGTTCATGCAGCCGATGAAAGCAAGGTGGTAGTTCAAGGATTGGATGGCTATATCGTAGTCGAGAAGCACGGACAATTGCTTGTTTGCTCTTTGAAAGAGGAACAGAGAATTAAAGAATTCGGAAAATGATAAATAATATAAATTTAAATGACTGAAAATATGTTGACACCAGAAAAAAAACAAAAGATTGAAGATCAGATAGAACTTCAACAGAACGCAATTTCATATGATATGAAAGAGTTTACAATAGAATTGTATGTTAATAAATATCTTAAGGATATAGATAAAGAAGATAACGAACTGTATGTTCCTGATTATCAAAGAGAATTTATTTGGGATGATAGACATCAGTCTCGTTTTATTGAAAGTCTTTACTTAGGATTACCAGTCCCTTTTATGTTTTCAGCAGAAATTAAAGAGAGTGGAAGATTGGAAATTGTAGATGGTTCGCAGCGAATTAGAACTTTGGCTGCATTCTTATCTGACGAACTAACTTTATCCCATTTGGAGAAACTTTCTGAAATGAATGGTTGTAAGTATTCAGAACTTCCTGTTGGCTTACAAAGAAGCTTTAAAAATATATCAATCAGAATGGTTGTGTTATCTGCTAAAGCTACAGAAGATGTAAGAAATGAAATGTTTGACCGTATAAACACAAGTAGTGTGCCTTTGCTGCCGATGGAAACGCGTCGAGGAATTTATAAAGGTATTTTTACTGATTTTATTGCAGAATTGGCAAAAGAACCTAGATTTAAGAAACTTTGTCCACTGGCAAATTACATGCAAAATAGAAGGGAAGAAGAGGAACTCTTGTTGAGATTGTTTGCTTTTAGCGAGATATTCCCTTCGTTTTCGATAGTAGAGAACAAAGGGGTTGCTAAATTTTTGGATAATTACTTGGCAGAAAAAATAAAACCTTTAACAAAAATGAAAAGGCCGTACTGAAGAAAAATTTTTATAATCTTATAAATGCAATAGAAAAAATATATCCTAATCAAGGCTTTGCAAAGACAAAGATGGCTATAGGAATTTCTAAGCCATATTTTGAGGCAATTGCCGTTGGTATATATTTAGCCCTTATTGATAATCCTGATATTAACTTAGTAGCGAAGAAAGAATTGATTATAGACAAAAATAACAGAAATGAATTCTTTAAGTTAATTGAAGGTCGATATCGAACTCATACAGCTCAAAAGATACGTAATAGAATTGAATATGTAAAAAATCTGTATCTTAAATGATAATAGATAAAAATTTTAAAATGCGGGTGGAGGACATTAATGAAATTTTCACCATGCTTTCATTTGTATTAAAGCTAGAGTCACACAAAAACAAGCCATTGTTAAGGGGGTGTAAATTAAACTGTGTCAAGGCTTGTTCTTAACTTTCATTCCCACT
>OIWS01001778.1_pt1 | contig 19918 bp, 15 predicted proteins | sample 1587611 | NCBI WGS metagenome assembly OIWS01 (sample SAMEA3888919, study PRJEB22519) | human gut metagenome | biome: human gut; feature: human-associated habitat; material: faeces | place: Denmark | collected 2010 | reverse complement strand
CCGTTTCGTATTCCACGTGAGCGGTGTTGATCGTGATGCCGCGGGCCTTTTCTTCGGGAGCCGCGTCGATCTGATCGTAAGCCTTGGCTTCGCCGCCGAAGTGCTTGGAGAGCACGGTGCAGATGGCAGCCGTGAGGGTGGTCTTACCGTGGTCAACGTGACCAATGGTGCCGACGTTGACGTGCGGCTTGGTACGTTCAAATTTTTCCTTGGCCATTTTTGAGTGGTCCTTAAATTTGCTGTTGGAGGACTGCCCCCTTCAAAGGGAAAAAGGCAGTCCGCGAAAAATAAATTACTTCGCCTTTTCTTCGATGATGGCTTCAGCCACGTTGCGCGGAGCTTCCGCGTAGTGATCGAATTCCATCACGTAGGTGGCGCGGCCCTGCGTCAGAGAACGCAGCGACGTGGAGTAGCCGAACATTTCGGAGAGCGGCACTTCGCAGCGAATGGCCTTCCCGCCGCCGGGCAGGTCGTCCATACCCTGAATCACGCCGCGACGGGACGAAAGGTCGCCCATCACGTCGCCCATCTTTTCTTCCGGCGTTTCGACTTCGACCTTCATGATCGGTTCGAGGAGCACCGGAGAGGCCTTCTTCATACCGTCCTTGAACGCCATCGAAGCAGCCATCTTAAAGGCGTTTTCGTTGGAGTCCACTTCGTGGTACGAACCGAAGTGCAGCGTGACCTTCACATCGACCACCGGGTAACCGGCGAGCACACCGGCCTTCAAGGTGTCTTCCACACCCTTCTGCACGGCGGGGATGTATTCACGCGGCACCACGCCGCCCTTAATGGCATCGACGAATTCGAAACCGCCTCCCGGGGGCAGGGGTTCCAACTTCAGCACGACGTGGCCGTACTGACCGCGACCGCCGGACTGCTTGACGAACTTGCATTCGGCGTTTTCAACCGTCGAACGGATCGTTTCACGATAGGCCACCTGAGGCTTACCCACCGTGGCTTCCACGTTGAATTCGCGACGCATGCGGTCGACGAGAATTTCAAGGTGAAGTTCGCCCATACCGGAAATAATGGTCTGGCCGGATTCTTCGTCCGTGCGCACGCGGAAAGACGGGTCTTCGCGGGCGAGACGACCGAGGGCGAGCGCCATCTTTTCCTGGTCGGCCTTGGTCTTGGGTTCCACAGCCTGGGAAATCACGGGTTCCGGGAATTCCATGCGTTCGAGGATGATGGGCTGAGCAATGTCGCAAAGCGTATCGCCCGTCGTCACATCCTTCAAACCCACCGCCGCGGCGATGTCACCGGATTCAGCTTCCGTAATTTCCTTACGTTCGTTGGCGTGCATCTGCAGCAAGCGGCCGATACGTTCCTTCTTGTCCTTAACGGAGTTGAGAACGGTTTCGCCGGACTTCAGAATGCCGGAGTAAACGCGCAGGAAGGTGAGCTGGCCCACATAGGGGTCGGTCATGATCTTGAAGGCGAGGCAGGACAAGGGAGCGTCGTCGCTCGCTTCGCGCGTGACGGGCTTGTCGTCCAGGTCGAAACCCGGAACCGGCGGAATGTCCACCGGAGACGGCAGGAACTGAATCACGCCGTCGAGCATACGCTGCACGCCCTTATTCTTGAAGGAGGAACCGCAGAACATCGGCTGAATTTCACCGGCGATGCAGCGCTGGCGGATACCGGCAACGATGTCTTCCTTGGAGAGCTCACCGTTTTCGAGGTACTTATTCATCAGCTCTTCGCTCGCTTCCGCGGCGGCTTCCACCATCTTTTCGTGCCAAGACTGAGCTTCGTCGGCGAGTTCGGCAGGGATGTCAACATAGTTGAACTTCGTGCCCTTGCTCGCTTCGTCCCAGATGATGCCCTTCATTTCGATGAGGTCCACCACACCCTGGAAGTTGTCTTCGGCGCCGATCGGAATCACGATGGGCACGGGGTGAGCCTTGAGGCGCTTCTGCATCTGGTCAACGACCTTGAAGAAGTTGGCACCGGTGCGGTCCATCTTGTTCACGAACGCGATGCGGGGCACATGGTACTTGTTGGCCTGACGCCACACCGTTTCAGACTGGGGCTGAACGCCGCCCACAGCGCAGTAAACCATCACCGCGCCGTCCAACACACGCATGGAGCGTTCCACTTCGACCGTGAAGTCGACGTGCCCCGGGGTGTCGATGATGTTGAAACGGTAGGGCTGATACTGCATGTCCATGCCGCGCCAGTAGCAGGTCGTAGCGGCGGACGTAATGGTGATACCACGTTCCTGTTCCTGTTCCATCCAGTCCATGGTGGCAGCGCCGTCATGCACTTCGCCGAGCTTGTGGTTCACGCCCGTGAAGAACAGAATACGTTCGGTCGTCGTGGTCTTGCCCGCGTCGATGTGGGCAGAAATACCGATATTGCGGTAGCGCGAAATCGGAGTAGTACGAGCCATGACTTAATCTCTTCTTAGGTAACGCGGCGAAGGGAGAAAACGCTCCCATCGCCGACGGTTTATCTGAAAAATTAGAAGCGGAAGTGCGAGAAGGCCTTGTTGGCTTCAGCCATACGATGGACTTCATCACGCTTCTTCATAGCGCCGCCGCGGCCTTCCGCAGCTTCCAACAGCTCACCAGCCAAGCGTTGGGGCATCGACTTTTCAGAACGGGCCTTCGCACTTTCGCGCAGCCAGCGCATGGCGAGAGCCATACGGCGGACGGGGCGAACCTCAACCGGCACCTGGTAGTTGGCACCGCCGATGCGGCGGGACTTCACTTCCACGAGCGGACGGACGTTGTTGAGGGCGGTCGTGAACACTTCGAGAGCGTTCTTCCCGGACTTTTCTTCGATCTGCTGCAACGCACCGTAAACGATGCGTTCGGCGACGGCCTTCTTGCCGTCAAGCATGACGACGTTAATAAACTTGGAGATTTCCACGCTGCCGAACTTCGGATCCGGGAGAATCTCACGCTTGGGTACTTCGCGACGACGGGGCATTTCTTTCCTCTTTCGTTGTCTTCAGTCTTTACTGCCGGTAAGACGGTCGTTTCATATGTCTCACACGGCTTTTTACAAAATGCAGCACACACTGAGGGGCTGCGACTTACTCGGTCCTTTATTAAGCGCGGACCGTCCTTATACGGCTGACAAAAGTCGCCGCGAATTACGCTGCCTTCGGGCGCTTGGCGCCGTACTTGGAACGGGACTGCTTACGATCCTTGACGCCCTGGGTATCCAGGGAGCCGCGGACGATGTGATAACGCACACCCGGCAAGTCCTTCACACGGCCGCCGCGGATCAACACCACGGAGTGTTCCTGCAGGTTGTGGCCTTCGCCGCCGATGTAGGAAATCACTTCGAAACCGTTCGTGAGACGCACCTTGGCGACCTTACGAAGAGCGGAGTTCGGCTTCTTCGGGGTGGTCGTGTAGACCTTGGTGCACACGCCGCGCTTCTGCGGGCAATTCTTAAGAGCAGGGCTCTTGCTCTTGTCATGCGCAAGCTCACGGGGCTTGCGGACGAGCTGATTAATAGTGGGCATAGTGTCCGTATTTTCTAGGTAAAACCATCCCCGCTCAAATCCGTCGGAACTCACGCTCCGCAGGGGTTCTTACGGGGAGACAATTGCTGGTGAATCTTTTCTCGGAAGGCCTCTGAAACAACCGCTTTCGGACGCACGAAACACCCTCCTGCAGTCGGCCGACCCAAGAAAAGACCGTGAGTATCGTATTTTTTTCCAACAATGTCAAGCGATAACTCAAGGTTTTTGCACAAATAAGTGTCCTCTTCCCCCTTTCGCGGGAAAGTACTGTGCACAAAAAAACCGTCGCCAGAAACGTCAACGGGGCAGTCCGACCGATATCGGACTGCCCCGCTCTTTCATGCTGATTCAGTAAGCCGGGTTCAACTTCGGCCTACCGACTTCCCTTCATCAGAAGACGAGTTTCGTCATGAAGAAGCCGAACGGAATGGCGGCGAGAAGACCGACGCAGCCCGGCAGGAAGAAGGGATGATTGATGACGAAGGAACCGCTCCACTTGCCCATGTAGGAACCCGTGTCGTCGCAGGAGATGGCGAAGGCGGAGGTGGGATAGACGTTCGTCACGAAGATGCCCGACACCGCCACGAAGCAGGCGAGGATCATCGGAGCATCGCACCCGAGACTCGCGGCCACAGGAACGAGCAAAGCGGACGTTGCACCCTGGCTGAAGAGAAGCGCCGAAACGCCGAAGAACGCGAGCGCAAGCAGCCCCGGGTACTGCGCCAAGAGAGCCGTCGCCTGTTCTTTAATCGTCGGGATGTAAACGCCGATCACGGTGGAAGACAACCAGCAGATACCGAGAATCACGATGAGGGATTCGTAGCCGCCGTGGAAGATGCTGCTTTCCTTGATCTTCGTGAGTTTCACGTCGCAGAACCAGTACATCAAAAGCGAAATGAAGAGCATCGTGATCACGATGATGTCGCGGGAACCGAGCGTGTGGCCGATTTCCTTCTTAAAGAGAAGCATCATCACGATGAAGACCACGGCGAGAAGGAAGATGCCCACGGAGAGCTGAGCACCCTTGGGAAGGGGCGCTTCCTGCTGTTCCTTGGAAGTCATCGCAACGAGACCGGCCTTCATGCGAGCCTGGAAGATCGGATCCTTATCAAGCTCCACGCCCTGGAAGGACGAAATCAACGCCGCCACGGCCGCGCCGAATAACCCCGCGGGGAGAATCACCATCAGCACCTGGCCGAAAGAGACGCCCATCGTTTCAACGACGACCCACATCGCAGCAGTCGCTGCGGAAATCGGGGAAGCAGAAATCGCGATCTGAGACGCCACGACGGTCGACGTCAAGGGCTGAGAAGGACGCACGTGGTTTTGCTTGGCGACTTCCTGCACGACGTTCAAAATCGCCATCGTCGTAAAGCCCGTCCCCGAAAAGATCGTGAGGATGAAGCCCAAAGCCGGCGCAAGAATGTTGATGTACTTCGGATTGTTTCGGAGAATACGGGACGCCACGCGCACCATGTAGTCCATGCCGCCTGCGACGTGCATCACCGAGCACGCAAAGAGCACGGACATGATGATGAGGATCACGTCCAGAGGCATAGATCCCGGGGGCAACCCCAGGCAGAAAACGGCGATGAACATGCCGAGGCCGCCGGCCATACCGACGCCGATACCGCCCAACTTAGCCGCATACACGATGCAGCCCAAGAGCAGAATAAAATGTACCCAAACCATGGTGGTTCCTTGTGTTTGTTTATCAAGCCGGGTTCCGGCCGCGTCCCAAACTTTTACGGTTTCATGACGACGGTTATGCAAAGCGCCGGGGAGAAAACCGACGCCTTTGCACCCGAACCAGGGGCATTCTTCACGGACTGTTACATTTCGTACAGGCAAAATTCGCCACTCCTCAATCCGTTTTGGTCACTATTGTTTCTTTTTTACGCGTTAACCCCAAAAAAAAGGCTTCCGTTTCAGGAAGCCCAAGTACTCAGTTCTGCCGAGTCCTTCTATTATTGACGCCCCTGATCGTCGGCGTACAGACCGCATCGGTCAACGCTCAATCATTTTTGGTCACACACCATGCGCAAAACCGACAACCTGGAGAGCTACCGAATCTTCTGCGCCGTCGCCGCCTGCGGAGGCGTCAAGGAAGCGGGCATCGAACTCTCGATGGAACCGAGCAATATCTTCCGGCTGCTGCGGCAATTGGAAGAGGATCTTGCCGTCTCGCTCTTTATCCGACAGAGCCATCCCATCCGCCTTACCGAACAAGGCCGTCTCTTTTTTGACCATGCTCAGCATATTCTGCGGGAACAAGCCCTGATGCTCGAAGCGATTCGGGACAACTTGGAAAGCGACGCCGGTCTCATTCAGATCGCCTCCACCGCCGGCGTCCGCTACCAGACCCTCACCCCCGCCCTCGTGCAGTACCAAAACCTGCACCCCGAAGTTACCTTTGAGCTTCGTGACATGGTACAGGGCACCCGCAACTTCTTCGTCGCCCCCGACGGCTCCGCCAACGACATCGTCGTTACGTTTCTCTCCGAGGATCAGGTGCCCGAAGACGTGCACGTCGAAAAACTCTTCGACATCCCGTTCGTTGCCTGCGCCTCCCCCCAGTACCTCGCCCGCAACGGCCGTTACGAGAAACTGGTCTGGCAGTCGAGCACCATCTACAACAGTCAGTTGGACGCCATCGAAGCGCTCGTCTTAGGGGGCGGCATCTGCCCGGACGTGTGCCTTCCCTACTTCATCGATGAATACCGCAAAAAGCGGCTTGTTCCCGTCCTCACCGGTTGGAACCGTCCCCTGCGCACGGTTTGTCTTTATACGAGCTCGCATGCCTACAAGAAAAAACGCGTGCGACAGTTTCTCACCTGGTTCGGCGAACGCTACAAAGCGTACCTTACCGGGTGCCTGGCCGAATGGCGCCGCATCACAGGGACACCGTCATCACCAGCAGTTCCCGCACGAGAATGAGTAGACCGCTCGCAAAGAGCAGGGTGATCAAGAGACGGCGAAACACCGTGTCCGTTTGTCGCCTGAAAAGTGCGATCCCCACTGCCGAGGCCGCCATGGCGACGGGAGCGGCTTTAGCGGCGACCAAAAGTGTCTCCCATGAGTAGATCCCATTCACCGCTAACGCCGCAAGACGGCACTCGTTTCCATCTTCGTCCAAGGCTGCATGGCGCACCACATGGTGGAAAGGACACCCGACAACGAGGCGGCATCCCCTAAAAGGCAGTCCTGCCAACGCCGGAATCCGAAGCCGCGGCAGGCGCTCTAAACCCAGTCGGATCTCGCGGCGGATGAGCCACAGGATTACACGCCGTTCACCACTGCTATAAGCGCCACGATCGCAACGGCTTTTCAGACGGCATGACCTCGAACCAAATCCCCTGGCTCATGAGCGCGGTGCCGAACCCCGCACAACCGTTGATAAAACCGCCGGCGACTGCCCCCAGTACGAGAAGCCGTACCGGCGTGACGAACCATTCCATTCACACCATCCCAAAAATGAAAAGCGGCAGGTTTTCACCCGCCGCCCTTCATTGTGCGCCCTAAGCGCACCGACCGACTACGTCGTCTTACTCAGACTTCGTTTCGTCCGCCGTCTTTTCTTCTTCAGGCTTTGCGAAGAGCTCTTCCGCAGCACGGCGTGCGGCGGAGAGACCGCCCTTGCCGGACATACCGGCGAAGGCATCTTCACGCATCGCTTCGATTTCCTTCTCGGTCACGGGATCCGTGGCTTCGAACATCTCTTCGGCAGCGCGGCGGGCATCCATCGGATCCTGGCCCATGCGGCGTTCGAGATCTTCGCGGGCGTTGCGCGCCTTGTGGTACGCAAGCCCAGTACCGGCCGGAATCAGACGACCGACGATCACGTTTTCCTTCAAACCGCGCAGATCGTCTTCCTTGCCCATGATGGCGGCTTCGGTCAACACGCGGGTCGTTTCCTGGAAGGAAGCCGCGGAAATGAAGCTGTCGGTGGACAAAGACGCCTTCGTAATACCGAGGAGAACGTTTTCATACTTTGCCGGGGTCTTGCCGGCGGCAATTGCACGATCGTTCTCATCGAGCATTTCAGAGCGTTCGACCTGTTCGCCCGGGATGAACTTCGTGTCGCCCGGATCGGTGATCTGCACGCGGCGCAACATCTGACGAACAATCACTTCAATGTGCTTGTCGTTGATCTTCACGCCCTGCAGACGGTACACGTCCTGAACTTCGTCCACGATGTAACGGGCAAGTTCTTCGATACCGAGGAGTCGCAGAATGTCGTGCGGATCCGCCGGTCCTTCCACGATTTCTTCACCGCGCTGCACCACCTGACCGTCGTGCACGAGGATCTGCTTATCCTTGCTGATGAGGAATTCGTGATCGTTACCGTCGTTATCGGTGATGATGAGGCGCTGCTTGCCCTTCGTTTCCTTACCGAACGTGACGGTACCCGTCGCTTCGGCGAGCATACCGGCATCCTTCGGGCTGCGGGCTTCGAAGAGTTCGGCCACACGCGGCAGACCGCCCGTAATGTCTCGGGTCTTCTGGCTTTCGCGCGGGATACGTGCGAGCACTTCGCCCTGGTGGATTTCCTGGCCGTCGCGCACCACGATGATGGCGCCCACCGGCAACTGAATCGTCACCGCGTGATCCGTGCCCGGGATCTTCACTTCGTTGCCGGCTTCGTCAAGCAAATGCACCAACGGACGAATCACGTTCGCCGCCGTGGACTTCGCGTTCTTCGCACCCTTCGCAGCCGTCGTCGAACGCTTCGGGTCGATCACGACCATGGAGCTCAAGCCCGTCACTTCGTCCACCTGATTCATCACGGTGACGTTTTCAACGACGTTCTCAAACTTCACGGAACCGGCGTATTCCGAAATAATCGGCAGCGTCATCGGGTCGAAGGCCGCCAACTGCTGACCGCTCTTCACTTCCGTGTCGGGCTGAATCTGCAGCGTGGCGCCGTAGGGCACCTTATGACGTTCACGTTCACGGCCCGTGTTGGGATCCGTGATGATCAATTCGCCGGAACGGGAAATGACGATCAGTTCCTTCTTGCCGTTCTGCACATAGCGCATCGCGGGCGAGAAAGACACCAAGCCGGAGTTCTTCGCTTCAACGCTCGAAGCCACCGCCGCACGGGACGCCGCACCACCGATGTGGAACGTACGCATCGTCAGCTGCGTACCCGGTTCGCCGATGGACTGGGCGGCGATAACGCCCACGGATTCGCCGGCATTCACGAGCGTGCCGCGGCCCAAGTCGCGGCCGTAGCACTTCGCGCACAGGCCGTAACGGGTCTTACAGGTCAAGGGCGTACGCACCTTCACCGCATCCACGCCTTCCTTATCGAGCTTGTCGCAGATCGCTTCGTCGATCAGCGTGCCCGCGGGAACGAGAACGCTCTTATTGTTGTCCAACACGTCTTCGGCAGTCACCCGACCCAACACGCGGTCGCGCAGAGCCTGAATGACTTCACCGCCTTCGACCAACGCGCGCATTTCAACGCCGTCCGTCGTACCGCAGTCGTCTTCGATCACCACCAAGTCCTGCGTCACGTCGACGAGACGACGGGTGAGGTAACCGGAGTTAGCCGTCTTCAAAGCCGTATCGGCCAAGCCCTTACGGGCACCGTGGGTCGAAATAAAGTACTGCAGAACGTTCAGACCCTCACGGAAGTTCGAGGTAATCGGGGTTTCGATGATGGAGCCGTCGGGCTTTGCCATCAAACCGCGCATACCGGCCACCTGACGAATCTGAGCCGCAGAGCCTCGGGCCCCGGAGTCAGCCATCATGTAAATGGAGTTGAACGATTCCTGCGTCGCCTTGTTGCCGTGGCGGTCGATGACGGACTCGTTGGAGAGTTCCTTCATCATCACCTTACCCACGTCGTCGGCCGTACGACCCCAAATATCAATGACCTTGTTGTAGCGTTCGCCCTTCGTCACGAGACCGGACGTGTACTGCTCTTCGATCGCCTTCACTTCTTCTTCGGCTTCAGCGATCATCGACGCCTTCTTCTGCGGCACGGTCATATCGCCGATGCAGATCGAGATGCCGGCCAAGGTCGCGAGACGGTAGCCGTTATTCTTCAGGCGGTCGGCAAACATCACCGTGGCGCGCAGGCCGCACTTGCGGAAGCAGCGGTTGATGAGCTTGGCGATTTCCTTCTTCTTCAACGTGATGTTGAGTTCGGAGAAGCTCATGCCTTCCGGAAGGATCGCGGACAACAAAGCACGGCCCGCGGTCGTTTCGTAACGCTTGATGCGTTCCGTCTTTTCGCCGGTTTCGGGATTGACGTCGTATTCCTTAATACGCACCGTGCAACGGGTCTGCAGCACGATGGCGTGCGCGTCAAGGGCGCGCTGCACTTCGTCGATGTCTTCAAAGAACATGCCTTCGCCGGGCGCATTGATGCGTTCGCGGGTCGAGTAGTAAAGACCCAGCACCATATCCTGAGAGGGCACGATCGAAGGATCGCCGTTCGCGGGAAAGAGGACGTTGTTGGAGGCCATCATGAGGCAGCGGGCTTCCAACTGAGCTTCGAGCGACAGCGGCACGTGCACGGCCATCTGGTCACCGTCGAAGTCGGCGTTAAAGGCCGCGCAGACCAAGGGGTGCAGCTGAATGGCCTTACCTTCGATCAACTTCGGTTCGAAAGCCTGAATACCCAAGCGGTGCAGCGTCGGAGCGCGGTTCAACATCACCGGGTGTTCGTAAATCACTTCTTCCAGGATATCCCACACCACGGGTTCCTGATTGTCCACCATCTTCTTGGCGCTCTTGATCGTGGAAGCGAGCCCGCGAGCTTCGAGCTTATTGAAGATGAAGGGCTTGAAGAGTTCGAGGGCCATCAGCTTAGGCAGACCGCACTGGTGCAGGCGCAGTTCCGGCCCCACCGTAATCACGGAACGGCCGGAGTAGTCGACGCGCTTACCCAGAAGGTTCTGACGGAAGCGACCGCTCTTACCCTTGATCATGTCCGCCAAGGACTTCAGGGGACGCTTGTTGGGGCCGGTCATCGCCTTGCCGCGGCGACCGTTGTCCAAAAGGCTGTCCACCGCTTCCTGCAACATGCGCTTTTCGTTGCGGACGATGATGTCCGGTGCCTTCAGTTCGAGAAGGCGCTTCAAGCGGTTGTTGCGGTTGATGACGCGGCGATAGAGATCGTTCAGGTCGGACGTCGCAAAGCGGCCGCCGTCCAACGGCACCAACGGACGCAGATCCGGCGGCAGCACCGGCAGGACTTCGAGAATCATCCATTCGGGCTTGATACCGGAGCGCTGGAAGCCTTCCAAAACTTTGAGGCGCTTCGCGATCTTCTTTAACTTGGCGTCGGACGTCGTGCTCTTCAGTTCTTCACGAAGAACCGCAACTTCCTGATCGATGTCGATGCTCGCCAAAAGGTCACGGATCGCTTCTGCGCCCATCATGGCGCGGAAGTCGTCACCGTACTCGGAGAGCATCTTGACGTATTCGTCTTCAGTCAGAAGCTGACCGCGCTTTAAGGGCGTCAAGCCCGGATCCGTCACGCAGTAGGCTTCGAAGTAAAGCACGCGTTCGATGTCGCGCAGAGCGATATCAAGCACCATGCCCATACGGGAAGGCAGGCTCTTTAAGAACCAGATGTGCGCGACGGGGCTCGCCAACTCAATGTGGCCCATACGTTCACGGCGAACTTTCGCGAGCGTCACTTCGACGCCGCACTTTTCGCAGATCACGCCGCGGTGCTTTAAGCGCTTGTACTTACCGCACAAGCATTCGTAGTCCTTCACCGGCCCGAAGATGCGGGCGCAGAAAAGGCCGTCGCGTTCGGGCTTGAAGGTACGGTAGTTGATGGTCTCGGGCTTCTTGACCTCACCGTACGACCACGAACGGATCTTCTCCGGAGAGGCGATGCCGATCTTAATGGCGTCAAAGTGCTCAGCAACATCGCTCTGCTGCTTGAACAGGTCACCAATCTTATTCAACATGGCTCATTATTCCTTGGCGTTGTCTCTTTTGATGAGGTCGATATCAATACCGAGCGACCGAATTTCGCGGACGAGAACATTGAAGGATTCGGGCATGCCCGCTTCGATCTGATGTTCGCCGCCGACGATGTTTTCGTAAACCTTCGTACGGCCGGCGACGTCGTCGGACTTCACCGTCAGCATTTCCTGCAGCACGTAGCTCGCGCCGTAGGCTTCGAGGGCCCACACTTCCATTTCGCCGAAGCGCTGGCCGCCGAACTGGGCCTTACCGCCCAAGGGCTGCTGCGTCACGAGGCTGTAGGGCCCCGTCGAACGGGCATGCATCTTGTCGTCGACCAAGTGGTGCAACTTCAGGAAGTGCATGTAGCCCACCGTCACCGGACGATCAAACGGATCACCCGTGCGACCGTCGTAGAGCGTTGCCTGGGTCTTCGCGGGCGTCAACTGCAGCTTCTTCGCTTCGTCATCCGGGAAGGCCAAGTCAAGCATCATGCGGATCTGTTCTTCGGATGCACCGTCGAACACCGGCGTCGCAAACGGCACGCCGTTGGCAAGGTTCTTAGCCATCGCCATCAATTCGTCGTCGGTGAGGCTGTCGAGGTCTTCCTTCTTACCCGTACGGTTGTAGATCTCGTTCAAGAATTCACGGATCTGCTTCACCTGTTCGGTCTTCAGCATTTCCGTAATGCGCCAGCCCAAGCCCTTTGCGGCCCAGCCCAAGTGCACTTCGAGAATCTGACCGATGTTCATACGTGACGGCACGCCCAACGGATTGAGGCAAATGTCCGCCGGACGACCGTCGGCCATGTAGGGCATATCTTCGATCGGGCAGATCTTGGAAACCACACCCTTGTTACCATGACGGCCTGACATCTTGTCACCGGGCTGCAGACGGCGCTTTTCAGCGATGAAGACTTTGACCATCTTCAGCACACCCGGCGGGAGTTCGTCGCCGCGGTTGAGCTTCGAATTCTTATCCGCGAGACGCTGACGGTTGTCTTCGCGCTTGTCGTCCACCACCTTGCGGGCGAGGTCGATCAACTTCTGATCGTCTTCGCTCTTCATGCGGATGTCGAGCAGATCGTACCCGGCAATCGCTTCCAACTGAGCGGCGGTCAACTTCGCACCGGCCTTCACGCCTTCGGGGCCGCCCGAAGCAACGCGACCGACCAACTGGCGGCGCAGACGCGCGAACACGTCGGTTTCGACGATTCGGAGCGCATCCTTAAGTTCCTTGTCGTAACGCTTTAACTGTTCTTCGATGATGGACTTCGCGCGCTTATCCTTCTCCACGCCTTCGCGGGTAAAAACCTGCACGTCCATCACGATACCGGCCATTCCGGGCGGCACTCTGAGGGACGTATCCTTCACATCGCTCGCCTTTTCGCCGAAAATGACTCGGAGAAGCTTTTCTTCGGGCGTCAACTGCGTTTCGCCCTTCGGCGTCACCTTACCGACAAGGACGTCCCCCGCCTTCACTTCCGCACCGATCGCCACGATACCGGATTCGTCCAAACGGGAAAGCTGGCTTTCCGAGAGATTCGAAATATCGCGGGTGATGTCTTCCGGTCCCAACTTCGTGTCACGGGCCACCACGTCGAGTTCTTCAATATGAATCGAAGTGTAGCGATCGTCGGCCACCACCTTTTCGCTGATCAGCACCGAGTCTTCGTAGTTGTAGCCGTTCCAGGGCATAAAGGCGATCAGCATGTTCTGACCGAGCGCCAATTCACCCAAGTCGGTGGAAGCACCGTCGGCCAACACGTCGCCCTTGGCGATGATGTCGCCCTTCTTCACGATCGGACGCTGGTTGAGGGTCGTCGAACCGTTGGAACGGGTGAACTTCTGCAGGTTGTAGATATCCACACCCACTTCGCCGGCGATGTTTTCTTCGTCGTTCACGCGCACGACCACGCGGGTCGCATCGACGTATTCAACGAGGCCGCCGCGCTTAGCCTGCACGGTCGCCTTGGAGTCCACGGCGCACGTACGTTCGATGCCGGTACCGACGACGGGCTTTTCCGGACGCAGGCAGGGCACGCCCTGACGCTGCATGTTCGAACCCATCAAAGCACGGTTCGCGTCGTCGTGTTCCAAGAACGGAATCAAGGAAGCGGCAACGGACACGATCTGCGCCGGGGCCACGTCCATGTACTGCACGCGGTCGGGGGACGCCATGATGAATTCGCCGTTTTCACGGGCGGAAACGAGTTCGCCGATCAACTTGCCGTTGTCGTCCATTTCGGCGTTAGCCTGAGCGATGACGTACTTACCTTCTTCAATGGCGGAGAGGTACTGAATGTTTTCGTCACCCTTTAAGGCCACACCGTCCACCACGCGGCGGTACGGGGTTTCGAGGAACCCGTATTCGTTCAACCGCGCATAGAGAGCGAGCGAGTTGATCAGACCGATGTTCGGACCTTCAGGCGTTTCAATCGGGCATACGCGGCCGTAGTGCGTCGCATGCACGTCTCGGACTTCGAAGCCCGCGCGTTCGCGGGTGAGACCGCCCGGGCCCAAAGCGGAGATACGACGCTTATGCGTGATTTCCGACAAGGGGTTCGTCTGGTCCATGAATTGGGACAACTGGCTCGAACCGAAGAATTCGCGGATCGAAGCGGAGATGGGCTTGCTGTTGATCAGGTCCTGCGGCGTCAGGTTGTCGCTTTCAGCGGAACCCAAGCGTTCGCGAACCGCACGTTCCACGCGCACGAGACCGGCACGGAACTGGTTCTCGGCGAGTTCGCCTACGCAGCGCACGCGGCGGTTGCCCAAGTGGTCGATATCGTCCACGCCGTGGATTTCCACTTCGCGCACGTTGCCTTCGGCATCCGTCAGCTTCACGGTGTCGGCACCGTTACGAAGCGCAACAAGTACCTTCATCGTGTCGATGATGTCTTCCTTGGTCAAGGTCATCGAACCTTCGACGGTGCCGCGGCCGAAGCGCGCATTCACCTTCATGCGGCCGACGCGGGAAAGGTCATACGCTTCCGGATCAAAGAAGAGACGGTTAAAGAGCCCTTCCACGGCTTCTTCCGTGGGGGGTTCGCCGGGACGCATCATGCGGTAGATGGCAATACGCGCCGAAAGTTCGTCGGGATTGTCATCCAAGCGGAGCGTGTTGGAAATGTAGGCACCGCGGTCCAAATCGTTCGTGAAGAGCGTTTCCACGGCGCGGATCTTGTGTTCGCGCAGCGTGGCCAGCGTTTCTTCCGTGATTTCTTCGTTGGCGTCGACGATCTTTTCGCCGGTGGTCTTATCAAAGACGGTCTTCGCGAGCACGCGGCCGATGAGGAAGTCATCGGACACCGCGAGGCTCTTTACGCCCTTTTCGTTCATCAGGCGAACGTGACGGGCCGTGATGCGCTTATCCTTGGCGACGATCAGCTTGCCTTCGCCGTCGGCGATGTCGAACTGAGCGGTTTCGCCCTGCAGACGCGAAGGCTCGAACGTCCAGGTCACACCCTTGGCGAGAATGCGGAACTGATCGAAGTCGTAGAAATGAGCAAGGATTTCTTCGGGCGTCAAACCGATCGCCTTCAGAAGGATCGTACCCGCCATCTTGCGGCGACGATCCACACGGAAGTAGACGAGATCCTTCGGATCGAATTCGAAATCCAACCAGGAGCCGCGGTAGGGAATCACGCGCGCGGAGAAGAGCAACTTCCCGGAGGAATGCGTCTTACCCTTGTCGTGCTCGAAGAAAATACCGGGCGAACGGTGCAGCTGACTCACGATAACGCGTTCGCTGCCGTTGATGATGAAGGACGCCTTTTCGGTCATGAGCGGAATTTCGCCCATGTAGACGTCGTTTTCGCGGATTTCTTTCACCGTACCGGGTTTGGCGGCATCACGGTCAAAAATTTCCAAACGAATGCGAGCTCTCAAAGCGGAGCTGTAGGTGAGACCGCGCAGCTGGCATTCCGGCACATCAAATTCGGGCTTCTGAAGCTGGTAGTCCGTAAAAGTGAGGCGGGCGTAGCCGTTGTGGCTCGTGATCGGGAAGATGGAAGTGAACGCAGCCTGCAAGCCGTTGTTCTTGCGGCTTTCGGGCTTGACATCAGCCTGAAGGAAATCTTTGTAGCTGCGAAGCTGCATTTCCAACAGGGGAGGCACTTCAAGGACGCTCGGACGCGTAGCAAAACTCTTCCGAATGCGTTTCTTTTCAGTGAACGAGTACGACATGGAAACTCCGTTCGACGCGAGGGGGAGAAAAACACGTAGGCCAAGAAAGCAAAAAAGACCGAAAAGAAGTACTGCAAACGACAGGGACGCCAAAAGCCGCTCGGGCAATACGCATTTTCGCATTGCACCCGCGCGGCTGGATGGGTCAAATAAACTGCTTGCTCTTTTCGATCATTCAGACTTTGACTTTGAGCTGAGTTCGGAATTATACCAAACTCACTTCAAAATCAGGGGAAAGCTTCGAAAACTTTCCCCGATTTTTTTCGCCGCCCCAAGGGAATGCCACAAAGGCCTTCCCCTGCAGGCGACGGCTTTCAAGTGTTTTCCGAAAGGAAAAATTACTTGAGTTCGACCTTGGCGCCGGAAGCTTCGATCTTCTTCTTGAGTTCTTCGGCTTCTTCCTTGGCAACGCCTTCCTTGATGGCCTTGGGGGCGCCTTCGACGAGGTCCTTGGCTTCCTTCAAGCCGAGGCCGGTCACTTCGCGGACAACCTTGATCACAGCGATCTTGTTGGAACCGACTGCAGCGAGCACGACGTCGAATTCGGACTTTTCTTCAGCGGGGGCAGCGGCAGCGCCAGCAGCCGGGCCGGCAACGGCGACAGCAGCCGTAGCGGTCACGCCGAACTTTTCTTCCATCATCTTGATGAGTTCGCTGATTTCGAGGACGGTCTTGGAAGCGATCGCGTCGAGAATTTCTTCATTGGTCAGGGCCATTTTTGACTCCGTAACTGTGTAATAAATTTAAATTGGTTGGTTTTATGACAGCTGCCCGAAATTAAGCAGCGGCCTTTTCCTGGGCATCGCGGTAAGCAGCCACAGTGCGAACGAAGCGCGCCGGCACTTCGTTGATGGTGCGGACGAACTTCGCAATCGGTTCGTTCATCGTAGCCATCAGCTTGGCAAGGAGTTCTTCGCGGCTCGGCATCGTCGCGAGCTGCTTCACGCCTTCAACGTCGAGGACGTTGTTGGGCATGGCGCCGCCCTTGATAACGAGCTTGTCGTTTTCCTTGGCAAACTGGGCAAGAACCTTCGCGGCGGCGACGGGGTCGGCGGAGAAAGCGTAGACGAGCGGGCCGGAGAACTTCTCGGCCAGATCGGCAAACGCCGTTCCTTCGACGGCACGACGCACCAGCGTGTTCTTCACCACACGCAACTGCACACCCTGCTGACGCGCATTCGCGCGCAGCTTGGTCACTGCTTCAACGGTCAGCCCACGGTATTCAGCGATAACGATCGCAGAGGCTTCGGCCACAATGCCGCGCATCTCTTCAATCACTGCCGCTTTGTCTTGACGATTAAGACCCATGGTCTGGCTCCACTCAGAGGTGCATCCAAAACAACTCGAATGCACCGGTTCTTTTTAATAACCGGTTTAATCCGTCTCTGAGAGTTTCGTGCGTGGGCGGGAAATAAACCCTTTACACAACACAGAGTCTCTCTTTGAGGTTTGAACCGTCTGCGCCGGATATCTCCTGCGGAAAAAACGTGGAAGTTTCTCCCCTGAGACGATTAAAGGGCGGTTTCTTAAAAAAGCGTTCCCGCTCCTCCGGCGGTCTTTGACAGCAGTCCCGTCGAGAACCGAAGTTCCTCTCGGGTACTACCCAAAGCCCTCGGGGCCTCACGACCCCTGACAGAACCGACCGTCCGTTTGACCTTCCGGCCGATTCTGCGGTGTTACTTTACAGCGCTACCTGAATCAGAGGCTGGCGACGTCCACACGGGCACCGATGCCCATGGTGGAACTCACCGCGATCTTCTTCATGTAGATACCCTTCTGGCTCGCGGGCTTCATCTTATTGATCTGTTCCACGAGAGCCTTCAGGTTCGTCGCCAAACGGGCGGCTTCGAAAGAAGCACGGCCGATCGGGGCGTGAACGATACCGGCCTTATCGGCACGGAACTGAACCTGACCCGCCTTGGCGTTCTTCACGGCCTGGGCGACGTTCGGGGTCACGGTACCGACCTTCGGGTTCGGCATCAAGCCGCGCGGCCCGAGGATCTGGCCCAACTGCCCCACAACGCGCATCGCATCCGGAGAGGCGATCACGACGTCGAAGTCGAGCTTACCGGCCTTCACTTCAGCAGCGAGGTCATCAAAACCCACGATATCAGCGCCGGCGGCCTTGGCTTCTTCAGCCTTGGCACCCTGCGTGAACACGGCCACGCGAACGGTCTTGCCGGTGCCTTCGGGCATCACCACCGCACCGCGGATCGTCTGATCGGACTTGCGGGTGTCGATGCCGAGCTGGATCGCCACGTCGACGGATTCGTCGAACTTGGCGTTGGCGCAGGCCTTGACGGCTTCGAGCGCTTCCAGAACCGGATAGTGCTTGGAGAGGTCGTACTTGGCGGCATTCGCCTTAACGCGCTTGCTCAACTTTGCCATCTTACAGGCCCTCCACCGTGATGCCCATGGAACGGGCGGAACCAGCGATCGTGCGAACGGCGGCGTCCATGTCGGCAGCCGTCAGGTCGGGCTGCTTCGCCTTGGCGATTTCTTCAGCCTGAGCACGGGTGATCTTACCCACCTTGTCGGTGTGCGGACGAGCAGAACCCTTCTGGATACCGGCAGCCTTCTTGATGAGGATGGTGGCCGGAGGGGTCTTCATCACGAACGTGAAGCTCTTATCGGCGTAGGCAGTGATCACCACGGGAATCGGAAGACCGGCTTCCATCTTCTGGGTCTTCGCATTGAAGGCTTTGCAGAATTCCATGATGTTCAGGCCGCGCTGACCGAGAGCGGGACCGACGGGGGGAGAAGGATTGGCTTTACCTGCAGGAATCTGCAGCTTGATAAAGCCGACGATTTTCTTTGCCATTTGATGGACTCCCTGGGTTCTTCCGCGGCCTCACCCTTGAGGTCGCTCCCCAGTTGAAATTACGAAAGGGCGCAACTATACCGATCACTTCGGCAAAATGCAAGCCCTGAGTGAAAAAATTTGCTTTTGTGTCTGAGAACTACAACAGCTTGTGGTTTCAGGACACAAAGAAACGGACTCCGCCCCCAGCGAAATCCGTCTCCTCGCGTGAAGTCAAATTAAATCTTTTCGACTTCGTTAAAGCCCAATTCCACGCTCGTTTCGCGACCGAAGATGGACACGAAGCAGCGCAGACGCGCCTTGTCGTACATGACTTCTTCGACGCGACCGTTGAAGTCGGTGAAGGGGCCTTCCTTGATGCGGACGATTTCGCCCACTTCGAAAAGAACCTTCGGACGCGCCTTCTCACCCTCGCCGATGTTCATGCGGCCCTTAATGTCGTCGATTTCACGCTGCGTCAAAGGTACCGGGTTGTTGTTCCCGAGGAATTCAATGACGCGCGGCGTCGAATTGATGAGGTGCCACGTGTCTTCGTTCATCACCATTTCCACGAAGACGTAGCCCGGGTACATACGGCGTTCGACTTCGTAAGTACGGCCGTTACGGTTTTCCTGCACCTTTTCGATGGGGAGCAGCACATCCCCGAAGAGATCGCGGTATTCCGAGCGGTCGATACGTTCCTGAACCGCACGCGCCACGCTCTTTTCCATCGTGGAATAGACGTGCAGCGTGTACCAGCGCATCTGCGGATGCTTGGCGGGTGCCGCTTCGGCAGTTTCGTTGACGACGTTGTCAGTCATTCTTCGCTCCAGCCAATCAGAAAGTCAAACGCAGGAGACCATCGTAAAGGCCCCATTCCACAAACATGTCCACCACGAAGAGGTAGAACGCCACCGCCACCACGAAAGCCATCACGAGGCCCGTCGTGTTGATCGTTTCCTTGCGGGTCGGCCACACCACACGACGCAGTTCATCGTAGGAAGAACGGCAGTAACCGATGAAGTTCTTGCCGGTGGGCGAGAAGTAACCTACGACGCAGGCGAGGATAAGACCGCCGAAGAGCGCGGCAAGGCGTACCCCGAGGCTCTCGTCGGAGAGGAAGGTGAACGCCAAGACGCCGGCAACGGCAATAAGAATCGCCAGCGTGACAACGACGGCGTCGAGCATCTTGTTGTCGGTACTCGGCTGAACGTTTGATTTACTCATTGGACTATTTCTTTCAATTCGCTTTTTGCGAAAACAAACAAGCCGCGGTCTGTCGATCGCGGCTTGTTCATATCATCTGATGGCAGGGGCAGAAGGAATCGAACCCTCAACCTACGGTTTTGGAGACCGTCGCTCTGCCGATTGAGCTATACCCCTGTCCTCACCGACCGATTCTTTTTAAAGGAACCGATCGTTTGGGAAGATATTACTCGATGATCTTAGCAACAACGCCGGCGCCGACCGTGTGGCCGCCTTCGCGGATAGCGAAGCGCAGACCCTGTTCCATAGCGA
>OIWS01001772.1_pt1 | contig 19977 bp, 20 predicted proteins | sample 1587611 | NCBI WGS metagenome assembly OIWS01 (sample SAMEA3888919, study PRJEB22519) | human gut metagenome | biome: human gut; feature: human-associated habitat; material: faeces | place: Denmark | collected 2010 | reverse complement strand
CTCTTCGCTTAAAGCCGCATTTTTCTAATGTAAACGGCACATTTGCCTTGCATTTGAATACTTTTTCTTTTGTTATTATTTGGAAAGGTTTATCTTTGCGAATAATAAAATACCGACTGGTCGGTTTTTTATTGTTCGCTTGTTTAAAACCGGGTATAACAAAAATAAAAAGGCTCATACATTGATAAATTGGAACAGACTGATAAGAAAGACTTCGCTTCTTGCCAAGATTGCGGCGGGGTACATCACCGTGCTCCTGACGGTTGGCTGTATCATATATATAGGTATCCACGAATGGCGGGAGATCAGGTCTATAGAAACGAATGTCCGGCAAATAAACAGACAAAAGCGGGCCATACGCAATGTATATATGAAAATGCTTGAACTCTCTTTGTTCTGCGACACATTCACGGAGTGGGACGAGAAGGATTTCAACACGTACCTGAAACAGAAATCGGCCGTCGACAGCCTGTTGTACGGTTTACAGGAATTGCATCCCAACGCCCGGATAGACAGTATCCGCATCTTATGGAGGGACAAGGAACAGTCCATGCTGCAAATCAAGGAGATTATGCGCAAGCAGCAGCAAGCCGGCCGGGAAATAGCCGGACAGCTTCCGCAAACAGCCGGACAAAGCCCCCCGAAAAAGACCGGCAGGAAGGGAGGATTCCTGAAAAGGCTGTTCGGGAAAAAAGAGAAGACGGAAACCTCCCCGGACACATCCGCACTCCATACCCTCAACAGGAGCATAGCGGACAGACAGCGGCAATATGCGCGCCAGTTCTCCGAGCAGGCACATATCCTCGCCTCCCGCAACAGGTTGCTCAACGAGCAGCTTCAACAGGTTATCAGGCACATGGACCGGAACATCCAGGAAGAGATGCAGCAACGGGAGGAGAAGCTGGGCAGGACGGGCGAACGGTCACTGGCCATAGTCGCCGGGCTGGTGGTGTTCATGCTCCTGCTGCTCGGAGGCTCCTACATGATTATACACCGGGACATGGCACGCATAAACCGCTACAAGAAAAGGCTGGAGGAAACAATCGGGCAATTGGAACATACCGTCGCCGAAAACGAGGAGCTGATCGCGGCAAGAAAAAGAATCATGCTGACCGTGACCCATGACCTGCGCACACCGCTTACGACAATCAACAGCTATGCTGAACTGCTCGCGACGGAGAAAAAGATATCCAAACGGAAAGAATACAACCGGACGATACGCCGGGTGGCGGGACACATGGAGGCCATGCTGAACACTTTGTTGGGATTTTTCCGGCTGGAGAGCGGAAAGGAGGAAGTCAATCCGGTTCCGTTCAGGCTACATACCGTCATCGAGACGCTGGAAGCGGATTTCATGCCGCTGGCGGCGGACAAGAACCTCTTCCTGAATATGGAGAGTCCAAGGGACAGGGTGGTCATCGGGGACAAGAAACGGATTGTCCAGATAGGACATAACCTGTTGTCAAACGCCATCAAGTTCACGGAGCGGGGGGCGGTCACATTACGCATGCGGTTTGATAACGGAACCTTGCAGCTCTCCGTCGAGGATACCGGTACGGGGATGAGTGCGGAGGAGCAGGCACGCGTTTTCACCGCTTTCGAGCGGTTGCCCAACGCGATGGCCGAGGAGGGTGTGGGACTGGGGCTCTCCATTGTCAAGGAACTGGTCGGACTGCTGGGAGGCACGATAGAACTGACAAGCAGAAAAGGGTCCGGAAGCTGCTTCACGGTGCTCCTGCCCGTGTCAACCGCGGAGGAGACGGTGAAGAGAGAAAACGGCACCCGGTCCCTCGTACAGCCTTTTACCGTCGTGGCGTTGGACAACGATACCGTCCTGCTGGCCGCCGTCAAGGAGATGTTCGCGCACCATGGGGTGATGTGCACGACATGCGGGTGCGTACGTGACCTGATGGAATGCATCCGCCGTCAGAACTATGACCTGATGATCACCGACTTGAAAATGCCGCAGATGAACGGGTTTGATGTGTTGAAACTGCTTCGCACAGCCAATGTGGGAAACTCGCGGACCATTCCGGTCATTGCGGCCACCGCTTCGGGAGGCTGCAATACGGCGGACCTGCATGAGGCGGGGTTCTCGGCCTGCCTGAAAAAACCGTTCTCCGTGGAAGAGCTGCTGCAAGTCTGTACGGGATGCCTGGGCGACGAAAGGCAGCAGGAGCAAGTCGATTTCCATGCGTTGCTGGAGTATGGCGACAGGCTGGAAATGCTGGAGACGCTTATCAGGGAGACAACGGACGATATCGCGGCGATGGCGGAAAGTGCGGAAAGGAACGATTGCGAGTCGCTCAGGGAATGGACCCACCACCTGAGCAGTTCCTGGGAGATAATCCATGCCGGCAAGCCCCTGCGAGACCTGTTCATGCTGCTTCAGGGGGACGGGGAATGTTCGGCGGAGGAGTTCGGCCGGGCGGTCCGGAAAGTACTGGACAAGGGAAAGGAAATAATTGATTTGGCACAACAGGCAAAGGAAAGCTATGAGAGTGATTGTGGTTGAGGACAATATATTGTTCTGCGATTATATCTGCAACTTCTTGCAGAATGCCGATTACCAGACAGTGAAGGCCTACCGGCTGGCACAGGCGCGGCAGGTCATCGCCCGTTCCGTCCGGGAGGATGACATCGTGCTGGCCGACCTGAGACTGCCGGACGGGGAAAGCACCGCGCTGCTGGAATGGATGAGGGGACAGGGCTACACCCATCCGTTCATCATGATGACGAACTATGAGGAGATACACACGGCTGTACATGCCATGAAACTGGGAGCGGAGGATTATATCCTCAAACCGCTGCTCGAAGACAAGCTGCTCCCCGCACTGAAAAAGATAAGGATGGCGGACGAGGCATTCGCCAAAGTGATTTATGAACGCAAGAGCGCCGCTTTCCGCGAGCTGGACCGCTACATCCGCCTGGTTGCCCCCACGGACATGACGGTGCTCATACTCGGCAACACGGGGACGGGCAAGGAGCATCTGGCGGGCAAGATCCACAAACGGAGCCTGAGGGCGAACAAGCCGTACATAACCGTGGATTGCGGAAGCCTGTCAAGGGAATTGGCGGCATCCGCCTTTTTCGGCCATGTCAAAGGGGCGTTCACGGGGGCGACGGATGAAAAACCGGGATATTTCCAGGAAGCGCGGGGAGGCACGTTGTTCCTGGACGAGGTGGAGAATCTGCCGGTGGAAATACAGCAGATGCTGTTGCGTGCGATGGAGGAACGGAGGTACCGCCCCGTGGGCGGAAGGCAGGACAAGCGGATGGACGTGCGCGTCATCGCCGCCACCAACGAGGACTTGCAGGGTGCCGTCGCGGAAAAACGCTTCCGGAAGGACCTGCTATACCGGTTGCAGGATTTTACAATCACCGTGCCCACGTTGCAGGATTGCCTGGAAGACATACTCCCGCTGGCTGATTTTTTCCGTATCCAGTCTGCCGGACAACTGGGAAAGGAGATTCCGGATTTTGACGAGGCGGCAAAAAAGATATTGCTGGGCTACGGCTGGCCGGGGAATGTCCGTGAATTGAAACAGGTTGTCCATGCGGCGGTGCTGATATGCGGCGGAAAACTGATAACCCCTCAGTGCTTACGGTTGCAGCAGGCGGGAAAGACCGTGTTGAATCTTGCAAAGGAAGAAAAGATAAACAACTGCCTGCTAAAAGACGAACAGCGGAATGCGGAACAGATCAGGATGGCGGTCACCATATCCAAAGGCAATCTGACACAGGCGGCAGCCTTGCTGGGCATCAGCCGCCCGACCCTTTACAAGAAAATGGGCATGTACGGGATTACCAAGGAACAGGTCTGAAAGGACCGGATAATAATATACAGGACAGTTTCCCCTTCCATCAAAGGAAAATCGAACCGGTCTTGCCAGCCGCATTTTCCACACTCTTTTCGTGGCAATTTTCCTTGCGGCTGGCGCCGGGGAAAATTGCCGCGAAAAAGAATGCGGCGGCAATCCCGCTTCGATTTGAAGGATGATTACAGGGGCAAACTGCGACCGACGTGACGCACGGGCAATACATACAGGAGATATTCCGGAGGAACCGTTTCTTATATTCCCTGAAAATCAAATACTGACCATACCATATCCCGTCCCGCCTGAAATCTTCTTATTAAGTATATGACGGACCACAAGAAAAAACAGGGGACTTCAGCTCCCTCTGTTCTGCATGGGCCGCCATACCCGCTCCTTTTTTCTTCCGTGCCATGCACGCCGTTTGTCCTTTTCCCTGCGGTACGTCCCCTCGCCTGCCCCTACTCTTTTTTCCTGCCGCCCTTGTATTTCCTACTTGTTTTGAAGCACCTTTCCGGACATCTGATGACATCTGATGACGTCCGATGTCACCTTTTTGAAAATCAGCATTTTATCCAAAATATACTCATACATTTGAAGTGTCAAAGCGATTCATTAACCTCAAAAAGATGATGTATGGCACAAGAAAAGAACATGAACGAGAAACCCAAACGGACCAGGAAACCGAAGGCGAAAGACGAGGCCCTTCCGGTGGAACAGATTACCGAACTGATGCTGGTTCACAACAAGAACGACCCGAAAGCGGGCGTGCGGGCGGTCAGCGGAATCGACGGACAAGGAAAGGTGAAAACTGTTCCGGCGGATGAACGGAACGAGAATTCATTCCTGAAATTCGACAAGAACTCAAGTATCCTCGAGAATTTCATCAAGAATTTCTGGAGCCAGCTCAAGAACCCCACGCATTTCCGGCTGATCCGCATGACCGTCCACGATTACAAGATGAACAAGCAGGCCATCAGGGACCTGGCGGAAGGAAAACAGACGGACGCGGTGAAGGAGTTCCTCAAGCGCTACGAGATCCGTCCCAAAGAGAACAGGAAGGAACAGAATGTAAACCAAGAAAAAACAGAAACGATGGCAAAGAAAAAACAGCAACAGCCGCAACAACCGCAGGAACCCCTGCAACAGAGCGAGGTGCAACAGGCGGCACAAGGCGCGCAACCGCAGGTACCGCAGGCGGAACAACAGCCGCAGGCACCGCGTTACCGCTACAACGAGGACATGATTGACTGGAACGCACTGGAAAAGATCGGTGTTTCCAAAGCGTCGCTCGAACAGGAGGGACTGCTTGACTCCATGCTGAAAGGCTACAAGACGAACAAGCTGGTACCGCTTACGCTGACATTGGACGCCGCCACCATCCGTATGGACGCGCGCCTTTCACTGATACCCATGCAGAACGGACAGGTCGGGCTCGGCATCCACGGCATACGCAAGGAGCCGCAGCTGGAACGCCCGTACTTCGGGCATATCTTCACCGAGGAGGATAAGAAGAACCTGCGCGAGAGCGGCAACATGGGACGTGTGGCGGAACTGAACCTGCGCGGAGGCACGACGGAACCCTGTCTGATCTCCATCGACAAGAACACCAACGAGCTGGTGGCTGTCCGCCAGGAGCATGTCTACGTGCAGGATGAGGTAAGGGGTGTCAAGTTGAGTCCCGACGAGATACAGACCCTCAAGAACGGCGGACAGGTGTTCGTGGACGGGATGATTTCCAACAAGGGGAAAGAATTCAGCGCGACACTACAGTACAGCGCCGAACGCAGGGGGCTGGAGTTCATCTTTCCCAAGGACCAGGCGTTCAACCAGCAGTCCCTCGGCGGGGTACAGCTCTCCCCCACCCAGTTGAAGATGCTCAGCGAGGGGCACACCATCCTGGTCGAGGACATGAAACGCAGGAACTCCGACGAGGTGTTCTCCTCATTCGTCACGCTGGACAAGGTGACGGGACGTCCGAACTATACCCGCCACAATCCGGAGACAGGCGAAATCTACATCCCGAAGGAGATCTGCAACGTGCAGCTCACCCACGAGGACAAGGAGCTGCTCCGCAAGGGACAGCCGGTCTTTCTGGAAAACATGGTCAACCGCAAGGGAGAGGAGTTCTCCGCCTTCGTCAAGCTGAACATGACCACCGGCAACCCGCAATACTCCCGTACCCCGGACGGGTTCAACGAGCAGCAGGCGCCACGCATCCCGGCGGAGGTTTACGGTCATGTGTTCACGGCACAGGAAAGGGCGAACCTTCAGGATGGAAAGACCATCCTTGTCGAAGGGCTGAAAAACAACGGGCAGTCCTTCAGCTCCTACCTGAAAGTCAACCCCTATTCAGGACAGTTGCAATATTTCCAGGAGAATCCGGATATCCGCCGGGATACTTCCCGTCGTGCCGCACAGACGGAGACCGCACAGGGGCAGCAGCAGGAACAGAAGAAAGGCGCTTCACAGGCGGTATAACCCGGCCAAAGGGAAACAGAACGAATTACACAAACCTAAAATCCCCGAATCGTATGAATACGAATCAGAATGCCCGCCACATCTATAAGGCGGAAGACATTGACTGGAACGGTCTGGAGGCCGCCGGCATCAGTAAAAAACAACTGGAAACCAGCGGTGACATGGAACTGTTGCTGCAAGGCAAGGAAACGGAAATCGTCCCGTTGAAACTCCGCACACCGGTCATCAGCCTGACGATGGACGCCACGCTGAAGCTGGTACCTGACGGCAACGGCAGACCGGTCATGGAAATAAACGGTCTCCGTCAGAAGGAGACACCGGAAATTTAACCGGGAAACAACAGGTTTAACCCACGTTCCGTGCCGCCAGAAACGGCACGGAACATCAAAAAGAAAAAGAATATGATAGCGATAGTGACTGACAAGCCCAATGTGGGCAGAGAGATAGCAAGAGTTCTGGGAGCAGACAGAAAAGAGAACGGATACATGACCGGAAACGGATACATGGTGACATGGACATACGGCAACATGCTTTCCCTGGCGATGCCGAAAGATTCCGGTACGTCATGGGTGGAGCGGGAGGACTTCCCCCTGCTGCCCCCTCCTTTCCTGACGGTAAGGCACGTCAAGACGGATACGGGATGGAATCCCGATATCAATGCGGTACTCCAGTTGAAGGTGATAGCCAAGGTGTTCGACGCGTGCGACACCATCATTGCGGCAACCGACGCTTCCCGTGAGGGGGAAATGCTGTTCCGGTATCTTTACCGCTTTCTGGGATGCAAGCACCCCTGCCTCCGCCTGTGGATCTCATCCCTGACGGACGAGGCCATCACCAGAGGCATGGAAAACCTCCGCCCATGCGCCCTGTTCGACAACTTGTTCCTGGCGGCAGACAGCCGCAACAAGGCCGACTGGCTTCTGGGGGTCAATTCAAGCTATGCCGTCTGCAAGGCGGTAGGCTTCGGAAACAATTCGCTGGGCAGGGTGCAGACCCCTGTACTGGCGGCCATAAGCGGACGGTACCGGGAGAGGGAGAACCACATTCCCGCTGACAGCTGGCCCGTGTTCATCAGCCTCTGCAAGAACGGGAAAATAATGAAGATGCGCCACGTGGAAGACTTGGGGAACCGCCGGGACGCCCTGGAACTGTACGAGGACTGCAAGGCGGCAGGGTATGCACGTGTCACGGCTGTCGGCAGCCGGACAGAGGAAATCGGCGCGCCGGCCCTTTATAACCTGACCGAGCTTCAGAAAGATGCGAACCGTTACCATAACCTGACGGCCATACGGGTACAGGAAATCACCCAGAGCCTGTACGAGAAAAAACTGATCTCCTGTCCGCGCACTTCCAGCCGCCTGCTGCCCCGGGATGTGTATGACATGTTACCTCCGGTTATGGAGAAGTTGCTGTCCGGCAAGGATTTCCGCCAATATGCCGGTATGGTTAACCGTACGGCAAGGAAAGGTATGACCGGGACACAGGATACGGCGGAGCACCATGCCATTGTCATCACCGGCGTACAGCCCGGCGAGCTGGACAGGGAGGAAAGGCTGGTTTACACGCTCATTGTCGGCAGGATGCTGGAAACGTTCATGCCACCGTGTAAGGTGGAATACACAACGGTTGAAACGGTATGCGCCGCACGCAAGTTCCGAATCCGTACATACCGTATCCTGGAAACGGGATGGCTCGGTGTTTTCCAGAGGGAACACCTTGTTTCAGAAAACTGTGTCCTCTGCCCCGTTCCACCTGAACTTTTGCGGGAGGAGACGCTGCCGGTGGCGGGATGCAGCCTCATACACAGGAAATCCCTGCCTGTTTCCCCCTATACGGACGAGGAATTGACGGACTATATGGACAAGGCCGGACTGGGAACCGTATCCACACGTACGAACATCATCCGTACGCTTCTGGACCGCAAATACATCCGCTATTCGGGCAGGTACATCATCCCGACCCCCAAAGGCCTTCTTTTATATGAGACGGTACGTGGAATGAAAGTGGCGGAAGCCTCCCTCACCTCCGGTTGGGAAACGGAACTGGTACGCATAGAGCGGGGGGAGCTCACGCAGAAGGAGTTTCTGGACGGCGTGCTGGAAACGGTAAATGAGGTGACCGGAGAGATATTCCGGAACCATCCGGAAGAAGCCCGGCCACATGGCTCCATGTAAGCGGTTGCCGACATGTCAGGGTACAAGAGAGGTGCGGACTAGGGTCCGTGCCTCTCTTTTTATATGTGCAAGATACGTTTTCCGCTTTTAAGCGGCAAAGGTCTTGGATTGCCTCGTTTTTGCCACAAGGCGGCCCCCCTTGGGGGCTTGGTTGGCTAAAAGAAAATCATCCTCGCTTCGCTGCGGTATTTTCTTTTGCCAAGCCTTGCGCAAAAAGGCAATCCAAGGGCCGGAGGCCTATAAAATCGGGAAAACATATCCCGATGGGATTATTTATTCATTCTTAAAAAATTAAAGACATGAAACTGCAACTCATCGAAAACATCTGCAAACAAGTGGTCTCACTGGTTCTGCTTGCAGGAATATGCCTGCTCTACAGCAAAGGTATCATTCCCGTGTATCTGCTCGTCCTGTTCCTTTTGTCGGGAACTCTGGTCAGTCTTATCTTCAGGACATTCACCTTCATCCTGAAAACAATCCTTGTCCTGATTGCCATGGGCATGCTTGTATAATCATTAAATGCTGAAGATATGAGAACTTTTACATTTACCCCGTCGGCTCCGGTCATGCCGGCTGCATGGCCCACCACAAACCGTGTGAGACCTGTAAAAAGACGGATTCCCGATACGACGGACGGACCGAAACGTATCGGCTACTATCTGGAGCCCTTGAAAGGCATCGCATCGAATCCGGACAGGCAGAGAATCCTGAAGGATTTTTTCAAGGAAACCCATGTATAACATTTTAAATTTTACCATTATGTTTTTTCAAGCAATCAACCAAATGATTACAGCAGGCACAGACCTGAGCATCAACATCAGACGAGTAAACAACAACCTGACGGTGGCCGTTGTTCCCAGACGGTCAGGAGTAAAGGATGGGGAACGCATCGTTCCGCTCATCCTGAACGGCACGCCGGAAGAGCTGGACACAGGCTTCCTGCAGGCTGTCGGCACACCTTTACAGAAAGCGCAGGGCATCCTTACCAACCTGGAAACATTCGAGAAGCAGGCGGAACAAGCGGCCTCACAAAGCAAAGCCGCCAGGTCTGCGGTGGAGAAAGAGTCCAAAGAGGTCCGCGAGAAACGGGAAAAGATGGAAAAATTGCTTAAGAAGGCGGAGGATGCCATGACCGGCAAACGCTATTCCGAAGCGTTGATATGGCTCAAGCAGGCAAAGGTGCTGGCACTTCCGGACAAGCAAGCGGAAATCGACGATAAAATGGCGGAAGTGCAGAAAAAGGCATCGGAGGGAAGCCTGTTCGGTATGGAACAACCGCCAATGCCCAAGCCACAGCCGGCTCCACAACAAACTGCATCGCAACCGGTGGCAGCCCCGGCACCGCAATACCGGAGCGGAGAGCAAATCCCGATGTTCTTGACCGAGCAGCCGTCTCCGGTTCCGCAACCCGTCTCACAACCGCAAACGCCTCAACCGGCAGTATATCCCGGACAGCCGCAAACGCAGCCCGTACAATACGCGCAGCCTGCACCACAACCGCAAGGTATCCAGTTCCATCAACCGGTACAGATGCCGCAACCGCAGATAGACGGAAAGCAATGGATGCAACCGGCTCCGTCACAGTATGCACCGGTGCAGGAGGCTGTAATGTACAACTTCGACAAGGACTGCGAGGATGACCGGGAAATGCTCAGGGAAGACCCGTACGCGGAATATCCGGACTTCCCGAAGGAATGCCGCATGACGGACATGGCACAAATGGACATGGTATATTGTTGAACCTTATAAAATAGAAAAATTATGGCACTTGAAATCAAAGGATTACAGAGAATTTTCAAATTCAAGAAGGACTCCAAGGAACTGGTATTGAGCGATCCGGACAGCAGCCTGTCCGTAAACGAGGTGATGGACTTCTACTCCATGACCTATCCCGAACTGACAACGGCGACCGTTCACGGGCCGGAATGGGAGGAGGACAAGGCGGTCTACCGCTTCAAGACAACCATCGGAGTGAAAGGATAAGCGTATGGGCAAGAGAAAGAAAAAGGAGGACAAACCATGCAGACTGCTATCAGAATCAGCCAAGGAAAACCTGGCGGAACTCATTATCCGCTCGGCCGGCCCGTCAGACATCCGAAGAGGAACAGCGGGACAAAAAAGGAGGATACTGCCGCCACCGGGAAGCGTCATGATTTTCTGACAGATAAAATTCCTCCCCTCGCACCGGATTTTTGGCATAAAGACGGATATGACGGTTCCCCGGTCAATCTCACGACACCGGAGAATTTTGACTATCTCTACCAATCGGCATCGAACTATGCCGGACTTATGGGTATAAAGCTCCCTTTCCGATACAGGAAAGGGGGCAGCCCCCGTCTGAAAATCACCGAACTGTACAAGGCGATGGACGAGAGCGTGCCGGAGTGTGTCAATCTGGAAGAGAAAGAAGGAAGGCTCCATTTCTGTCTGTTCCGCCATCACGACTGGCCGGAACCCGAGCTGTTCTGGATTCCCATCGACTTTACGGAACGGCTTCCCGTACCATTGAGGAACATTGTCAGGGAGTTCATCCGGCAATTCGTCCGGCATCACGGAGTCTGCAATGTCACCGAGGCGTTTTGCTATGACTTCGCCATAGAGGAACTGGAAGACTGGGAAAACCGGGATTCCGACGCCTCCCCGAAAGAAATCAGGGCGAACAGGCGGCTGGCGGATTCCTACCAGTCAGGAAAACGGGCGAAAGCACTCAAACGGATGTCGGGAAAACCGTTCTGCAACTCTCTGGAAGAGGCTGTACGGAATTACCGGACAAAAAAGGGGAAGGAACAAAAACTGCTGGAATTGATAAGGGAGGGTATGGCACTGATCACCCCGGAAAGCCCGAACCTCACAGATTACCTGTACGATTGGGCGTATGAGGAGGAGCGTGATTTTTACCCGGTGGGAATGGAAAGCCAGGTCATGCTGGTCTACTCTACCGATGACACGCTGGCTGAATGCATGAAAGGGTTCATGAACTCGGACTACCAGGAGACTTATGCCCTTACCCCGGTCACATACAGGTTCCTGACACCGGAAACGGACTGTCTCTTCCAAATGGACGACTACCCGGAAAGGCTTTCAAAATGGCTGGCACGTTTTACAAGACATATAGCTGACAACTTCTAAAATGAACGATATGAATGAACTGACCAATAAATTGCAACAAGTGATGGTGCCCAAGGCGGCACTGATCGCGTATGAATACCATGAGAACCACTATGGGAGCGGAATGCATTACCTCGAACTGCGTCCCATCAATGACAGGGGCAGGATGGAGGCTGCCATGCCCGTCACCTATGAGTTCATGGACTCCCTGGTGGAATCCTATACGGATGACCGGCGGAACGTGCCGCACGGGAAAATCCCCGCCAACATGCTGTGGTGTGATACCCGAAAGGGGCACGAAAGGTACATCTGGTACAATCCTCCGGGAAAACGGCAGATGTTCTTTGCCGGAAGCCTGAATATTCCTGATGGGACATTCCATGTGCCCGGCGTGATCTACAAGGTTTCCGGTGACAGGCTGGACATTTTCTCCTACAAGGGGGAAAAACCGGCGGAAAACAGCCCGCTTTTCCTCGCCCCTTTCTTCAATGTCACGGGCAGCAGTGTCTGTCTGGGAAACGCCGCGTTGACTCCCCCGGAAGACATGACTTTCTCAAAACTCCTCGAGTATTGGGAAAAACGTTTCTGGCTCAGCGAGTTCTCCCATCTGGGAGGAAACAGGAATCCGACTGAAAGCAACCTGGTCTCGGTAACGGAAAAGGCACGCGCCAATCCGTTTGACGAGAACGAACTGAAACCCATGAACAAACAACTTAAAGACTTACTGGCATGAAAAAGATTCATTATACAGACAGGTACCTGCTCAACCCCTACCATCCCGTGACCGTCTTCGTAATCGGTGCGGGCGGAACAGGCTCACAGGTGGCCACCGGCCTGGCGCGGATGAGCGTGGCATTGCAGGCACTCGGACATCCGGGACTGCACGTGACGGTCTTCGACCCCGATACCGTCACGGAAGCGAACATCGGACGCCAGCTGTTCAGCGGATCGGAACTCGGATTGAACAAGGCTGCGGCACTTGTAACCCGCATCAACCGTTTTTTCGGCTTCTCGTGGGAGGCAAAGGGGCAGCGTTATCCGCTGAAAGCCTCCGCAGACCGGGAAGAACCCGCCCTGGCGAACATCATCGTCACCTGCACCGACAACATCCGCTCCCGGATGAACCTCTGGCGGTTCCTGAAGAAACACCGGGAACACACTTCCAACAACGAGCGGGCGCCCATATACTGGATGGACTTCGGCAATGCCCGGACCACCGGACAGGTTCTGATAGGGAACATCCGTGGCAAGATTCTCCAGCCCGTATCCAACGAATACCTGCCCGTTCCCCGCATGAATGTCATTACCGAAGAGGTACGCTACTCCACCATCAAGGAAAAGGATTCGGGGCCGAGCTGCTCGCTGGCGGAAGCCTTGCAGAAGCAGGACCTTTTCATCAATTCCATACTGGCACAAACCGGCTGCGACATCCTGTGGCGTATGCTCAGGGAAGGAAGGACATTCTACCGGGGGGCCTATCTCAATCTCGATACACTACGGATAAATCCCATCCCGGTAGACAACGAACGTCAGTTTCCTTTATGCCATGGCAAGGATGCATAAAAGGAAACTGACGGTTCCTGATTATTCCCGCCGTGCGGTTCAGCCTTTCAGCCGCACGGCACTTGCCACTCCCTTGTCTGTCATGACCAGCTCGTACCGGTCCAGCCTTTCATAAAGTTTGCCCAATGTCTTGCATCCATATCTCCTGACCTTGAATTTGGGCATCATTTTTTTCAATGCGCCGCCGATCAGCGAAAGGGACACCTCCCCTTTGCCGTCAGCCGCTTGCTCAAAAGCCTTGTCAAAATACTCCATGTCCCTTCGGATAAAGAATTCGGGAGTATTGTCCGAAACCTTGTTTTCCTTCCGGTCGGCATACAGGAACACGGAACAGGACCGTACCAGCGATACGGGAGTCTTGCCCTCCCCATATCCCAGCACCTTCAATCCGGCTTCCCGTATCCGTTGGGCAAGCAGGCTGTAGTCACCGTCACTGGCTACCAGACAGAAACAGTCCGCCCGCCCGTCACGAAGGATATCCATCGCGTCTATGACCAGCGCAATATCCGTCGTGTTCTTTCCGGAAGCATGGGAGGAAGCCTGTACAAGCCTGAATCCATGCTCCCGGGCAGTTTCCTTCCACGCGGAAAGCGCTTTCCTCGTCCAGTCTCCATAAATTCGTCTCACGACGGCATCCCCATAACGGGAAACAAAGCCCATTATATCCTCCATCTTCTCAAAGGAGGCGTTATCCCCGTCAATAAGGACCGCAACGGCATATCTGGAATTGGTATTTGTCTTCATAACAATCGTTTATAAGACAAAGTTAGCACAACTTCCGCATATCCACATTCTCCCGTTCAGTTTTTCTTTCCCCGTTTCTGCAAAAAATCCTGTATATCCGAACTCCTGTAGAAATTCTTGCCGTTCTCATCCGTTTGGTAATAGCGGATCAGTCCTTTTTCCCGGTAACGGGCGACTGTCCGCAGCGACACGTTGAGCAGCCTGGCTATGTCATAGTTGTCCAAAAGCTCGTCACCGTTCAAGAACTCTTTCACACGTCCCATCCTGTCCAGTTTCTTCTCTATGCGGTCAAACCCTTCCACTATGGTCATTATCATTTTCTCGAGCACTTCATTGTCTATATACATCATGGCATGTATCTCCTGTATTTTAAAGGTTATTACTGAAATACCCTTTCTTGTGCGCACTCTCAAGAGTATATGCCATCTTTAGTGAAAAATCTATGCCGTACTGTCCGCTTCTGTTTATATGAATATCATATCATTTTGATAATCAAGTCTGTATAATCTCAAAATTATTGTTGGAGGATAACAAGTGTAAATTTTTGAAGTGTAAAACTGTAAAATCCGAATGTAAACTTTACAATTTACAGAAAATACCCCGCCTGTTTTCGCCAAATTCGGGCAAGCAGATGGCGTTTCCATACCAGGCGTTTTACTCTTGCCGGCGAAGGCATCTGAAAGGTCCTGGCAAGAAATACGGCACCTTCCACTTTGGCACCGGCCCTTTCCAGGTTATGGGCGTATTCCAGCAGGCTGGTCCCGCTGGTCAGCAAGTCATCGACAATCACGACCCTCTTCCCATACAGGGCGTTTGACATCATATAGTTGGCGGTATTTATTTCGGAACGTTTTTCTGAAGTATGCTTGCACTCCCTGCTTTCTGTAATACATATCAGGTCCAGTCCTGACCGGGCATAACCATGAGTTTCCAAAAAACCGGCAATGCCGGAAAAACGTCTGTAATAACGGTAGGAAGTGCTGCATGGCATGAACATAGCCGTAACATCCCTGTCGGTGGAAAGAATCCGGAATGCCTGAGAAAAATACTCCGTACAATCATCTTTCCCATCCTTGAAGTCATACACTTCCTGCACAAATGCAGACTGGTCGTCACAAAGCCAACTTTCAAAACGTTGTGGAAAATAATAACCGGCAAACACGCAGCGGATTTCTCCGAATGCGAACAACCGCAACGGCCGGGCCTTGTCAAACAGTTCCGGATAAGTCAAGGCATACAACAGGGGCGCATGGGGATTCCCGGCTATAATGGCATACCGCATCAGTTTCTCCCTGTCTTCCCGTTCACCGCAGGCCGCCGCATATTGGCAGAGAACCTTGCCGCACGTCTTTCTCCAATATCGCCCGTACATCCAAAGGGCAATACCGACAAAAAGCGCCATTACATTGATTATCAATTCCATATCGTTTTACTTGGAATGGCCGGATTGTCCGGTCGGGGATAAATTTAGTGCTTTTTGAGATAAAAATCCGCTGCTTCTTTCTTCTTTTTCGAAAGTCCTCCAATAATCCGCACCTGACATTTGATGACATCTGGTGACTTTTGGTGACAACCTTTTGGCAATGAATTTTCTCTTCCATATTTTCGTATCTGACAAAAAAGTAAAGTTTATGGAGTTTGTTTGTATCGAGGCTAAAACATTCATGGAAATGAATGAGGCTCTGGAAGCCGTTGCCAAAAAAATGTGTGAGACATGCGGGAAAGATACACATGGTATGGACGACTGGATTGACAACCAGGAGGCTTGTATGCTCATGGATGTCTCCCCCGGAAAGATGTTGCAGCTTCGCAGAAGCAGGAGCATCCCTTACAGCTATATAGACCGTAAGGTGTATTACAAGCGTCAGGATATTATCCGTTTTATGGAGAACAACATTCATCAAGTAATCCAAAAAATACAATGATCCAATCCATGCTGACTAAAGAAAACCCTGAGATAGTACGTTTTTTCCGGAACATAGACATCCTGTCCGGAATACTGCACAAGCAGGAGGAGAAATTGCGTCCGGTTCTGAACGGAGAACGTTACATTACGGACTATGAGCTTGCCGAACAGTTGAAACTGACACGCAGGACGCTGGCAGAGTACAGGATAAACGGCAAACTGCCTTACTACAAGATAGGAGGCAAATTACTATATAAGGAGAAGGACATCCTTGCTTTGCTGGAAAGAAACAGGGTGGAGGCGTTTGATGACCGGTAATGTACGTTTGGGGAATATCCTGACTTTAAGTGCTTCCTTATACTGTCCAATGTAAGATATAGTCAAACAGAATTGGTTTGCAAAAATAAATTCAATCCATAGCTGAAATACAGATAGTTGTGGGAAATAGAACTTGCAATGTATTTCCATTTGACTATAAATGGACCAAGGAATCTTTTAAAAACAGATTCTCCTTGGTGGATTTTCTTTGGGGGATATATCCAGGTTGGGGAATAAAGGTTTTCCACCTTGGAATCAAGCAGTGTTCCGCATTTCTATTTCTTACCTGCAAAGGTAGCCTTTTGCCCCTGATCGAGCAAGGCGGTCCTTTGGACCGGTTGGCTGAAAAAATCATCCTCGCTTCGCTGCGGTATTTTTTCGCCAAGCCTTGCACAATCAGGGCAAAAGACAAACGGATGCATATAAGAAAAGAAATACCGGCTTTACCAAAGCCGGGCATGTTTAACCACAAAATGAAAAAGACCATGATCCAAGCAAAAAACAAGTATTGCAAGGAAACGTTCATCCGCTTGAACTACTGGTATGACCGGATGCACGGGCTTGTCCGGGAAGACATAGAGAAAGTGAACGCAATGGTGGAACACATCGAAAAGACACGTTCCGACCGGTATCCCCGTACAGGTGACAGCCTGTTCCTTATTTCCGGATACGGTGAACGTTCCCGACCGTTCTTCGTAGATGCCGTGTATGGAGATAACATCGTGCTCCGGAATTTTTCCCGTGTCCCGTTCGTGTCCCGGGATAAAAAGGGCATCAAATGCGATATGCATGGCGGTGAGTGTGTGTTGGTAAAGGCAGGCGATGTAAGGTTCAAGGCATGGACAACCGGCCGTTTCAAGCATTGGGGGCATTACGGGGCATGTGAAAACGGGGAGGTTTACTACGATGCGAAAATAGCCCTGTGGGAGTGTGGCGCACCTGAACAGCCGGAAAGCCGGGAATGGTTCAAAATCCATATCCGCAAAAACACCCGGCCGGGCGGGGACATGTACACCGGAGAAATATCCTGCAAGGATGAGGATGGACTCAGGCAATTTGTCGACGACCATGAAGGTTTCATATTCGCAGAAGAGGATTCCCCGGAAATGGTCATGCTATGTTTCAGGCATTCCGACATGAGGATTTCCCCGGAAGAATGGGAAAAGATGGACTGTCCGGTATCCGTGCGTGAGATATATGGACAGATGCAGGAAGTAAAGATTGTAAAAGACCATAAAACTCATCTGACCACATTCTACTATTAACACAGGATCGCCACATAAAAAATCACCCCGCTTCCTGCCACGTGTGGCAGGAAGGAAACGAGGGCATACCATCAGATAGTCTTTTCAATTCCTCTATTATATATGGAGCCGGTTGTTTTTCCCGCACAGATATTCATTCAGGTCCTTATATCCGGAATATTCATGCGAGAGATCGCATATACGGATTCCGTATTTCTCCTTTAATGCCTGCACCGCATTTTTTCCGGCGGTATCATTGTCCAGACAGCAACAGATGCCGTCATATCGTGCAAGGAAAGAAAAAGCCTTCTGTAAGTTGCTGACAGAATTCAACACTATATAATCCCCCTCTTCCAAGGACGGAAAAGCCCGCCTGAAAGACAGAAAATCCATAAACCCCTCAAAAATATAGCAAATCCCGCTCTCCGGTGAGCTGATGATACGACTGATGTCCTTGGGAGCGATACAAGCCTTGAAATACCTGTTCCGTATCTCGTACCCTCCGGAAATATTAGGGAAAGCGATGGCAAAATAATTCTTCCCGTTCCGTTTAAAATGGGCTTCCCTGCATACTTTTTGGGCAGTTTCCAGATCGATACCCCGTTCCTCCAGATAGGCAAACAGTATCCGACTGGAAAGATGGTTGATTTTCAAGTCCTGAAAGGTGGAATATGCCTTTTCAAATGGACAGGAAAGAATAACCGGTTTCAAAGCCGCTCTTTTATCCTCAATACATCGTAACACATAGCTTATGTCCTGCGTCCGATAAATTTCCTCGGCTAACGTTATAATGTCACCACCCTTTCCCAGTCCGAAGTCATACCACACTTCCTTATGAAGGTCAACCTTAAAGGAAGCCTCCTTTTCCGTCCGAAAAGGAGACTTATACCACACTTATACCACACATCATTTCCACGTTGTATCACCGGATTATACCCCAAATCCGGATAAAAAATCAATAAGTCTGATATTCTTTGCTTCCTGTATATTCATGGTATATCATTTTCATGAATTTGGAGCAAAGAACCGTCTTATATCTGAAACATAAAAAACAACGTCATCAAAAGTCATCAGATGTCATTAGATGACACCATTTATCCATCATAGATACTCATATGCGATGTACTTTGATAATATTGTGCAATATTTATGATTTTAACCTTTCAGTATTCTTCTGTACTTATTCTTCACCATTTTACTTTCCGACAGGCACGCAACAATTTCAGTGAAGACAGCTTCATCCAATGTACCTATTTTCTCTATAGTAGTCTGAGCCATCCGCTCCTGCAAGTCGAACCGCTCTACCGGATATACATCCAGATTCGCACCATAAATGAATGTATTTTTCTTGAACGCAAAAAATGTTCCATCTTCCCTAACCGCTACATTTTCTCCAGACAGGAGTACAAACACATTGAACATCCGTTCCGGTATGTTCAAGCATCCATGCTTCACTTCTAAGTCCGAGGGTACATGGTCTTTAGATGTAGGCAAACTAGCAAGCAGAATATCGCCATCCAGTTTCTTCAATACGAGGAAAAACTTGTCCTGCGACTCCGCCCCATTCTTGAACAAAAAAGGACGGAAAAACAACAAATTACCTTCTTCAAACATGAGATTCTGCATTTAACAGGTTAGCTGTTTGCCGTATATTCAAACTCTCCCGATAATCTTCCGCCGCACAATCAGACATTGCTTCCGTAAAGTTTATCTGCTGGTCGGAATTGTTGCATTCATGCTTGTTAAAAGCTTCCAGCAATCCGGCACGTGCAGCCGTCCGATACCACAATGTGCCCTCCTTATGCGTTTCCGAAACCAATTCGGACGCAGTCATATTGCCATATTTAGCCAGCACTTCATCCATCATCTCTATCTCACACTCCGAGAACTCGCTGTCATCAAAATCAGCTACAGCCTCTATGAAAGTGCCGCCGTCCCTAAAATCAGTCTTTACAAAAGACTTCAAAAGAAACGGACCGTCTGAAAGATCAATAAACACATCTTTTGCCACAGGACCAGCCTGCCATACCTCAAACGGTATACCAATGAACGGAACATGAAATTTCAAAGCCATACGTTCCTCCATCAGATACAACAGTTTCAACAACTTTGTCTTGCTGAGGTTGGACGTATGATGCGCAATATACACAACCGTATTACCTAGTTTCTGCTTTGTAGATTCTGAGAATTTGCACATAATCAATGAATTTGGTTACAAAGATAACCTATTCCCTGTTACAAACCAAAAAAACGGTCAAGGATCTATATAGATATAAGGTGAATGAAGAATAATAGAAATAACGTTTGATTTATCTCTGCGCCGTAATTTCAAATACTAGAAAATGAATGTCCGCAAGTTGCCAATTAGTAAATTCTATGTTTGAAGTCCGCCCTATAGGTACACGCACAAAGTTCAAGCCTGTCAAAAAGCCTGAAGCCGACATACCTTCTGTTGAACTTGTAGCAGAACTCGTTGAGGTAGAGCTGGAGGAACTCCGCTTTTATGTCATGGTAAGTGTCCAGTATGCTCCTTTTGGCATTGCTGATGGCAATGTGCACCCAGGGCAGGACTTTCCCGACACTCTTTTTGTCGTCCGTAACGACAGCCAGGTGCGAGGATGTCA
>OIWS01001770.1_pt1 | contig 19994 bp, 10 predicted proteins | sample 1587611 | NCBI WGS metagenome assembly OIWS01 (sample SAMEA3888919, study PRJEB22519) | human gut metagenome | biome: human gut; feature: human-associated habitat; material: faeces | place: Denmark | collected 2010 | reverse complement strand
TTTCGACCCGGCGACCAAGCTGATCTACGCCATCGGCGCCGTCATCGGCCTGATTGGCGGAGTGCGGGTCTATCAGAAGTTCAGTTCGGGCGATCCGGATACGTCTAAAACCGCTGCGAGCTGGTTCGGAGCCTGTATCTTCCTGATCGTCGCCGCCACGATTCTGCGTTCGTTTTTCCTTTAGACGATGGCCGAATATCCGATCAATAAAGGCGTGGGCCGCCAGGTGGAGTTCAAGGGGCTGCGGGCGCAGTACCTCTTCCTCTTCGCCGGCGGCCTGCTCGCCGTTTTCATTCTCGTAGTCGTACTTTATATGGGCGGGGTCGATCAGGTGGCATGCCTTGCGACGGGCTTGGGGATGGGTGGTGCGCTTGTGGCGCTGACCTTCCGTCTGAACCGCAAGTACGGGGCTTACGGACTGATGAAGCTCCTTGCCGCACGGCGGCATCCGCGACGTATCGTCTCCCGAAAAAGTGTGGCAAGAATTCTAAACCGACATTAAGACCATGAATAACACCTTGAAAACCGAAACCCTCGAACGGAAATTTCCAATCTGAAAGGTCGAACACGATTGTATCCTCTCTAAAGATGCCAACATCACGGTGGCGTTCGAGGTTACGCTTCCGGAGTTGTTTACCGTTTCTTCGCAGGAATACGAAGCACTGCACGGCGTATGGCTCAAAGCGGTGAAGGTGCTTCCGGACTATACCGTGGTGCACAAGCAGGATATTTTCGTTCAGGAGCGGTATCGTCCCGACATCGGGAAAGACGATTTGAGTTTCTTGAGCCGGTCGTTCGAGCGGCATTTCAACGAACGTCCTTTTCTGCATCATACCTGCTACCTGTTCATTACGAAGACAACCCGTGCGCAAAGCCGCCGTCAGAGCGATTGCAGTGTGCTGTGCCGGGGTACGCTCGTCCCGAAAGAGTTGCAGGACAAAGATACGACGACGCGCTTTCTGGAAGCTGTGGAGCAGTTCGCCAGTATCGTCCGCGAGAGCGGCCATATCCGGCTGCGGCGTCTCGGAGCGGACGAGATTGCCGGGACTCCCGAATCTTCGGGAATCCTCGAACGTTATCTCACGCTGTCACCGTCCGGGAAGACTCCGTTACAGGACATGCGTCTCGATCCCGACCGGATGTGGATCGGCGACAAAGCGTTGTGCCTGCATACGCTTTCCGATCTGGACGACCTCCCCGGCAGCGTTCATACGGATGACCGCTACGAACGCCTCTCGACGGAGCGTTCCGATTGTCGGCTTTCATTCGCCGCTCCCGTAGGATTGCTGCTCTCGTGCAACCACATCTACAATCAATATGTGCGACAAGAGGTCGTGTAAGTAATTGTTTAACAATCAAATGAAGTAACAAATATCATTCAGATCAGATTAAACCTATTGTTCCGTCAATAGTAGCCTACGGTCACGTGCGTCGCTCAAAAGGCGGGGTGCGAAGCTGGCCGGACAAAGTAGCCCTTCCGCAAGGAGAAGCCCGAACCGCGAGGGAACGGCAACTGCTCTTAGCACTAAAGAGTCGGGGAGCGAGGCTGGGCGGTATGGTTAGCACAAGCGAACTGTTATAAGCGTCGTAATGTACGAACAAGCCAAAGTTGCTGAGAGGCTTGAACCAAAAGGTAACGCAGTCGGATAACCCTTTGTATTGTGGGGTTACACGGACAAAGCACTGCCGGCGCAACGGACAGAACCTAACCCGCTCATTTGTTACTTACACGAAACTTGGTAAACCCGTATCTCTCCTGCCTTCGGGCAGGTAAGCCGACCGCAAGGAAAGCCGAATGAGGTGCGGGTATGGGAACGCAGAAAAAGCGAATGCCGTCCTGTAACGGGGCGGATAGGAGTTTCAACGTCACTCCGCCGCGAAAGCGGGCAGACTTCTGCGAGGTGACTCTTTACAAGAAACTATGTAGAACTTTCTAAAAGAAGGAATGCAAATGAACGAGATTAATTTATCGTGTGCGCCTGCTGACCGTAGGCAGTGGAACAACTGGACCGACATTGATTGGGTCAGATGCGAAGCTGCGGTTCAGAAGCTGCAAGGACGTATTGTAAAGGCTCAGAAAGAGGGTCGTCCGGGCAAGGTAAAAGCCCTGCAATGGACATTGACCCACTCGTTTTACGCCAAAGCGTTGGCGGTCAAACGAGTTACCTCTAACAAAGGTAAGAACACGGTGGGAGTGGATAAAGTTCTCTGGACTACTCCCAACGCAAAAATGGGTGCTGTCGCCGATCTGAAAAGACGTGGCTACAACCCGCAACCGTTACGAAGGGTACATATCAAGAAGAGTAACGGCAAACTCCGTCCGTTAGGAATACCCACAATGAAAGACAGGGCCATGCAGGCATTATACCTCATGGCTCTGAACCCGGTAGCAGAAACTACCGCCGACAGACACTCTTACGGCTTCCGTAGGGAAAGGTGTACGGTCGATGCGATAGTACAATGCCATACGATACTTTCAAAAGAGGTATCTCCGCAATGGATACTCGAGGGAGACATCAAAGGTTGTTTCGACCATATCAGCCACCAGTGGCTACTCGACAATATCCCTACGGATAAGGTCATGCTCTGTAAATGGCTGGAAAGTGGATTCGTATTCAACCGGCAACTGTTTCCCACCGAGGAAGGAACGCCGCAGGGCGGTATCATATCGCCGACACTCGCGAATATGGCACTCGACGGCCTGCAAGCAATGCTTGCAGAGAATTTCAAACTGAGACGTACCAAAATGGGATATTTCAATCCTATGGTGAATCTGGTACGATATGCAGACGATTTTATAATTACCTGTTCCGACAGGGAAATACTGGAAACACTTGTCAGACCTGCAGTCAGTGAGTTTCTTCAAGCACGGGGGCTTACCCTATCAGAAGAAAAGACGAAGATTACTCATATCGACGAAGGATTTGATTTTCTGGGTTTCAATGTTAGGAAATATAAAGGTACGCTGCTTATCAAGCCGTCAAAGAAGAATGTTAAGGAATTCCTCGCCAAGATTAAAGCCATTATTCGTAAGAATCAGGCCATCAGGCAGGATAAACTTATCGGACTTCTGAACCCCGTCATAACCGGTTGGGGCAACTATTACAAGGGTTGCGTAGCCGCCAAAACCTTCAAGAACGCAGACGCACAGATCTTCTACAAACTGTGGGCGTGGGCATTACGCCGCCACCGCCACAAGGGTAAGAAGTGGGTTTACAACAGGTATTTTCTGTCGAAGAAAGGCCGGGCGTGGACATTCGGTACGATGCTGAAGAACAACGGGAAACCATTTCCGTACACACTGAAGTATCTATCCGATATTGATACGAAGACCAAGCCTATCAAAATCCGCAGCAAAGCCAACCCATTCGACCCGGAATGGCGACCATACTTTGAGATGCGTAACAGGATGAAAATGTTAAGCTCTCTCAAAGGCAAACAGGGCTTTCTCAGAATGTGGGAGAAACAAAATCAGCGTTGTCCGTTGTGCGGCGAGATAATCGACGCGGATAAAATCTGGACTATTGCGGAGTTAGCCGACAAGTCCGGCAAATCCAAAATCATCGCCCACGACAGATGCAGTCGTACACTTACCCGTAAAATTAGAGCTTATGAGCCGGTTTCATAATAGAAACTTTGAGTTGCTTGAGCCGTATGATGCGAAAGTATCACGTACGGTTCTTAGAGGGGAAGGGAGCAGTAATGCTCCCGACCTACTCGACCTGTTTTTGGATAACAGCGACGAAAACCTCAGGCAGTTCGAACGTACGGCCCGTAACATGCAGTCGCTCGCGCAGTATAGTCGTTCGAACCAGATCAACAAGGAATGGATCGACGATTACCTCAATGAGGCGCACTCCTTCTCTCTGACCTCGATACGCGCCCATTTCAATGTCATGGCATGGGGCGAAGGGAGCGAGGAATTGAAGCAGATCCGTAACGATGTCGGGGCGCAGCTGGCGCTTATGGGGTGCACGCCGCGTCATAATACCGTGGATGTTCCGACGCTTTTCTGGGCGGCGATCCCCGGCAACGAAGGGGATTTTCCCGCCGAAGAAAGTTTCTATACGTTTCTCGAACAGGGCTTATGTCTGTTTAACGAAGAGACGAACTATCGCTCATCTTTGTCGCCTTTCGGCATTAAGATGGCGGATCGGGTGAGCGGTATCCCCATTCACCTCGACATCTCCGACTACCCGATGAAAAAAGGATGGATAAGCAACCGGAACCGTGTGGTCATCGGGCCTTCAGGGGGAGGCAAAAGTTTTATCCTCAATCATATATGCAGGCAATATTATGAACAGGGCGCACATATCGTGATTGTCGATACGGGAAACTCCTATCAAGGATTGTGCTCGCTTATCCGGCAGAAAACCAAAGGTCGGGATGGGATATATTTCACCTATCAGGAGGATGCCCCCGTTGCCTTCAACCCCTTCTTTGTCGAAGACGGAGTGTACGACGTCGAGAAGCGCGAATCGCTCAAGGCGCTGTTGCTGACCTTGTGGAAGCGCGAATCCGAGGAACCGACACGTGCGGAAGAGGTGGCCTTGTCGAATGCCGTGAACCTATACCTCTCGCAACTCAAGACCGGCACTGCGGTCACACCTTCGTTCAACACCTTCTACGAGTTCGTCGCAACGGATTACCGCCGTCTGTTGGAAAAAAAGCGCGTCCGGGAAAAGGATTTCGATATTGAAAATTTTCTGAACGTTCTCGAACCTTACTATCGTGGCGGGGAGTACGACTACCTCTTGAACTCTGACAAGCAGTTGGACTTGTTGGATAAGCGATTCATCGTCTTCGAACTGGATAATATCAGCGAAAACAAAGTCCTTTATCCTGTCATTACACTGATTATCATGGAGACCTTCCTTACAAAGATGCGGCGGCTGAAGGGTATTCGCAAAGTTTTACTGCTCGAAGAAGCATGGAAAGCTATCGCCAAGGCGGGCATGGCGGGATTTATCAAGTATTTGTGTGCGCCCGTACAAGCTGCTTAGTAAATATCCCACTGGCAAGGGATTAGGTAAGTGTTCTTTGAAAAACCTATCATCACCCGACTTATCCGAAAGGGAAACCGGACGGGGAGTGTAGCATGTCGGGAACGTCGTAAGTCAGTCAGTTACCAGACTGCCACTGAACGGCAAGGTGAAACGATGGATATGAGGATGAAAACCGAATTGTTTGAACGACAGTCCGAGCTGCTCTACTTGAAGGCTATGACGTAAGGTAACTGAAATCGTCATACTGCGGTACTGCTCCGGTGTATAGGTACGGACGCAAGCAAGAACTTGCCGCAGAGCAACCATGATAAATGGTAAAGGACGGAAATCGCATCCGACAATCCATCATGCCAACAGTTACTAAGTAAGTAAACGGGGATTACCTAAACCGGAACGCCGTAAGGCTATGAGGTGCAGACCTCTGAATATCCGGCACGGTAACGGAGCCTCCGTAGTAGTCCGGGCAGGGTAACGCCCTGCACATGGCGAAGGGAGGCAGCTAATTTTCTTTAATACAATTTAATGGATAATGTGAGAGACATTATGAGAAGTCCGGAAAGAGTATTAAACAGTCTGAACGAACACAGTAAGGATTCGAGCTACAAGTTCGAACGCCTTTACCGGATTCTGTTCAACGAAGAGTTGTTCTATGTTGCCTACCAAAAGATCGCATCGAACGGAGGCAGTACGACCAAAGGCTCCGACGGTCGCAGTATCGACGAGATGAGCCTTGCCCGGATCGAAACGCTGATAGCCTCGTTGAAAGACGAAAGTTATCAGCCTCACCCGTCGCGGAGGGTGCATATCCCGAAGAAAAACGGGAAAACGCGCCCTCTGGGAATACCGGCTTTTGAAGACAAGCTGGTGCAGGAGGTAGTCCGCATGATTCTGGAAGCCATTTACGAGGGACATTTTGAGACCACCTCGCACGGTTTCCGACCTAAACGGAGCTGTCACACAGCATTACTTCATATTCAAAAGACGTTCAGCGGGGCGAAATGGTTTATCGAGGGCGACATCAAAGGGTTCTTCGACAACATTGACCATGATGTACTTGTCGGAATCCTGCGGGAGCGCATTTCAGATGACCGTTTTATCCGTCTGATACGGAAATTCCTGAAAGCGGGATACGTCGAGGATTGGACGTTTCACAACACTTACAGCGGAATGCCGCAGGGAGGTATCGTCAGCCCGATTCTGGCGAATATATACCTCGATAAATTAGACAAGTACGTGAAAGAGTATATCCGACATTTCGACATGGGAACCAAACGCAGGCCGGGCAAAGAGAGCAACGATTTGGCCAATGAACGAAAACGGACTGTGCGGAAACTGAAAAAGGTAAAAGACGGGACTGAGAAGGCGGCTTTGGTCGCAAGACTCAAAGCCATCGAACAGGAACGTGCAGCATTTCCAAGCGGAGATGAAATGGACGGAAGTTACCGCAGGCTCAAATACATCCGTTACGCCGACGATTTTATTCTGGGTGTAATCGGCAGCAAAGAGGATGCACTGCGGATAAAGGAGGATATTAAATCATTCCTATCCGAAAGCCTCGCCCTCGAACTGTCCGAAGAAAAGACGCTGATAACCCATACGGGTAAATCGGCGAAATTTCTCGGATATGAGATTACGGTAACACGGAACAATCATCAACGACGGGATGTGCAAGGACGTCTGCGACGCACCTACGGCAAGCGTGTCCGGCTGAATGTCAGCATGGCAACGCTGCGGGACAAACTTCTGGAATACGGAGCTATGGAAATCAAGCTCCGCAACGGGAAAGAGATTTGGAAACCCAAATGCCGTTCAGGATTGATATTCAACGACGATCTTGAAATCCTCGACCGATACAATCGGGAAACAGTGGGATTTTGCAACTATTACCTGATCGCCAACAACTGCGTCGTACTGCACAACTTCAGATATATCATGGAGTACAGCATGTATAAAACATTTGCGGGCAAATATAGGAGCACGGTACGAAAAATCAACAAAAAGTACCGTCTCAACAAACTGTTCACCGTAAAGTACGAGCAGCAAGGGGTAATCAAGTCCCGAACCTTTTACAAGACAAGTTTCAAACGCCGGACAACGGCGTTCAACGGAAGCTGCGACATCGAACCGTACTCTATTGCAGACGTGAGCCGAACCAATTTGACGGACAGGCTCAAAGCGGAAAAATGCGAATTGTGTGGGGCAACGGGCAAGCTGATTATGCACCATGTCCGCAACCTCAAAGACCTGAAAGGGAAAGAGAGTTGGAAACGGCTCATGTCAGCCCGAAAACGCAAGACCATTGCGTTGTGTCCGAGTTGCCACAGGCTGCGGCATCTGGGAAAAGTTTAGACTGAAAAAAAATTAGTGGAGAGCCGGATACGCCGAGAGGTGTAAGTCCGGTTCGGGGGCGAGTTCTTGGAAACCTGCCGTAGAAATACGGTAAGGCGCCGGGTGCTTAGCCTACTCAGATTGCCGTATTTCCATTCATCGCTATATATCGTACTACCGACTTTGATTGTTCTTCTGATCTCTTTATATAAAGTTCTCTGTCGGGTATTCTCCACAACTTTGGCAACAATCTTACCTTTCCGTTGTTTCATCCCGAAGACAGGGGTTTTGTCTTTATAGGAACGCCCGCAAGCATGTTTTACTTTCTTATTTGCGTGGCGATTCTTGTTTTTCCCGCCGACGAACGTTTCGTCGATTTCAACCACCCCGTCAAGTTTAGAATCGTTCTCGTTGCTAAAACATTCACGTATGCGGTGAAGCATGAGCCATGCCGTTTTTTGTGTGACTTCAATATCTTTCGATAGTCGGACGGATGAAAGTCCTTTGCCGGATGTCATAAACATCCAAATAGCCACATACCATTTTTGTAATGGAACCGACGATCTATGGAATAAGGTTCCATATCTCGCGTTAAACAGCTTACCCGTATTTTTACATTTATACTGGTTGTTCTTACATTTATAGACCTTCGAGGTCGGGTCGAAAGGTGAAACCGGATGTCCTTTCCAGACGACCCACTCCAAATATCGAATGCAAGACTGCTCGTCGGGAAACCTCTTAAATAGATCGGTCAGGGAGTTAAATTTGCATATCATAGTACATCAAAACCGTATGTATGCAAATATAGTAAATAATTATACCAAATCCAAATTTTCGGTCGTATTTCTTATTTGTTTATTTAAGTATATAAGTCCCTGCGTTTTATTGTCGTACACATACTTTTTCGACTTTTCACGGGAAAGACCCGCGTTTCGTCGATCTTACCCGGATACCCTCTATATCGTTCGATAAACTCCTGCGCAATGGGCAGCAACATGATGTGATAAGGCGTACCGGTCTTCTGACGGCGATTGTAGATATATTGTTCTCCCGTCGGAGTTGTTACGATATGATCGTAAGTCAGATTCTTCAGATCTATATAAGCCAGTCCGGTGAAACAACAGAAAATAAACATATCCCGCACGGCCCGCTGTCGGTGATAGCGTAACTCCACATTCATAAGCCGCTGTATTTCTTCGTCGGACAGGAACACGCGGGGCTTATAATCAGGAGCACATTTGAACGCCAGAAAGGGATGACGGTCAATCCAACCTTGCTCAACGGATACATATAAAACACATTTCAATGTCTGGGTACGATCGAAAGCCGTTGTCTTGCCGCAATGTCCGTCTGAGAGCATCCATGCGTAATATCTTTCGATGAACGTGACATCCAACTCCTTTAAGGTCACATCCTCCAGTTTTTTCAGAACCAGATACCGCATCAGGCAACGGCGTTCTCCCTTCAGTTTATCGTAAGTACGCTGCGTTCTGTCGTGACCGATTCGTGCTTTGATGGTGTCCAAGTGGTAATCGAAAGCTGCAATAAGCGTTTTATATCGGTCGCCGAAACCGTGGTAAGCATTCTTGACCTTATTGGCCGTAACATACGCATCACGGTCGCAGATCGACTGATAATGTTTAGCGATTTGAGCCTTGATGTTTTCAAGGGTCTGGTGAATTTCGCGCGAAAGCGTATTTCGTTGCGATTTCAGATAATTGGTTTTCTCATCCCATAGCGCCGGGGCGATATTCAACTTGCAACTGAAACCGGCTTGCGTGCCATTGACCGTGATGCGCCCCATGACCGGAACTTTCCCGTCTTTCGAGATTTTATCCTTTTTCAGATAAAACAGAACTTTGAACGTACTTTTCATAACTCAACAATTTTTAATGTGACAAAGGTATCGGTTGTTGAGTTCTATGGATTTATGTATATCTGCGCAAGAAATTGTAATTCAGTCGTATATATGCTATCATAAAGCAATTCGACGGGGTTACGATTTGGTAACGAAACTCCCGTCGAATTCTGCTTTTTCAGGCTTTTCTGCCTAAAATTCGTGCAAAAGACAGATTTTATACATCTTGATTATCTGTGTTTTACACCTTTTGCCTTCACTTTCTTAAAAAACACTCATCCCCTGATAGGAACGGCCTTTTCACGAAAAAATGTTGGAAGAAGAGTCGGTGGAGACTGTCGCACTATCGTTCGTCGGGACGCACGAAGGTACGGCTCGCCAGTTTCACGTCGTCGATCGGGTTGTTCGACGCCGTCATCGCATAGACCAGCACCTTCTTGTCCCTGGGCAGCGTCACCGTAGTCGCGCCTTCGGGAATGTCGAACGTCAGCAGATACATGTAGGAGAAACCGTAGGGAACGTTGCCCAGGTCGGTCTGGTGACGGTGCGTACCCAGATACCCGATCTTGGCGCGCTGCATGAAGCCCTCGCTGTTGCCGTACCAGCCCCACTGGCCGTAGAAACCTTTCCACAGCGGCACTTCGGCCTCGTAGGTGCGATCGCCCACGCGGAACTCGGCCGTGCGCGGCTCTTCGACGGCCGACGCCAGCACATAGAGCTTCGTATAGGTCCGGTCGGCGGGCAGCGCGACGGTCTGGCCGTTGCAGAGCACGGCGTCGTCGGTGTTGGCTTCGCCCATGGCGAAGGTCACGCCGTCGCACTCGACCGTGGCGGGAATCAGCTCGGCGGCGAACGAACCCAGCGCCTTGTCGATCGTATAGTAGGTGAAGAACTCGTCGGTGGTGTAGGCCGTGATGTCGTAGTCGAGCTTCACGGGCGCGTTGTCGATCGCGAGCGTCGACCGCTCGGCCGGCTCGGCCAGCCGCACGCGGTAGGTCTTGGGGGCGAACTTTCCGGCCGAAACCACGAGCGAACGCCCCTCGAACGCGGCGTCGCCGATGCGCTCCTCGATACCGTTGCACTCCTCGGCCGAGACGATCGCCGCCGGGAAGGTGATGCGCGCCCCCTCGACGGGATTGCCCGTCGTCTCGTAGCAGCGCACGATGTAGCCGTCGCCGTCCTCGGCCGCTTTGAGCGCACGCACGCCGATCTGCGGGGTCGACGCGGCGAGCATCGAAAAGGTGCGGCCCAGATGCCCCGCATGTTTCGGCGCGACGAAGGCCACGAGCGGCATGTTGAGCGCCTCGCCCGCCACGAGCGCATCCTCCGTGCGGGCGCCCGTGTGTCCCACGATCGAGTAGGTATAGTGGTGTACGCCGTGATCGAGTGTCCGCTGGTGCGCATAGCGCTTCTCGGTCGAGGGGGTGTGGAGCAGCGTCAGGCGCAGCGTGTTGTCCGTCGGCTTGTCCCAGCCGTATTTGCAGTCGTTGAGAATCGTCACGCCGTAGCTGCCGTCGGCATCTGTCAGATCGACCCATTTCTGGGCAGGCACTTCATAGGCCGTTTCGGTGTTGTTGCCGCGCTCGATGAAGCCCAGCCCGAGGTCGTAAGCCGCCTTCGCGTTGGCCACGGCACAAGGGAATTCGGCTTTCAGCAGCACGTCGCGGCTCGACCAGTCGACCGTGTTGCGCACGTCGATGCGGTCGTCGTCGCCGCCGTCGGTCAGCGACACGTACTGCACGAACTTCGAGGGGCCGTAGCTGCGCTCCACTTTGAGCGTGGCGCGCACGGGCCCCTGTTCGGCGATCGAAATGCGCACGTCGCCGTCGATCGGACGCCCGGGCTTGTCCATCGTCTCCTTCATGATCTCCCACGCCGGATAGCGGTTCGACGGGTTGCCCTCGAAGACCGCCATGCGGAATGCCTTACCCTCGGCCACCAGCTCGCGGCCAGCACGCTTGTCGCGGATCGAGCGGATATCGCCGTTGGCGTCCAGCTCGATGCGGTAGATCCGGTTTTCGAGCGTCCGCTCCGACGCTTTCAGCGCCGACGATTTCGCAACGCCCGAAGCGGGGCGCACGTCGTAGACGGCATATCCCGCCGCCTTGACGTCGGCGGCGAAGAGGATGCGCGCCCGGTCGCCCTCGCGCGACAGAATCTGCGCCGCCACTCGCCTGCCCGAAGGCGCATAGACGGCCACCCCCTTGGCACGGGCGTCGAGCGGCACTTCAGCCTCCACCAGATCGCGCAGGTCGTAGGTCACGGGATTGTAGACCACCACGGGCGTACCCTTCACCCGCGTGTCGAGCGAATGGCTCAGCGCACCGACGGCCGCCGTCATGACCTCGGTAGCCTGTTGCAGCGAGATCAGTTCGTCGTTCCACGAATAACGGTAGGCGTCGGCGATGCTCGTACCCGTCAGGTCGTCGTGGAACTGATGCCACAGCACGCGCTGCCACACTTCGTTGAGCTTCGCACGGTCGTAGGGTTTCGCGCCCAGCCAGTCGGCCGCCACGGCGGCGCGCTCGGCGGCGCCCAGCAGCTCCTCGTTGCGGCGGTTGTAGTACTTCATCGCTCCCTGCGAGGTGTAGCAGCCGCCGGCATGTACGTCCATGAGCAGTTCGCCGTCGTAGGTCGGCAGTTCGTCGCGGCGATCCATATAATCGAGGAAGAGCTGGTCGCTCGTGGCGCTGATGAGTTGCACCGGCGCATCGGGATCAGCCATGGCCTCGGCCATGCGGCGCGCGGTGGTCACCGTGCCGCTGTTGCCCTTGTCGCCGCAGTTGGTCGTGCCGTGCAGGTGGCCGCCGCTGTAATAGCGCATGGCCGTATTGTCGAAGCCGTTCGAAGCGCGGCGGATGAAATCCTTGTTATACCCCGCGTCGGCCGGCAGTTCGGCGGTATACCCGCCCGTATCGAAGGCCGCCATGAGCGACTGCCCGTCGATACCGTACCATACGCCCCACGAGAAGGGGTTCTTCTTGTGATAGGGTGCGTCGGGGAAGAAGTCGTGCTTGCGCCAGCTCAGCTTCTGGGTCGAGAACCCGATCAGGCCGCAGTGGGCCGCCAGCGAAGGCAGCGTGTACCCGAACCCGAAGCAGTCGGGCAGGAAGATGTCGGTCGAACGCACGCCGAACTCGCGCTTGTAGAGCTCCTGTCCTTGCAGGATGTTGCGGATGAACGACTCGGCCGAAGGCATGTTGGGGTCGTTGGCATTCCACGACGCGCCGCTGATGTGCCAGCGCCCCTCGTCGATATACTTCTGCAAACGGGCGTAGTGCAGCGGATAGTACTCCTTCATCCATCGGTAGATGATGCCGCCCTCGAAATTGAACTTGTAATCGGGATACCGCTCCAGCATCCAGAGGTTCTGGAAGAGGATGCGCGGAATGTATTCCCGGATGGTGTGGGTCAGGTCCCAGTTCCACTGGGTGTCGAGATGCGCGTCGCACACCGCATAGATCTTGTAGGTCTTGGGTGCGGGCGTCTCCTGCTCCTGCGCCACGGCACGTCCGGCGCAGAACGTCAGGAGGCACGCGACGACAAACAGTCGAAAAAGTTTCATCGTTCGAAAAAAATTTAGATTGATAGTTTCATTACATTCGAGTATCGGCAAAATTAGAGAATAAAACCGCGCAGCACAAGCGCCCTGTCCGAAAATATAAACGATATATCAATTTGTGAAATAAAAAAATCGCAGGAAACTGCGCTCCCTGCGATCCGATTTCACCCTATGCGTCAGCCGGTTGCTACTCGATCCGCTGACGGGGTTCGTTGTCGGGCGCCAGCGGCGAGCGGGCGCGCAAATATGAATCCAATACGTCGGTCAACAGCGTCCCGGTAGGAGTTCCGTCGGTATAATCGAGACCGGAATAGGTCTTGAAAATGTAGTCGCCCATCGCCACGCGGTAGCGGCGGCCGGGTTTCAGTTCGGGGAAAGCGACCGACTGCGCCTCGAACCGCTCGTCGGTACGGATCACATAAGGGGTGGTCATGTAGATGTCGATGCGGTGCGACTCGTCGAGGTTGACCGTATCGTTGAATTTGGTCTTCACCAGCCGCGCCAGCTCGTCGGCCGTCATCTCGGCCGTCACCAGTTTGGAGCCGAAAGGATCGAGGTTGTAGATATCGGCCGCCACGACCTCGCCCGCAAGCGAATCGAGCCGCACGCCGCCGATGTGGTAGATACCGACGTCGGCCTTGCCCGCCTCGCGCACCGCCTCGGTAAAGACGTTGGCCAGCCCGGTCTTGTCCAGCCGGCCGCGCAGGTCGGCCACCTTCGCCCGAAGCGCCGGATCGCTGTAATAACCTTCGACCATCCGCTGGTAGGCGGGTGCGGGTTCGTAGCCCGCCAGCGGCACCAGCCGGAAGTTCTTCTCCACCAGTTCGTCGCCGCGGAAGCGGAGCACCGTGACGCCCACGTTGTCGAGATTCTTGCCCGTCTGCGTCACCAGCACGCCGCCGACCGTCTCGTTCGTCTCGTCGTGGCTGTGCCCGCCCACGATCACGTCGTAACGCGGCGCCTTTTCGGCCAGCACGCGGTCTTTCTTCGTCCCGATATGGGTCAGGGCGACCAGCGCGTCGCACTCGTCGCGCAGCGACTGCCGATCGGCCACGGCGTCCACCGCGTCCGTGAAGGTCAGCCCCGCGAAATTCTCGTCGTGCCCCGCCGGATGGTTGTTGTGGTCGTAGTTGGTCACCGAGGCCACGAAGCCGATCCTGCGGCCGCCCCGCTCGACGATCGCATAGGGCGCCGGCTGGGGGAAGGTCGCCGTATCGCTTACGATATTGGCGCAGACGACCGGAAACCGGCACTGCGCGGTGCGCACGCCCAGAAAAGCCTGTCCGGCGTCGAACTCGTGGTTGCCGAAGGTCGCCACGTCGTAACGCAGGCGGTTCATCAGATCGATGATCGGCCGGCGCGGCTCGGCGGCGCGATCGCAGTAGACGTTGCCCGTCCAGCGGTCGCCCGCATCGACCAGAATCACGTTCTTCACCGTATCGCGGCACTTCTTGACGGCTTCGGCCAGCTGCGGGAACTTCTCGATATGGGCGTGGATGTCGTTGGTCGAAAGAATCACTACCGTCTCCATGCGCGGCGAGCAAGCCGCCAGCACGAAGAGCAGCAATGCACCAAATAACGATTTTTTCATCATACACGTATCTCTTTTTTCGAATTCATCCGGCCAGAACCCACTTTATTATAATGGGGAAGACAAAGATAGAGACTCCCCGTCGATCCTCCAAATTTTCCGACGTTTTCTTTCGCCGGCCGACGGGCACGGGCTTCCCGCCGCACACAAACCCTGCCGCAACGGCAGACCTGCAAAAAAGCGCGGTGCGGAGCGAATCCGGCGAAAAAAATGCGTAACTTTGTGGGAAACCCTACCTTGCGAACCATGAATAAATTCCGAATGTTTCCGCCGCTGCTCGGCCTCGTATTTCTTCTGGCCGGCTGCGGCGATTCCCGACCGGCGGAGACGGTACGGCTGGTGACCTACAACGCAGGCACCTTCAACAAGTACATCGCCGACGACTACCCGCTCGTGGCCGAAATGATGCGGGAGGTCGGTGCCGACGCCGTCTGCCTCAACGAACTCGACAGTTGCACGACCCGCACGGGCGGCGTTTTCCAACTCGAACGCATCGCCCGGGCCATGGGCGGCTGGGACTACCGCTTCGGCCGCGCCATGCCCTATCGGGGCGGAAGCTACGGCGTCGGCGTCATGACCCGCGAGCGCATCCTCGATCATTTCACCGTCGCCCTGCCGCGGGGAGAAGGTGCGGAGCCGCGCGTGCTGACGGTCGTCGAACTGGCGCGGTACGTGATCGCCACCACCCACCTCGACCATACGTCGGCCGCAGCGCAGCGCGATCAGGTCGCCGTCATCAACCGCGTGATGCGCGAACGCTACGCCGAGGCGTCCAAACCCGTCTTTCTGGGCGGCGACCTGAACGCCCTCCCCGACTCCGGAACGCTCCGCGCGTTGCAGGAGGCCTGGACGGTACTGACGCCCACCGACGGGGGCACCTACTCCTCGCACGATCCGAAAAAGTGCATCGACTACATCCTGCAACTCGACAACGGCATCACGTGCGAAACGGTCGGCGCGCGCGTCCTGCACCGTTTCGAGGCGGGCGACGCCGCCCGCGCATCGGATCATCTGCCGGTACTGCTCGAAATCCGGCTGCCTGCGGAAAGCTGACCGCCCGGGAACAGGCACGCTTGCCGACACAAATAATTATCGTTACCGTCGGCTGCGTCTCAGCTACTTCCGCCCCGGCAACCGCAAATAAATTTGCATCGCTCCCGGCTTATTCGTATCTTTACGCACCTTTTGCCCCATACCTCATGAGAGATCTTATCCAAGTCATCTGCGAGAACCTCGACCGCACGATCGAGGTCGAAATGGGAACGTCGCTGCTCGACATCCAGCGGCAATACCTGCCCAAGGGACCGCACCCCTACCTGGCGGCCTACGTCAACAACCGCATCAAGGAACTGAACTACAAGGTATACACCCCGATCACGGTGCGTTATATCGACGCCACACACTTCGAAGGCATCCGCGTCTACGAACGCACGGCGTCGTTCATCCTCCAGCGGGCCGTCCGCGAGCTCTATCCCGAACACAAGTTCTACATCCGCCACTCGATGCTGCGCGGCTTCTACTGCGAAATCGAGGGGCGCGACGGCATCTCCGCCCGGGAGGCCGAAGCCATCCGCACCCGCATGGAGGAGCTGGTCGACGCGGCGATTCCGATCATCCGCAGCCGCGTACGGTCGATCGACGCCGCAATGGAATTCACGCGGCTGGGATTCGACGACAAGACCGAGCTGCTCAACACCCGACCGCGCCTTTACAGCACGCTCTACTCGCTGGGCGACATGAAGGGCTACTTCTACGGCGCGCTCGCCCCGTCGACCGACTACATCCGCCTGTTCGACATCCGCCCCTACTACAACGGTTTCTACGTCGTACTGCCCGGACGCAGCCACCCCGACGCGCTCAAACCGCTCGTGGCGCAGGACAAGCTGTTCGACATCTTCCACCAGTACAAGGAGTGGGTCGACATCATGGGCGTACCGACCGTCGGCCGGCTCAACGCCAAGGTGCTGGCGGGCGACGCCTCGGAGCTCATCAAGATCGCCGAAGCCTTCCACGAGAAACGGCTGGCGCGCATCGCCGACACGATCGCCGCAGCCAACCGCTCGCAGGGAACGCGCATGGTACTCATCTCCGGCCCTTCGTCGAGCGGCAAGACCACCTCGGCCAAGCGTCTGGGCATCCAGCTGCGTATCCTGGGGCTGAACCCCGTGCTCATCTCGCTCGACGACTATTTCGTCGACCGAGACAAGACCCCGCGCGACGCCGACGGCGAGTACGACTACGAAGCGCTCGAAGCCATCGACCTCAAACTCTTCAACGACCACCTGCAACGCCTTTTCGCCGGCGAGAGCCTTCCCGTGCCGCGCTACGACTTCATCACCGGCAAACGCCAGTGGCACGACAATCCGCTGCGGCTCGACGACCGGTCGGTGCTGATCGTCGAAGGCATCCACGGACTCAACCCGCGCCTCACGCCGAGCATCCCCGACCACATGAAGTTCAAGATCTACATCTCGTGCTTCACGTCGGTGGCGATGGACAACCTCTCGCGCATCGCCACCACCGACAACCGCCTGCTGCGCCGCATGGTGCGCGACAACGCCACGCGCGGCCACAACGCGCAGGCGACGCTCGCACGCTGGGAGAGCGTGCGGCGCGGCGAGGAGAAGCACATCTTCCCCTATCAGGAGAACGCCGACGTGATGTTCAACTCGTCGCTTTTCTACGAGATCTCGGTGCTGCGCCCCTATGCCGAGCGTATCCTGCGCGAGGTGCCCGATACGGTACCCGAATACGGCGAGGCCAAGCGGCTGTTGAAATTCCTCGACAACTTCATCCCGATCGATCCCGCCGAGATTCCGCCCACCTCGCTGCTGCGCGAATTCATCGGCGGCAGCAGTTTCAGGTATTGACAAAACCCGTACAACAATTTCAAACATAACCGACAGAATACGGCCCTGAGAAGTCCCTCCCTTTGTCAACTGCGCGCAAGCCGAGCGCACCCGCCCGCGGGATGCCGAGGCGCCGCCGCAGAAACCGAGCGAAGCGAAGGGAGGGGACAGCGGGGTGGGAATGTCGATATCCGCGAAGCGGCTACGCCCCGCCCGAGCCCTGCGACAACCGAAACAAGTACAATAATTTCAAATACAACCGACAATGTCTTTTGATACATTCGCTGACCGCCATATCGGCGTCAGCAATCCCGACGAACTCAAAGCCATGCTCGACACGATCGGTGTCGGAAGCGTCGACGAACTGATCACGCAGGTAATCCCCCAGTCGATCCGGCTGAAAAAACCGCTCGACCTTCCTGCGGGCATGAGCGAATACGAATTCGCCGCACATATCCGTGCGCTGGCCGACCGCAACCACCCGCTGCGGTCGTTCATCGGCATGGGCTACTACCCCTGCGCCGTACCGGCCGCCGTGGCGCGCAACGTCTTCGAGAATCCCGCGTGGTACACCTCCTACACCCCCTACCAGGCCGAAATCTCGCAGGGGCGTCTGGAAGCGCTGCTCAATTTCCAGACCGCCGTACTCTCGCTCACGGGCATGGAGATCGCCAACTGCTCGCTGCTCGATGAGGGGACGGCGACGGCCGAGGCGATGCTCATGATGTTCGCCCTGCGCAGCCGCGACGCGGTGAAGGAGGGGCGCACGCAGCTCTTCGTCGACCGCAACCTCTTCCCGCAGACGCTCGACCTGCTGCTCACGCGCAGCGAGCCGTTCGGCATCGAGCTCATCGTCGACGACTACGACTGCTACGAGTTCTCGGGCAAGGAGTTCGGCGCCGTCGTGCAGTATCCGGCCGCCGACGGCGCCGTGCGCGACTACGCGGCCTTCGTCGAAGCGGCGCACGCGCACGATGCGAAGGTGACGGCCGTGGCCGACCTGCTCTCGCTGGCACTGCTGAAAGCTCCCGGCGAATGGGGCGCCGACATCTGCGTCGGTTCGGCGCAACGCCTGGGCACGCCCATGGGCTTCGGCGGCCCGCACGCGGGCTACATGGCCACGCGCGAGGCCTACAAACGTCAGATGCCCGGCCGCATCATCGGCGTCTCGGTCGACCGGCTGGGCAACCGCGCCCTGCGCATGGCGCTGCAAATGCGCGAGCAGCATATCAAGCGCGAGCGCGCCACCTCGAACATCTGCACCGCCTCGGCGCTGATGGCCTCGATGGTGGGCTTCTACTGCGTCTACAACGGCGCCGAAGGCCTGCGCCGTGCTGCCGAGACGGCCCACACGGCCGCCTGCGACACCGCCCGCGCCCTCGCGGCGCTGGGCTACAAGCTCACGAACCAGCACTTCTTCGATACGCTCGACATCGAGGCCGAAGCGGCCGTCATCCAGTCGCTCGCCCTCGAACGGGGCATCAACTTCTTCTACCCCTCCGAGGAGCGCGTGCGCCTCTCGTTCGACGAGGTGACCACCCCCGACGAGGTGGCCGAGGTCGTGGCCCTCTTCGCCGAGGCGCGGGGACGCAAACCCAAAGTCGCCAGGAGCCACGCCCCGAGCACGCTGCCCGAAGCGCTGCGCCGCACCTCGCCGATCCTCACCGAGGAGGTCTTCCGCTCGCACCGCAGCGAAAGCGCGCTGATGCGCTACATCAAGCGGCTGGAACACCGCGACATCTCGCTGGCCGACTCGATGATCTCGCTGGGGTCGTGCACGATGAAACTCAACGCGGCGGCACTCATGCAACCCCTGTCGTTGGCCGGGTTCCAGAACATGCACCCCTTCGCACCCGTCGAACAGGCCGAAGGTTACATGGAGCTGATCGCCGCGCTCGAACGCGACCTGGCCACGATCACCGGACTGGCCGCCTGCTCGCTGCAACCCAATTCGGGCGCCGCGGGCGAATACGCAGGGTTGATGGTCATCCGCGCCTACCACCAGTCCAAGGGGCAGGGGTACCGCAACGTCATCCTGATCCCCGCCTCGGCGCACGGCACGAACCCCGCGTCGGCCGCCATGGCAGGCATGAAGATCGTCACGGTGGCGTGCGACGCCAAGGGCAACATCGACGTCAACGACCTCAAAACCAAGGCCGAAGAACACGCCTCGGAGCTGTGCGGGCTGATGGTGACCTATCCCTCGACGCACGGCGTCTTCGAGAGCCGCATCCGCGAGATCGTCGACGCCGTACACGACGCCGGCGGACAGGTCTATATGGACGGCGCCAACATGAACGCGCAGGTCGGCCTCACCAATCCGGGCTACATCGGCGCCGACGTCTGCCACCTCAACCTCCACAAGACCTTCGCCATGCCGCACGGCGGCGGCGGTCCCGGCGTCGGCCCGATCTGCGTGGCCGCGCACCTGCGTCCCTTCCTGCCGTCGCACCCCATCGCCGCGACGGGCGGCGACGAAGGCATCACCGCCGTGGCGTCGGCCCCGTGGGGTTCGGCGCTGCTGCTGCCCATCACCTACGGCTACATCAAGATGCTGGGCGGCGACGGGCTGCGCCGCGCCACCGAGATGGCCATCGTCAACGCCAACTACATGTCGTCGGCACTGGCCGCGGAGTACCGCACCTATTACAGCGGCGAAACGGGCCGCGTGGGGCACGAGATGATCCTCGACCTGACGAATTTCAAACACGACTACGGCATCGACTGCGGCGACATCGCCCACCGACTGATGGACTACGGCTTCCACGCCCCGACGCTCTCGTTCCCCGTGCACGAAACG
>OIWS01001768.1_pt1 | contig 20015 bp, 7 predicted proteins | sample 1587611 | NCBI WGS metagenome assembly OIWS01 (sample SAMEA3888919, study PRJEB22519) | human gut metagenome | biome: human gut; feature: human-associated habitat; material: faeces | place: Denmark | collected 2010 | reverse complement strand
GATGATGCATATTTGCAGAAGCAGGAAATTGAAAATACAAACCCGAATACATATAGCTCTGAAACTGGTTTAACATTGAAGAATATTAGTTGTGAAGGTTATATTTTTGAAGGTTGGTATGATGGAGAAGGTTCTAATGCCAAGCAGGTAAAACAGATTGCTGCAGGCGAGAAGGGTAATGTCGATCTGTATGCGCATTGGACAGCAAGAGAGTATACGATTACTTTTGATTCACCATTGGCAAAAGTGGATAGCATTAAATACAAGGTAAATGAAGGTGCGACATTGACGAATCCTGAGTGGTTTGGCTATACATTTATGGGATGGACCGATGAGAAAGATAATCTTGTTGATAAGATTCCATTGGGTAAAACCGGAAACATTACCTTACATGCAAACTGGACCAGTAAGAGAAATCAGACAAGACCGGTAAAACAATTAGGTGAACCGATTATTTATGAAAATGATAAAGATGGACAGTATTTATTTGCATATGAAATTGGGCAGATGGAGAATGTTCCTTTATATACCATTAAGGATTTTGGAAATACAAGTGGTTTAACAATTTCAGAGACTATAACATCAAGTGGAACAATTAATGAAAGTACATCGAATTCTATTGTTAATTCACTGGCGCATTCAACAACTGAAACAACATCTTGGACTCTATCAAAAGATTGGAATGACAGTTTGACACTTGTTAAGACTCATACGGATGAAAGTGGAAAGGTAGTAGAAGATTCTAGTAGTAAAGTTTCCGAGAATAGTGTTGTGACTGTTAAGGGAAAGGAAAAAACTACTAATAAGAATGATTCAACTGTTGACAAAACAGGTATATCAGCATCAATAGGGACAAGTATAGGAACTGAAGCTCTAGGAACAGAGGCTAAAATTGATGCAAGCCTAACTGCAAATCAAGACAATACTACTGAAAAGTCAAAGAGTAAAACATGGAATAATTCATCAAGTAAACAGAAAAGCAACTCATCCAGTGAGAGTAGTACGAACTCTACAGCTTTAAGTAGTAAAGTAAGTGATACATATGGATATAACAAGAGCCATTCAGAGGGAGGATCGGAAACAACAGCATCTTCGTCAAGTAATACCTCTTCATCCTCACAGGAATATGCTACCGCATTGACATATTCGACACAAAAGACGGAAACTACTTCCAAGACGTATTCGAATGCGGAGGCTCCAGAGGGATATTACAGAATGGTATGTGCTGGAACAATTCATGTCTTTGCTGTTGTAGGATATGATATTGCGTCTAGTTCCTATTATGTATATACATATGGTGTACAGGATGATGACACATATGATTTCATTGACTATTCGAAACAGACACATAGCTTTGATGATTATGAAAATGGAATTTTACCATTTGAAGTTCCGTTTGAAGTAAACCAGTATATTGATAATGCTTTGCTAAGATCCAAGGGACTTGTTTATGATAGTGAAACAGGCACGGTTGTAGACTATACTGGTGAAGGAACCGATGTGTATATTCCTGATTATATCTCTACTGAAAACGGAGACGGGACAACGTCTGTTGTTAAGATTGTTGGCATCGAAAAAGATGCTTTTGCCGGAAATGATAAGCTTAAGTCGATCAAACTTAGCAAGCATATTACGGAAATACCAGATCAAGCTTTCGAAGGATGTTCATCACTTACTTCTGTCAAGGCAGAGGGACTACAAACTATTGGCGATAAAGCGTTTAGTGGATGTAGCAGTTTGGATGATTTTACGGTAACTACAAACATTAAGAAGCTTGGCAAAAATGCATTTACCGGAGCAGGAAAAGTTACAGTAAATGCCAAGAATAGTGATATTGCCAATGCGGCAATTACCTCAGGAGCTACCAAGTTAATTGTTAATCTGGCTGATATGGAAGATACGTTAGCAAATAAGACATATGATATAACCAAATCAACAGATTATTTTGAATTAAATGGTGGTAATAAAGCATATAAAGGACTTAAAATTTCTTCCGATGCTAAAGAAACTACACTGAACGGTTTTGTATTTGAAGACAATAAATCAGCTCCGATTGTATGTTCTTCTGAAAAACTGAATTTGGCAAGAATATCCGCTAAGACAAATGGATTTGCCATGATATTGTCTGCTGATAAGACAGATATTTCGCTATATGGTACGATCAAGTTGGAGTCGACAAGTTCTAACGTTGTATTGTCCAAGGATGTGTCCTTGACGAGATTGAATGCTAATATTGTTGGTAAATTAGTATTGACAGGTGACTATATGATCTACGGTAAAGTGGAAGGCGATTCTTTACTGAACTTTACCAGTGGAAAACTTGTGACAATTAATGAGGACAGTTACAATAAGTTAAAGTATGGTTCTATGGATTGGGTATTGGAATCAGAAGTTCCAGATAATGCTACAATCGTTGGCGAAAAGTGGACGTATGATTACACAACAAAAATTACGTCTAGCAATAGCTCAGTAGCAGGTTATACCTTATATGATTCTTCTTGGGTATGGGGACCATATGGAGGCTGGAGCGGCTGGTCAGATGGTAATATTAGTGGCAGTGATTCCAGAAAGGTTGAGACGCAGTCTGTTCCTAATGGATATGCCACGCAGTATAATTACATTAGATATTTATCTGCAGATGGAAGAACATCCGGACCTTGTTCTGGTGTGTGGGGTGGAAAGTCTTGTACCAATTATCAGGAACGAGGTTGGGGAGCTCAGCTTGCCTGTGTAGGTAATCAGTATTCAAAACAAATTGGAGGTTATTTCAATTTATACGGAAGTGCTCCATGTTGGTATGGAGAATCTACAAGACAAGTGGTATCCTCCTATAAAACACAGTATCGTTATGCAGACCGTTCTAAAGTATACACATATTATCTGAAGAAGGTCGAAAGCAAAGAGTCTACTACAAAGGTAGAAGCATCTGACAGTATTAGTAATGTTAAGAGATGGGTTCAGTATGTAGTAGCAAAATAATATGCTGAAATGCCTAACTGTACATAAGTTATGATAGCATTTGGCAAGAAGTAGAAAGAGAGGATCGTTATTTTTAGCGATCCTCTTTTTTTATATAGGCCTAGAGGCTTCATTTGCGAAATGTAGTTTTTCTTGGAGGAGAAATGGAATGCAGCAAATAAATAAACCACCTGCTATGCGGGTGGTGGAAAGAGCTTAAGCGATGTGCAATGATAAGCTCCTTTGTCATAATAATGATGGTCTGCCAACCACATTAAAAAACAAAGGAGGTTGTCTGTATGAACAACAATAACAGTTTATCACATACTACATGGGATTGTAAGTATCATATAGTTTTTGCACCAAAGTATAGAAGAGAGGTAGCGTATGGAAAGTTAAGAGAAGATATTCGCAATATAATTACCATGCTTTGTAAAAGAAAAGGTGTAAATATTATAGAAGGAGAAGTATGTCCAGATCATATTCATTTGCTTGTTGAAATTCCACCCAAAATGAGTGTTTCATATTTTATAGGATATCTAAAGGGAAAAAGTACATTGATGATATTTGAGAGACATGCAAAATTTAAAATATAAATATGGGAATAGACATTTCTGGTGTAGAGGATATTATGTTGATACAGCAGGAAAAAATGCAAAGAAAATAGAAGAATATATTCGAAATCAATTACAAGAAGATTTGGAATATGACCAGATGACAATCAAAGCGTATGTTGACCCGTTCAAGGGTGAGCCAGTAAAGAAAAACAATTAATAATAAGCCCAGGGGGCTTAAGTAAGTGACTGATGCGGTGGGCAGACCTTTCGGCGAGTCTTTAAACTCAGACGCCGGCAAAGAGGCCTTATAGTCCGCAAAGCAAACCACCGGCTTAGCCGGTGGTTGTGATTGTCATGGCTCTAAATTTTAAGCTTAATGAACTGGACTGAATAACCAAACTTTAGTATTTCTTAACCTTTACTGTCTTGTTGCCCTTCTTCTTCAGGAACTTTTTGTATGCCTTATATTGTTTCTTTGGCACATTGATAACAAGGTTCTTTGCCGTTCCCTTAAACGCATTTTTGCCAATGGACTTGCTCTTTAATTTCGTTGATTTGATCGTGATCTTCTTCAACTTCTTACATCCGGCAAACGCATTTTTGCCGATAGATGTAATGTTTTTGCTGATCGTTACTTTTTTCAGCTTTTTGTTATTCGCAAAAGCTTTTGGTGCAATGGCTGTTACTTTGTATGTCACACCTCCGATCGTCACTTTATCCGGCACCGTAACGCTTGCCGTCTTTGTCTTTGCTGATTGTACATAGGAAATCGTTGGTTGCTTCTTATTAGAAGATACTACCTTATACGAACCACTTTTGTTCTTCAGTGTCGTACCCACAGCCGCAGGAGCAGTAGTCTTTTGAGGCTTGTTCGTTGGACGGGCAGTTGGTGTCACACTTGGTGCTGCACTCGGCTTTACACTTGGCTCCAGATCATCATCTGTACGAATCACCTTAACACCATCATCATAGGTGAATTTTGTCAGCTTCTTATTATTTCGTATATCCAGTCTGGTAATCTTATTATCCTCGCATGCCAAGTTCACCAAATCAGGATTATTGCTAACATCTAATTCTGTTATCTCATTTCCGCTAATACCGATTATTTCCAATGACGGTAATCCTACAAACGAAATCTTTCCTTTTAAGCCTCGTTGCAACCAGTCAATCATTGTCAGATGCCCGTTTTCCCAATAATAATCTTCACCATTCCAGTAATCATCAATCTGAGCTCCTAACGCTCTCTGCTCTGTAACGATTTTGTGAAGTGCAACACACTCGGGAACTATTTGTGCGGTTTCTTCATTGTACACAATTAACATTTCATAATCACAGTATACATCCTCTTTCGTCATTTTGCTACATTTCCTGATGTCTACATACAGAATGTCCGTACACGAACAAGACAAATACTCTAATTTAGTATTGCAAGTAACATCCAAAGTTGTCAATTTAGTTGAATCGCACCTCAAAAATTGTAATTCTACATTTTTACTGACATCTAAACTTTGGATATTCGTATTATAACAGTCAAGTTTCTCCAATGCCACATTTTTACTGACATCCAAAGCATTAATGGAAGAATAAGCACATGACACTTCCCTTAGCATTACATTATTGGATAAATCAATGTTGCTAATATGTTCGCAGAAGTCAAATGATAACTCCTCCAACTTCTTATTACTACTCAAATCCAAACTTTCAATCTCCAAACTATTGCAGGAAAGACTTTGCAAATTTGCCAACTTGCTCACATCTAAATGCTTAATCTGAGTTTCGCCACATTCTAAATTCTCCAACTCCGGGTTATGACTGACATCCAAACAGTTAATCGGAATACTGCTACAATCCAATTCTTCTAACTCCGGGTTATGACTGACATCCAAATCAGAGATCTCTGTACATGAACAGTCCAACTTCTGAAGTACCACATTATTTTCTATATTCAGTGTCGTTATCTGAGAATGCGATATCTTAAGCGCCTTTAACGCTTTACAATCTGTTACTTCTATTGAAGTTAATCCATAACTTACACTACAATCAATAGTTTCTAATGCTGTTAAGTCATTAAAAGATATATCCCCTGTCAACTTATAGTCTATTGTTGTATCCAATTTGGAAATCCATTTTATTTCTACCAGTCTTCCATCTTTCCAAGTATACTGATTGGTATCATCCAAATTTTCACTTACAGTCGCCCCTTTTGCTCTCTGATCTGCAATGATCATATTAATTGCTGCAACATCATTGGCATTCTTGACGTCAGTTGGCGCTTTCGTTGGTTCTGCATCCGCCACAGCCATAGTGGCATCCGCTGCATTTGCACATTTAAGGTTTCCAAAGCCACCCATTGTTATCAGTAAACAAAATCCCAATAACAATGATATTCGTTTCTTGTTTTGTCTGTTCATTTCATTTCCTCCTTCATTTTACGGGCAGTGTACATGCACATGCCAATTTTCTGTGTTTTACCTTGTGCCCCTCTTTTGTACATGGTTATTTTCATACAAAGAAACAATATTCCATTGCGTTGTTTCATTTGAAAGTATATCACAGGGTATGTATAACTTTTTTCCGTATTTTTACAATAATAATTTTCTTCAAAAACTTGTATATACTGAAATAATCGAAACAAAACAAGTAACTATCATTTATCATTTTATTTTTTTGTATATTCCCCACAAAAATCAGAGCAAAACTTTGGCGATTTTGTTGGGAAAATTTTTGTTTCGTATATCGCAAATGTGTTCTACGAGGATGGAATCGCTGCACAAAATAAAATTGTATAGGTAATTACATGGTGATGTGCAAGAAGTGTTAAATGCACGTTACTCTAGTGCGTCTGCAAGATATTGCTTATGAAAAACAACAATATTATTCATTTGTATAAATTTTATCAAAAATATTTCACAAAATTTTCTGATAAAAATTGTGCATAATATACAATTTTGCAAGGGCGGTCAATAGATTAACAGATTTCTATAATGACTAAAACATAGAAAAATCAAACAATATCGATGGTTTGGCTCAACATAAAAGAAATGAAAAAAACGGAGAAATATTTGAACTGGGATAGTGTATGCTTGAGGCGAGGAAGATGAAATAGCTGTATGAAGGAGGAGCTAGATACCATGGGAAAAAGTAAACTGATTAAAATTGCAGCATTGTTGTTAGTAATGACATTGGCAATTCTTGCTTTGATTCCAGAACAAGATGCTGATAATAAGTTATCCGGAAAAGAGAAAACACAACAGATATTAATGGAAGATGTAGGGAAATAGATGTTAGGGAGAAAGGAAGATGTAAAAGAAAGCTGGGAAAAATATATTAAGTTGAAAAGCGAGCACAAGAACAGTTTGAAGATTGTGGCGGTGATATTTGAGAAAGCTAAGGTGCAGGTAAACGTTGAAAAAAGTCATGAATATTACATGTTATTTGTAAATAATAAAAAGCTTAAAAGGGTGACATTAGGGGCATAAATTGGGCGGATTGGGGAAAATGCATTTAAAGGAACAGCTAAGAAACTGGTCATTAAGGTGCCGAAGAACAAATATAAAGCATACAAAAAGTTTCTGAAGAAAAAAGGAAACAGAAAGGTGGTGATAAGAAAATGATAAGTTGACGCTACATTACAGTATATTTCAAATGAAAGAACATGTTAATTGGTTCAATGGAATTTGACCACCGCTGAGATGATAGGAGGAAAGTTATGACAAAAGGGAGACGAAGAAAAATAGCATTACTATTGGTTTTTGCATTAGCATGTACATTATGTGATTTCAATAATATTGGAATAAAAAGTGCTTTTGCATCAGAAGAGACGGTATCGGATACAACTAGTTCTGTGCAGACGATAAAATTGAAAAGTTCCGAATGGTCTTATGGTGCTGACGGTGACTGTCGTTTGGAATTAGGTAATAAATGGTGTAATCCATCACATGAATTTTCGGATAGATTAAAACAATGGAGTTTCACGGGAATTGACATTTCATTTTATGCTCGACGTGTCGATCTGTCGCTAGAGACGATAGAGGATAGCGAGGCAGAGGCACAACTAAATTTTGATAGTGATAATGAGGATATTTACAATTTTACGGATGGTGGAGTTGCTACGACTACAGCCAAATTAACAAAAGATGCATACTACACTGTTAGTTATAGAGGGGATACCTTAATTCAATTTGCAAATTATATGGCAGTTCGAATTCCTGCCCTAGATAAAGAATCTTATCTTCAATTTCAGGATGTGCAAGTTACTTTATACGGTGCAGTTCAAACGTCATACACGCCGACACCGACAGAAACACCGGACCCAATTGTTCATGGAACACCTAATTACAGTGCGACTCAGCAGACTCGAGGTACAGATGATGATTTTCGTGTCGGATTAACTTATGTTTCAGCCGATTGGAAAGAGAACAATTTTACTGATTTTGACACAGATCAGGTAATGCAGGTAAAGGGCGAAGGGGAGTACTCGGCTAGTTACACTATAGCAACAAATTCTGACATAGGATTATTGTGGCTGGATACCAATTTATATAAAGGTAGTAGAATGGAAGTGGATGTCACAGGTGTGACGATCACGACTCCTGATGGAGCATATCAAAAGCTGTATACGCTTGACAATGAAAAACTGAGACAGCCGGGAAGCTTGTGGGGATATCGAAATACATATGCCAAGGAAAATTATGCAGCAACAATTAAGAATGAGAATTTAAGGTATGAATATTATATCAGTGAAGAGTATGATAATTATCGTAAAAAATATGTTGACTATAATTTCAATGCATTGGATGGGGTGAATTTGCTTTCGGAAAGCAAGATTACAGTTCAAGAGGGGGCAATAATAACAGTTAACTATACCGTGAAACAACGTGACGATTATGAGGAATCGACAGGAGCACCCACCTCAGAGCCGACGAGTACACCAATGGTTTCGCCAGGTGTAAATCCGACGAGTAATCCGTCTGCAAGTACAGATCCTACGGAAAAACCTGTTGTTCATGGTACACCTAATTATAGTTCAACGCCTCAGGTTAGGGGAACGGATGATGATTTTAGAGTTGGAATCTCATATGCGTCAGATAATTGGAATGAGAACTATTTTGCGAATATTACTACCTCGCATGCGATGCAGGTTACAGGTGAAGGAAATTATGAAATTTCATACACAACAGCGGATGATGATGGAATGCAGATGCTTTGGCTGGATACTAATTTGTATAAGGGTAGCAATATGAAAGTGGATGTTACCGGTGTATCGGTTACTTCTGCTGATGGAACTAAGACGGATACATATAACATTAGCAATGGGAAAATGATCAAGCCAGGCAGCATGTGGGGATATCGGGATTCTGATGACATAAAGAATTATGCAGCAACAATATTAAATCCATATTTGAAGTATTATTTCTACATAAATAGTTCGGCTGATAATTATAGAGATGAATATAAAAAATATGGATTTGATTCAGATGATTCCATCAATATGTTTGCTACTGATGTAAAAACATTAGGAACAGGCTCGACGATTACTGTGTCATTTCAGGTAAAGAATGTGAAGGAAGCAACAACGGAGCCAAGTGCGGCACCAATGTCAACACCGGTCATAAAGCCGAGTGCAGAACCAACGGCAGAGCCGACAACAGAGCCATGCGACCCAACGCTGCCACCGACATTTGTTCCATCATCAGAGCCTGCGAATACTCCGGAAGTGTCAGCAACACCGATTGCAACGCAACAGCCAAAAGATTACATTGATAATGAGCTTTGGGCACGGAAAGGTATTCATGCATATATTGCGTATCAGATGAATGGAACATGGGACTATCGAAATACATATAGAACCAGTAAGACGGATTCTAATTATAACTATATAAAGGCAGGTGGAGAAGAGGTCAATGCGGCGGATGTACAGGTTCGTGATGTATTTCTTAATCGAGATGGACAATATACGATTGCATTAAAAGGCGTTGACCTCTCTGCTTCGAAAGCGTTTAATATTCTCGGTATAGCGACAGACATTTCGGCGAAAACCGAAAATAACCGTAATGGAATATATTCGGATGTGAAAGTGACGGATGCATCAATAAAGATTGACGGAAAAGAAGTTGCATCAGGAATGAATCTGCCTCAAAAAGAAGATGAAAACTTTTACTGTTTCATATTAAAAAATTGTTTTGGCATTGAAAATAGTGGTCCGTTGTATGTTGGATCCAAAGATGAGATACTTCCGACTCCGGAAGACAGCATTGAGATTACTTTTACCATCTCAGGTCTAAAAGCAGCATTAACTGATTTGCGAAATGGTACATATAAAGACCCGATGACGGGTGAATATATACAGAATGCCGATATTACGCAGGCTGATATTGATGCTTCGGTGGATAATTCTGTGGCTGTGCCGTCTATGATGCCGACAGCAACGCCGACCGTGGCACCGACGGTTGTGCCAACAATAATTCCGACGGCAGTACCGGCACCAACATTAGCGCCAAGTACAGAGCCAACAACTGTACCAAGTACGGCACCGACACCGACAGCAATGCCGGCACCGACGACAGCACCAAGTGCCGAACCAACTTTGGTGCCAAGTACAGAACCAACAGTAGCACCAAGTATAGAGCCAACAGCAGTACCGGCACCGACGACAGCACCAAGTGCAGAGCCAACAGCAGTACCGGCACCAACATTAGCGCCAAGTGCAGAGCCAACAGCAGTACCGGCACCAACATTAGCGCCAAGTATGGCACCGACGATAGTCCCGTCAATAAAACCATCAACGATAGTGCCGCTCCCAAGTGCTGAACCAACGGTAACGCCGGGAGATGAGCCGACAACAGAGCCGACCGAAGAGCCAATAATAGACCCAACAGAAGAGCCGACGGTAACGCCGAGCAACGAGCCGGATGTCACACCGACCCCTATACCTACTAAGACCCCGATGCCTACTAAGACACCGGCTCCAGTGAAAAAACCGGCGGCTAAAGGAACAACTTTGAAAAATAAGCAGGGAGCTTACAAAGTGATTTCTTCTAATGCTAAGAAACCAAAGGTGGCATATAGTAAGGTAACAAAAAGTAAAAAGGTAAATGTACCGAAGAAAGTAAAAATTGCCGGAATTACTTATACAGTTACTTCTATTGCGCCAAAAGCATTTGCAAACAATAAGAAATTACAAAAGGTAGTAATTGATAGCAATATTACAAGCATAGGTAGGGATGCATTCCGCGGATGTAATAAGCTCAAGACCATTGTTATCAAGTCGACCAAGTTAACAAGCCGTTCCATTGGAAGCAATGCCTTCAAGGGAACACATAAGAAATTAGTCATTAAAGTGCCGAAGAAGATGCTGAAAAAATACAAGAAATTCTTAAAGAAAAAGGGAAATAAGAATGTAAAAGTAGTTAAGGCATGATGACGAAATTATTAGAAAATAGTATATAAACATAGGGCTGCCACTTTAACAATATAAGTTGAGGTGCAGCCCTGTTTTTCTATTCTGTCTGTTTCTGTGTCCTTCATCCCCCATACTTTTCACACCCTATTTTGACCATTCACGCCACGTGGGCACCCCCTCTCTCCAAAGATGATATAATTTCTACATGGGGAAATCAACTTTCCAGCCGGTAAATGTGATAGGAATGCGGTGTGGCAGGTTGAAGAAAGTATAGTAATGTATGAGGTTTTGTTTTGCAACAGACAATGGAAACAATAGAAGAAGGAGGGAACCTATGAATTTACACAAGGTTATGAAGCGTGTGATCTGCTGTGTGCTGACGTTGGGAATGGTCTTTTCGTCAACATCCTTTGAGGGCATCACAATCAAGGCAGCATCAGTAGACTCACAGTCTGTGGTAAGAGAAGGAGAATACACGACAGGTGTTTTTTCAGGATGCTACGGTATTGATCAGTTGTTTGACTATATCATGAGTACCGGTAGACTGAATGCACTGCCATATGATGCATCGTGGGGCAGTGCTAATGATTCCGAGGGTCAGCAGCTGACAACGGAAATTATGAAGGAACGTTATTTTGTTCTCAAGTATTCCGGTGACGAGGATTATCCGATCGCACTGTGTTTGTACGATGAGAATGGTACACCGGTCGTTGTAGATCAATCGGATCGCCTGCTCGAGGGATCTCGTATCGGACTTGAGAAAAATGTCACACTGACGGCCACTGCTAAGAAGTATATGAAGGAAACGTATGCCGATGGTGTGGAAGGTGTTATGGCACTTTGCAGGGTCGGAAAAGCAGATTCTAACGGAATGTATTTCATAAGTAAAAATGAATTTGGTTATTACCTGAGCGGCAATCAGGGGCGTGGTATTGGTGAGAAGATTGCATGGGAATCGACTGCGAAGAAGGCAACCGTGAAAGAGCTTGCTGCAATGACGGATTATTCGTCACACCAGTTGACTGCCGGTGAGTTTGCAGTCATGTATCAGGCAAATGGTGAAGCGGTTACGGATATGCCGGAAGATCAGGTCAAACAGGGAGGACAGCCGTTGACGTTGTCTTCAAAAGTGCCGAAGAGAAGTGGATATACTTTTACCGGATGGAATACACGGGCAGACGGAAGCGGCACCACGTATGCAGCCGGCGGTACGTATACTTCCAATCGAACTGCGACCATGTATGCAACGTGGGATCGCCATTATGAGTCTGGTCTGTTTAAGGTAAAGTTAAGCAGTAATCAGTTTTTTGATAATGTAACGTCAGCAAATAAGATCAATGGTTATCCATATGATGCTTCTTGGGGAACGGCCAACGCCTCAAGGGGACATCAGTATTCGGAGAAGCAGGTAAAGGATCGTTATTTTATATTCCGTTATAGCGGAGATGACAGATATCCGTTTGCACTGTTTATGTATGAGAAAAATGATAAGCCGGTTGTTGCTGGCACGTCTAAGAATCTGCCGGACAAATCTTTAGTCGGTACAGCGGATAATGTATGCTCGACCGCTAAGGGCAAAAAATATATGAATAGAGTATATGAAGATGGTATTAAGGGCTTGCTGTGCATGGGTAAAGTTACGAAATATGATGAGAATGGAATCCAGTTTGTAAGCTCGAATGGATTTGGCTATTATATGTCTTGCAACAGAGGATATAAAAAGGGCGACTACATTGCTTGGGAGAAGCCGGTAACAAACGGTATCACGCCGGAGGTTATGGATGCGGTCGATACGTTTTCGGATAAAGCAATGGCAGATGGCGAGTATGCATTGAATTACAATGTGAACACTACGGATAAGGTGATCGAATCGCCGAATACGCAGTGCAAAGAGGATACATATAATTCGGTGCTTACGGTGGAAGAGCCGAAGAGAACAGGATATGAGTTCATAGGTTGGAATACCAAGAAGGACGGTACCGGTGATATGTATGAGGCCGGTTCCCGTTATGAGGGTGAAAAGACCTTAACGATGTATGCTACTTGGGAAAAGAAAAAGAAGACCCCGCTTTCTGTGGAGGAAAATGGAGAACCTATATCAAAAATTTATAGACTTTCCAATCGGACGGCGATTGCCAAAGCAGTAAAAAATGCAGATGATGCGGATACCTTTTACAATGAGCTGAATCAGGCTACGATGGTACGTCATTTGGATATTAAGGGCGGTGCATCGGAAGATGATGTATTTACGGCGGTATCTTCAAAGGAAGATATCTTAGATTGTTCGGTAGAGGGGACGAAGCTTACGCTGATCGGCAAAAATGAAGGTTTTGCCTATGTGACGATCACGGATGAGACCACAGAACAGATTTACCGTCTGAGTGTTTATGTGACAACCTTAAAGGATGCGCTTTATATTATCAGACCTGTCACGGCTGACAGCTACAAGTCCTATTTGGCGGACAATGACAAAGCAAGCTATGCAGCAAAGGCAGAGGTTAAGAAGAACGTTCAATGGACACAAATGAATACTTCCAATCAAACGGTGAAACAGTTATCCAACGGAGATGCTGTGGTATGGAAGCTTGGAACAAGTTATCGTGATGTCGGAGTAACTTGTGGCGTGTGCAAGTCCGAAGTACCGTTAGAGGATTTGAAGAGTGGTGAGAGTGATGGCTCTTATCCGATCAATATATATCCGGTATCGTCCACTTACAAACAAAATGTGACGTTAAAAGGATATGGACATGATGATGAGGATATTGATATTACAGTTCGATCCTTTATCGTGGATCTGGATGGAAACGTGATCGCTTCCGCCAACAAAACAGAAGCGAAGAAATTGTCCAGGAGTTCAGAGACGATCACATTAGAGTATGAGGATGTGCAGGAACTGAAGGACGCCGATGTGTTAGTGGAGGTCACGGCAAAGGATGATGCCTATGCGGCACAGCTTGTGCGTTATCCATTGTATCGAGACGGATATCAGGAAAATACCGGAACGTCCATATGGCTGCAGCCTTGCTATGGAACGAATGACTGCGTATTAACATCCCGAGATCAAAATTATGAGTTTGTTCGCGATCTTACGCTTTATAAAGGATATGATAAGAAAGTGATCGTATACTCTCAGGTTTCACAGAAACATACGGTTTCCATGTTTATTAATGACAAGGAGATCCCTAGCGTTTCTGAGAGCGTGGCATCCGTCGATGGTATGAAATATGAGTGGAAGCAAACAGAATTTGCGATCAACACCAAAAACGCAGCAGTAGGTAAGTTTACGCCGCAGTATCAGATCAAAGCAGCGAGTGGAGAGGTGCTTGCAGATCAGCCGGCAGACTATACCGTATGTAATATTTCAGAGATTGGTAAGCCGGCGAAGCCGACAGAGGTAAACTTCTGTGGAACGATCGAGACGCCGCAGATATCAGCCGGAGAGGTCATTAACCGTAAGTTATCCTTTAATATTCCGAAGGTATTGCCAATGAAGATCGCATACCAGGATACCGACAATCCGCTGAAGAAAACCTTTATGGTTGCCATTGGTACAGCGGGACTCGATGAAAATAATGTTGTATCGGTAGTGACAGAGACGATCAATGATCTGCGTGACAATAAAGTGTCCAAGACGCTGTCCGGATATGCATTTGGTACGGCAGACTATATTGATGGCAAATGGATCTTGACCTATACCGGTGGTGGTATTGCCGGAACACTGGGTTATGAATTTGGTTTTAATAACAATACGATGGTTGGCATCATCCCAATCTATTATGGAATCAAAGTGGGATGTACTGTCAGTGTCGATGCGCTGCTTAGTGGCCAGAATCCATATCATGATAAGTTCGTTGGTATGAATTTCCAGACGAATAATCTGACGGTTACCAGTGAATATAATTTTGTATCAGACATTCTCGTAGGCGTAGAGGGTTATGTATGTGCCAGTGGAGGAATTGGTTTTGATGGTAAGATTGTAAAGATCAAGTTTGGTCCGGTTGGACGGTTGTCTATCGGGTATGACAATCGTATCGTTACATTCAGTGATCTTAAGAAGACCAAAGCCTATTATGGTGGCTGTTTGAATTTTACCGGAAGCATCTCCTTAGATTTTGAGTACAAAGGATTATTTATTCGGTATCACAAACAAATATGCGGAACCGGCTTCAGTAAGGTACGAACGTATCAGGATTGGGACAAATTCCCGGCAGGGCGACCGAATCCGTTGGACTTTGCAAATATGAGTAATGAGACTACCGGTAAGGTGGTACGGTATTCTTCGAAGAAGAAGGGCGCAGATTGGACACAGTATATCAATCCGGATGTGCCGCCGGTGCTTGCAGCCAATGGCAACAGTATGGCACTCACCTATTCAGATACGCTTGAGGATCTTGTAAGTATCAATCCTGCGGTTAGCACAAAAGAAAGCGGAGAATGGACGAAACCGGAAGTACTTACTTCATGGAGAACAGAAGGCAAATCGGAAACGGTTAATTCAGTAGATTATGCTTCTGATGGCAGATTAAAGGTATTAGCCTTTGATTCTGCCGTGTATGATTCTGACATTGATTCGGATGGAAATGTTGACAGCAAAGAATTAAACGCTACGTTTAACTCCTCCGAGATCCATGTATATGTTAATGGAAAGCATACGACGCTTACTGCAAATAATGTGGCCGATATGGCACCGGAAGTAGCAGTAAACAACGGAAAAGCAATTGTAGTATGGCAGAGTGACACCTATAATCTTGCGGATACGGATGCAGAAACACTTCAAAAAGATATGATGGGAGAAAAGAAGATCTGTTATAGTTACTATGATGGAACAGATTGGAGTGCACCGGCTTATTTGGAACGTGGCGAGATTAAGGGAGCCCAGGCGTATGATGTAGCACTGTCTGACGATGGTACGGCGATGGTATTGGCAACCATGGGCAGCAGTGAAGAGGTGCAGGAGAGAGAGCTTTATTCATATATTGTGAAGGATGGAGCCCAGAAGAGTGTAAACCGAATCACCTGTAATGATGCGGGAGAGACGCAGCCACGTGTGAAATATGTAACGAACGACGGTGGTATGTTCTTAGCAGCATGGAAGCAGTCGGAATACAAAAAAGGTGAACTTACAGATTCGTATTTGGCATTACAGGGGTATCAAAAAGATGGCAGTGCTAATGCAGTTTCTATGAAAGACTCCGGAGAAGTTACGGAGAATTTTGATTTTGCCAAAGGTGGAGATACGATCAGTGACACTGCTGTGTATTGGCAGTCGGCAGGCGATGACTCTAAGATGCATACGTATGTGAAATACTTGAATGCAAAGACGGGTACACTGTCGATGCAGTACGAGATTACCGGTACGGCGTCTGCTAATGAGATGTTGGTAGGAGGCAGTGTGGTAGTAGATGGTGACCGTTTTACAACAGTTTCATGTGCGCAGACATCAACACAGTCTGAGACGACGAAAGATACCGATCTGACGCAGACAAAGGACGAGGAGCAGCCGGCAAGACTGATCACCGGTACGAAGACCATTCAGAATGAGTTATCAGAGGTATCGGCAGATACTTTTGGACAGAACGTGGAGCAGAATAGTACGATCAATGTGACACTGTCCTTTGCGAATGCCGGACGGAAGGCTATGGATTCTGTCACAGTGAAACAGTCAGGTACAACGGTTGCGGATGCGCTTCCAATTCATTTGGAGAGTGGAGAGCGTGGTCAGGTGAGCTTTAGTTACACACTTGGCAATACCTTGCAAAATGAGACTTTTGAGGTTGCAGCAGACAATGGAGCAACTGCGAAGGCACAGTTAACACTGCTTGGTACGGATATGGTACTTGGTAATCCGGAAGTGGTAGAGAATCTGCAAGGTGGAGAGCGTATTGTACAGGTCGTTATCAGCAATGCCGGTACAAAGGCGTTGACAGAGGATGATACGATCCGTGTTGCCTTGACATCTGTCGATAAGAAAGCAGTGACTGTGAAGCCGACAACTGCCGGTGCATCATTTGATGAGGATAAGAAGTTGATCGTTATTAGTGGTAAAGATGCTATGGAAGCGATCAACCGTGGTGAATATGTGTTACAGTTTAACTACACACCGAAATTTACCAGTGAAGCCAAGAATGTATCAATATCGTTGCAGGCAACAGCATACAATGGCAGTGCTGCAGCAGAGGAACTGAATCTGATCGATAATACGGCAGCCTTTAGTATTGTAAAACCTTCGAAGCAGTATGACAGACCATTGACGTTTACTTCAGTCATTGAAGATGGAAAGCTTAAAGCATTGGATGTATATAATCGTTACGAGAAGAAGGTTGCAAGAACCATTATCGTATCCAATGGTATCGAGACGAAAAAGATCAATGTCACGTTGGGAGCAGAGGAGGGCAAGACGTATGATGTTGGAATGGATGCAACGCCTGATGTTTCCTATGAGATGGAAGGTGATGATCCGGTTGTCATTCCGACACCGGAGCCGGAAGATGATCCAAATGTGACCCCATCTCCTAGTGGCGAGCCGACACAGAATCCGGTTGCAACTGTTAAGCCGACGAAGAGACCGGTTGTTAAGCCGACGAAGAGACCGGTGCCAACACAGACTGTCAAACCAACACATACGCCGCTGGTGAGACCGACTGTAAAACCAAGTGATAAGCCGAAAAAGGCGGCACCAAAGATTGTCGTTGGCAAAGCGAGATTCTTATCGGTTAAGAACAAGGCTTCCAAGAAGTTAGTCATTTCCATGAAAGTAGTTGCCAGAGCGAATGGATACTGCGTGCAGTATAGCACGAACAAAAAGTTCAAAAAGGCTAAAACGAAACTGACGAAGAAGAGAAAACTGACGATCAAGAAGCTGAAGAAAAAGAAGACCTATTATATTCGTGTACGCGCTTACCGATTAGATGAAAAGGGAAAGAAGATATTTGGTCCATACAGTAAAACGAAGAAGATAAAGATCAAGAAATAAGAGAGTTATCTTGTTTGTCCTGTGTTCCGCACAGGAACAATGATCCTGTGCGGACAATACTTATAAACCCTCTTTCTAAAAAGCATAGTCAATTCGAGAGATCGAAAAGACTATGCTTTTTTGCTTTAATAGGAAATTGCTGTTGTGTAGTGTGATAAAAGCGCTGGCTTTGCTTTTTTGCTTCTTGTATCGGCTGGCGATTATCGGTATAATAAAAGGAGTTTAATCTGAACGGATGGAAATATCCTGTAGATTTTTATGGTGAATGAGTAGAATTATGGTAAGGGGAGCATTATGAAAATAAGACAAAGGCGAATTGCGTGTATTGTGGTACTGGCATTATTGTGTTCGATGCCAGGTTTTTCAAATAGCATGATCCAAAAAGCGGCGGCTGAGGAAAATGAGACAGTGTGTGGTACGCCAAATTATGAAGCGACAAAGCAGTTCCAGGGGAAAGACGATGACTTTCGTGTAGGGATCAGTTATGTGTCAGAGAATTGGGATGAGGTGATCTTTGCAGATTTTACAACTACAGATGTGATGCAGATCACAAAAGAGGGAGATTATACCATTTCTTACACGACAGCATTGGATGATGGAATGAAGATGATCTGGCTGGATACCAATCTGTATTCGGGAAGCAAGATGAAAGTAGACGTTACCGGTATGACGATCACATCTGCGGACGGTACACAGAAGAACGAGTATTCTTTTTCTAATGGAAAACTGTTGCACCCGGGAAGTTTATGGGGATATCGTGATTCGGATGAAGAAAAAAATTACGCAGCAACGATTCTAAATCCGTATTTGGCATATCATTATTATGTTGCTGATTATTGCAACAATTATCGAGAAGAGTATACGTCATATGGTTTTAATGAATGGGATATGATCGATCTGTTCAGCGAAAAGATACTGACGTTAGGCGCCGGCTCTGTCATCGAGGTGGCGTTTACGGTATCCGACGTTTCAAAGAATACCAATACGAATGGAAATGGAAATGCGAATGGGAACGCGCACGAGAAGCCAACGGCAACGCCGGCACCGTATATCGATCACGAGCTTTGGGCGCAGAAAGGCATACACGCCTATGTATCCTACCAGATGGATTCGACTTGGGATTATCGCAGTAGTTTTACCAAAGACACCTACCTATCCAGTTATTCATATATTCGAGCAAATGGTAAGGAAGTGGATGCGGCAACGACAACCGTGAAAGATGTGTTTATTAACCGGGATGGTGAGTATACGGTTGGCATTAGTGGAATTAATTTAAGCGCGTCTCAAAAGTATAATATACTGCAGATCGCAACGGATCTGTCTGTGAAGACAGAGAAAAATGGGACAGGAATCTATTCCGGAGTTAACATTTCTAATGTCTCTCTGAAAGTAGATGGTGTGACGGTAGAACAAGGACTTACTCCGGTTTTATTGGAAAACGAGGACGCTGCCTGTTATGCATTGACATGTTGCTGGGAAACTTGCGGACCGTTATATGCGGCTGCCAGATATGGCAATATTGCGGTACCGATGGACAGCATAGAGATCACGTTTACGATCACCGGTCTCAAGGCGGCGCTCAATGATCTGAAAAACGGAACATATCGGGATCCGATGACGGGTAAAAAGGTAGCAAATGATACGATCACGCAAGAGGACATTGATGCTTCAACGGGGATAATTCCGATTGCAACGGTCAGACCAACCGTGAAACCACGTGCGACAGCGAAATCAAAACCAAAGAAAAATGCAGTATCCAAAAAGATGACGACATCCAGACAAAAGGCTGCCAATAATATGATACGTCCAAAGATCAAAGCAGGTGCAGGACGGGTCGGCGCGATCCGCTATATTTCGCTGCGATTGTGTAAATACAAGGGCACAAATGTTATAATTTATTATCGCATGAAAAAAAGAGGTTGGAAGAGACTGCCGTTAACATCCAGTTCGATCCGAAAAAATCGCCGTTGTTTTCGTATACGCTGCAGCAGCCGCAGACAAACATATTATTTTCGGGTGAAGACCTATCGAAAAGTGCGAGGAAAAAAAGTAAAAAGTGTGTATTCTAATGTTGCGAAAGTGTCGATACGATGAAGAATGAAAAAAACGGAAAAATTTTAATGGG
>OIWS01001764.1_pt1 | contig 20066 bp, 11 predicted proteins | sample 1587611 | NCBI WGS metagenome assembly OIWS01 (sample SAMEA3888919, study PRJEB22519) | human gut metagenome | biome: human gut; feature: human-associated habitat; material: faeces | place: Denmark | collected 2010 | reverse complement strand
TATCGGCCCGCGGGAAAATCGAGCCGCAGTCCACCACAACGATATCGTCGCCGAATTCAAAGGCGGTCATGTTTTTGCCGACCTCGCCCAGACCGCCCAGCGGAATGATTCTCAGCTTTGCCAACTTGCGTCTCCTCCTTTCTGCCTTCTCCTTTTGATTTTCATCTTCCAAAAGCCTTTCTTTCGTTCTCAGGCTTTTCAAATCCAAACAATTCTTTAGGTATGGTCGCCCAAGCTTATCTGATTTATTATAGCACAAAACCTTTGCTTGTCAAAGTCTATCCTGCCAAAAATGAAAAGAAGCGTTCGTTTTTTTCGAACGCTCTATCAGCAAATGGTTTTATGCTTTCATGCGGCCGGCGCAAAAAACGCCGTTTTCCGCGCTTACAGATGGCGCTCCAGCATTGCGGCGATATCCGCTTTGCCGCGCGCGCCGACCGCCTGCTCGACGACCTTGCCGCCCTTCATCACGACCAGCGTCGGGATGCTCATAATGCCGAACCGGCGCGCCAGCTCCGCCTGCTCATCCACATCCACCTTGCCGACCACGGCGCGGCCGTCAAAATCCTCGGCCACTTCTTCCACCGCCGGGGCAATCATGCGGCACGGGCCGCACCACGTCGCCCAGAAATCCACCAGCACCGGCTCCTTGGCCAGCAACACTTCCTGTTCAAAATTTTGTCCTGTAAGGGTCAGTTCTGCCATTGCGATCATCCTTTCTTCTCGCGTGATTTATAGTACAGCATGCAGTGGCAGAAGCCCTCAAAGTCGGGATCATCGATCTGCTCGCGGAACTCCCTGCACATGCACCTGTTGTCCTCCGTCCGTTCGAGTCTGCACGGACAGTAGCCTCCGGTCTTCTTAAGACCTTCCCGCACCGCCCGCACGACCTCCTTGTCCGGGTTGAGCGTCACCGCCATCTCGCCGCCTCCTTTGTATTTCATCTTATAGTTGTATTATACCATACTCCGCAAAAAATAGCCACCCCCGACAAAAAACGCACGAAGAGCCCCCTCCCCGTGCGTTTCCTTTTTCACTCCTCGTACCCCTGACTCCCGCCGCCGCCTCCGACGTCGCTCCCCAGATCGCAGGTGTACATCCACTCGATCACGTCGCCTGCCTGCACAGCGTACCGGCTGCACCCGTAGTTCGGGAACCAGCCGTTGACTCGATACATCCAGCCCGAGAGCGCACCGCAGTCAAACTCATAGAGGTTGCCAATGCCCTCGATATAAGCCGTCTCATACATCGGCGTGTTCTGATACTCCATATGAATCGCGTTGGCCTTCACCGTCGCCAGCAAAACATCAAACACGTTCTGCCCCGCCGTAAATTCGACTGTCACCGGCGCAAGGATCCACCCATCCTCCGGCACAAGCTCGACCTTTTCCGGGTCAAGCTCGTCTAAGTGATCGAGAATCGTCGCGCAGCTGATGCTGATCGTGCACGTAAGCGGCGCATCCGTCACCGCAGGCGCTTTCTGCTCCGGCAGCTCGTCGATCGGCGCGCGCACCTCGGGTTCCTGCGCCGTTTCCGCGCTCTCTTCGAATCCAACCGTCTCCGGCTGCTCGTCAATCGCCGCATCAGCCGCTTCATCCTTCGTGGTCTCCTCCGCAGCCGGCGCTTCCTCCGGCTTCGCTGCCTCCTGCGCAGGCTCTGCCGCCGACGACGCAGCCGTCTCTTCCTGTGCTGGTTCCGTCTTCGCGCTGCAAGCGCACAGTCCCAGCAGCAAAACCGCGAGAACCACTGCCAATGCGCGCCGTCCAAATTTCTTCATTTATACCTCCCCGGCTGCCGCCAGCAGATTCCAGACCATCTGCGCCACCTCGCAGCGGCAGATCGCCTCACCGGGTTTGAGGTCCGTTCGATCAGCCTCCAAAATCGCATGCTCTGCGCAGAACGCCAGCGCGTCCTTTGCGTAGCTTGATGCCTTCGCCGCATCCGGATACGCTTTCAGCGCCGAATCCGCATCCTTGGCCGCGCCGGAAAGCCCCAGCGTTTTGGACGCTCTCGCCAGCATCGTGGCCGCCTGCTCTCTCGTAATTGCACCCTGCGGATTGAATTTTCCATTTCCAACGCCGTTGACGATCCCGGCCTTACTTGCCGCGCCGACAAAGCCGCAGAACCAGTCCGTCTGCAAAACGTCCGTAAACTCCGCCGTTTTCTCCTGCGAAAGTCCCAGCGCCCGCACGACAATCGCGCAGAACTGCGCCCGCGTAAGCCCGGCGTCCGGCGCGAACGTATCCGCCGTCATGCCGTTGATCACGCCCTTCTCGGCCAAAGCCTCAATCGCCTTTTGGTTCTTGTGCCCGACCACGTCGCGGAACGTCCCGCTCTGTGTGTCCGCCTTGGGCGCGTCCATCTTATAAAGGGACTTGCCGCTCTCCGCGAGCTTCACGGCCGCCAGGGCATAGAGCGCCTGCTCGGTCGCCATCTCGTTTGCTTCGCCATCTAAGGTGTGCCGGAAGCTGTCGTCCGCGTTCGCATAGGTCAAAAGCGCGTCCAGCGCCGTGTTTCCGTTCTTCACGAACCGGCTGTCATCCAGCGAAATTCCAAGCTCCGCCAGCGCCACGAGCACCTGCGCGTTCGATTCGCACGTAGCTGCCCCGCCGGTCGAAAATCCGCCGTCCGCTCCCTGGATTTTAGAGAGTGCCGCAACGCCCTTGTCAATCGCCGTCTTCACGGAAGCCTGCGCCGTATACCCGGCCAGAGCCTGCAAAGCCATTGCCGTCAGATCTGCGTCCGCCGCCGTTCCCGCGATGTTCCAGCCGCCGTCTGAAAGCTGGGAATCCAGAATCTTCTGCACATAGAGTTCTCTCGTTGCCTGTGTCTTCGCGTCGGTATTCACAGGCACCTCATACTGCCCCGCGTCCAGCGCCAGCAGCGCAAAAATCGCGCCGTTCACGCCCTGATAGACCGTCTTTTCATAGTCTCCCAGCGGCAGAAGCAGATCATACCCCGCGACATCGCGCGCATCCTTCCCGATCGCTGTCACCGCAAGAGCGACTCTCGAATACTCCGTGTACTTCCGCTTGTGCAGCACGCCCTCGCAGGATTTTACGTAGCTCTCCAGCCTTTCGTAGTACCCCTCAAAATATCCGCTCTTTACGCCATAGCCGCCTCTGGCAAGACCGAGCACCGCCCAGTCTCCGCCAATCGAGCCAAATCCGGGGCTTGCGACCGTCTTCGCCACATACCCCGCTGTCTTTTCATACTGCGCCCCTATGATATCCTCTGCCATTGCCGGAACTGTCAAGCCTACGCAAAGCACCAGCACCAGCACAAACGCCAGGATCCGTTTCGTCTGCGTCATTTGCCGCATCCTCCTTTTGTCCACAAATCTGCCAAGGCCGGGCCCTGCATCCCAGAGCCCGGTCTTCGCGTCAGGGTGTTTGATACCCCCATGTTACCCGTTCTTCAATTATTTTGCAACATTTTCCGCAAACCGGTGCAAAATCGCCGCAACCTCCGCGCGCGTGGCCTGCCCCTGCGGAGAAAGCGCCGTTTCGCTTCTGCCGCTGACAAGCCCTTCCGCGTTCGCCCAGCTGAGCGCCTCGGCGGCGTAGCCATAGATTTGCTCGTAGTCGGCAAAGCCCGTCAGATCGGCCGTCTTCTCCGTGTCATAGCGCTTGTCTCTTGCGTACCGGTACAAAATCGCCGCCAGCTGCTCGCGCGTCACCTGACTGTCGGGTGCAAAGCATCCATCGCTCACACCGCTCACGATGCCGCTCTCCGCTGCCCACGCGACTGCGTCCGCATAATACTTACCCGCCGCCACATCGGCAAAGCCGCTATTCTCTGCGGCCTTCGGACTTCCCGCCAGCCGGTACAGGACTGTCACCAGCATTCCGCGCGTCATCGGCGCGTTTGGGGAGAACAGATCCTGCGTCGTTCCGTGGAACAGCCCATGCTCGACCACATAGCGCACATCGCTGTAGAACCAGTCCTCGCGCCGCACGTCCAAGAAAAGCATCGCGCCCGTAAACGTCGCCACGATCCGGCTGTTTAATGTCAGGTTCTTGTACGTATAGCTCTCCGGCGTCCCGATGGACTTGCCGTCCACTGTCACCTCCAGCAGCTGCTGGTTCGTATCCGGCTCGAAGGTAAACGTCACATCCGCGCCGAGCTGCGAAAAGCCAAGAGTCGGCTCCACCGTGCCGCCGCCGATCACCTGCACGATCCGCGCCAGCTTCTGCTTCGCGTACTCCTCCGGCGAAATATCCGCCGCCTTGAGCCACGTCTCCGCATCGGCCTCGGTCGTGTAGTCGTCGACATAGTGCCAGATGACCTTGTCGCCCGCCTCGAGCGTAAAATCATTCAGTGCCTGGTCCGGATGCTTGCCGTTCACGGTGTACATCCAGCCGGAGTTCGCGCCGTTGTCCATCTCGCTCAGCCAGTAGCCGCCCAGTACCTCGGGCGCCAGAATAGCGCTCACATAGCCGTCGTCCGCGCCGGTCTCCTGAAGCCCTGTCTCATCCAGTGCCTTTTCCAGCAAATCCTTCACCGTCGCTCCGGCGCTGAGAGAATAGGTCTTCGTCTGAATCCATGTCACATAGTCCTTGTGCTCGTCCCCCTGTTCCTCGTGCAAAAAGTCTCCGATCAGCCGGAACGAGACCTTCATCGTATGCAGTGCATTTTCCATATCGGTCTTTGCTTTGGCGAGAATGTCTCCGATCTCTCCCGTGTGCGCCGCGTCCCGGATATCCTTCTCCGCCTGCGCCATCACCTTGCGCACCTCTTCGAGCGCCGCGTCGGTCAGAAGCGAGGGATCTTCCTTCTTTGCCGCGTCAATGACCGCGTCATAGACCTTGGAAAGTGAAACCGTCCGTGCCGTCTGCTTCTTCTCCGCGAGAATCTCATCGAACGCACTCTGCTTTTCTTCAAGCGCGTCCTGCGCGGTCTTTTTGTCCTCGTCCTTCAGATAGCGGATCTTCTGCCGGATGGTCTCGAGCTTGACATAGGTCTCCCGGCTCGCGTCGGTGATCTCGCCCAGCGCTTCGATCTCCCGCAGAACGTCCTCCAGCGCCGCGTCGTCGAGCTTCTTTGCGTCGTCCATGTCATAAAGTCCGTGCGCATTGCCGCTCGTCACTCTCGCGTAAGCTGCCAGCGCGTAATACGCCTGCTCGCTTGCCATCTGGTTGTAGCCCGAGGCGCTCGCCGCGTGATAGAACCCGCCGCCGTCCAAATAATATTGCAGCAGTCCGTCAAGTACGTTCTTTCCGTCCTTGCTGAATTGCGCATCCGTCGCCGCGTCGATCCCCAGCGTGCTCAGGGCGACCAATGCCTGCGCCGACGTCTCCGCCGTGGTTCCGATCGCGCCGCTCGGAAGCTGCTGATCTTTCAGATAGGAAAGGCCCAGCGTGATCGCGTCCGCAGCGTCCCGGTTGTCCTGCCGATAGGCTGCCAGCGCTGTGAGGGCCATCGCCGTGGTGTCAAGGTCGCTGTTTCCCGTCGTGTTCGCCCAGCCGCCGTCCGGATTCTGCTTGTCAACAAGGCTCTTGACCAGCGTTTCCGCCGCGCGCTGCAGCGCTTCATCGCCCGCAAGATACGCCGTCTTCGCGTTCATCGCCAGAAGCGCAAACGCAGACGCGTTGTTGCCCTGTTTCGTGACCCACGCGGTATTTTTCAGCGCCGCGAGCAGATCATAGCCCGCAAAGCTCCTTGCGTCATAGCCGAGCGCCGACGCTGCCAGCGCCACACGAGCGTTCTCTGTCGATCTCGCGTCGCCGTTTCGTTTGATCTGGCCATTGGTGTTGATATTGCCTTTGACAAACGACTCGAGCGCCTTGATATAGTCCTCCACGTCGCCGCCATAGAGCCGCTCGCTTCTGGCAAGGCCCAGCATCATCCACTCTCCGCCGACCGAGCCCGTCGTCCACTTGCCCTGCAGCACCAAGTCGAGCAGCTTTGTTCCCGTCTCGCGGTAGGCTGTTTTCCAGTCGACGCTGGAAGAAAGGTTCCGGAACGCCTCTTCCGCGCGCTCGAGCATCTCGTAGTTTGTGACCTGCGCCTTTTCTTCATCGGTCAAGCTGTCATACGCGCTTCTCGCCGCGTCGATGGCGGGCCCGCTCAGCCTTGTCACCTCGCCGATCGCATCGATCAGTTCGACCACATCCGCCGGCGTGTAGACCATGCCGTCTTCTTGCACGTAGTCGTCCGTATAGTGGAGCACGATTTTGTCTCCGTCCCCAACGACCTGCTCGTTTACCGCCTTGTTGGTATGAACGCCATTGAACGTGTACATCCAACCGGAGTTTGTGCCGTTGCTTCCCTCGGCAAGCGTCGTCGTGGTGCCGCCCTTGACCGATCTCGTCACCGAGCGGATATACCCCGGGTCGCCCTTCCAGCTATACGTCGGGTCCTCCTGCGCAACGAACGCTGTTTCGATCACATCCAGCACCGTCGCGCCCGCCGGAACCGTCACGCTGGCCTTGTCGATCCACGTCGTTAAGTTGCCGCCCTTGAGCGTGTGCGCCGTTTCGCCTGCGCCGTGCGCTTCATCGCCCAGCAGCGAGAATGTCACGGTGACCTCTTCGCCCGGCGCCTGTCCGTCCGAAACGCTGATGGTGCAGACCGCCGGGACGATCGTTCCCTCTTCATTCGCGGCAACCAGATAATACTCTCCCGCCTGCGAAAACGTCACGGTATAATATCCGTTTCCCGTTTCCGCGACCGTATAGAGATTCTTTTCCAATGCCTCGCCCGTCGCGCCGTCCGTGGCGCGATAGGCCGTGATCTGTGCGCCCTCGCAGCCGCCGAAGACCGGGTTATATGAGGCGTCATAGCCGGTCACTGTTTCCAGCGAGATTGAAACCGCCGCGTTTGCGGACGCAGTGTAAGAAAATTTCCCGAACTTCGCGTAGCTTTCCGTCTCCGGATAAGACTTGACATACGCCATCGCGACAAAGTGGTCGCCGTCCGAGACCTCCTCGTCAAGTCCCATGCACATCCGGCCGCCATTCCAGTAGCCGGTGTTGCTGGTATCCTTACCCCAGAACCTCGTGATATATGCGCCGTATTCGCTATCCGCCGCTTGATAGCCGCTCACACCGTCCGGGCAGTATTTCGCATGCACCGCGCGGAGCACATCGTCGTTCGTAATTTTGCCGTCCCCGTTCCGGTCGTCCACAGAAAGCTTCTTCTGCGCCACAGCGACGCTTCCCTGATCCGTGATCGTCACATAGACGCTCCGCAGGCCGTCATAGTTTCCGTCCGGTGTCAAAACGAAGGTATACGTCGTCTGCGTCACGCCATCTTCCGCCGTCGCGGTGGCACGGATGATATTCGTGCCCGTTATACCACTTCGGAAGTAGACGCGGTCGGTATAATCACCCGAACCGTCATAGCGCGCCGCCGGGTCGTCGCACGTACCAAGCGTTACGCGCAGCGTGCCGCCTTGCGGCGGCTGGAACCAGACGCGCGGTTTCTTCGCCCCCAGCTCCGCATAGTTGAGCACAACTGTTGTTTCACTGACCGAAGCCTTCGCCGGTGTGCCTGTCGGTTCTTCGTTGCCGTCGGTCACAATATAGGAAATCGTCGTGTCCGCGCTGAGCGCCTTGACCGTGATGGCCGCCGTGTGCGACACATCCCACGCCGTCTTCCCGTTCAGGGTAGACGTCACCTTGCAGCGGTAATAGGTTACCTGCTCGCCCTCGATTTTCGCCGGAATTTCCGGGACATAGCTGCTCGTCGTCGCACGGTCGATGGCCGTCCAGCTTTTTTCATCTGAAGACTTCTCCCACTGATGGCTGAGCGCCGCATTGTCTGCCGCCACTGCCTCCACCGTAAGGGCCTGTGCCGTCTTTCCGGGCGCATATGCCGCGCTCTGCGGATGCCGGGTAAACTTGACCGCCGGAGCCTGCGTTTTCGCGACCGCGAACAGATAGCCGGAGTCGTTTTTGTAATAAATGGTGCCGTCGTCTCCGCAGACCGGGCTTGCCGCGCAGTACTCCGGATAATCCGCCGCGTCAAAGATCGTAAAGACGTCCGACGCGGTCGTGCTCTCCGGGCGATTCGCGTTCACCCGGATGCAGATAAGCCCGCCCGGCTTATAGTTTGCGCATTCATAGAAATAGAGATACCCCTCCGCCTCCCGCGCTGTGCTCAGAAGGGGCGAGCCCTGCGTGCTGCCGGGCATCGTGAGCTCCCTTTGGAGCGTCAGATCACCCGTCTGCGCGTTCTCCTTCACAATGGCAAACCCACCGCTCGGCCCCGGCCCCGTGCCGGTTCCGACGTAGACATAGCCCTTATAATAGACTGGCGTGCTCGTACTTCCCATGCCGAGAAGGCAGGTCCTGAGCTCCGTGAGCGTACCGGTCGTACCGTCCACCTTCGCCGAGCAGAGATATCCGCCCTTCGTCGTAAAATAAATCCGCCCGGTCTTCTCAGAATAGGCCAACGAGCTTCTCTGGTCGCCGAGCCCCTCGAGCTTACACGCCTTGGGAACGGGATTCTGGCTCGTTTCATCCTTGCGGAAGCTCAAAATGCGCGAGGTTCCGCTTGCGCCGCTTGGCTCCCCGTCGTCCGTGCCGACAAAAATATAGTCCCCGACCGCGACCGCGCCGGCCCAGTAAAAGCCGCCCGCGTTTTCATAGCTCCAGACGTGCTTTCCCGCCGTCGTCAGGCAGACATAGTTCTGTGTGCCGGTCTCCGAATCATAAAATCCCGTGTAGACCCGGCCTTCGGACACCAGAACCGGGCAGCTGTTCTGCCCTCCGGCGGAAAGCCCGCCAAGCGTCCATTTCTTCGCGAGCGTATTCTTGTCGAACGCCTCGACCATGCCGCCGTCCAGCGCCACATAGATCGTGTCCCCGGCGATCGTCGGCGGGATCGTGCCGAAACGGTCCTTCCCGTCCATCACCTGCTGCACGGCCACGCTTCCGTCCAGCGCCTTGATCTTATAAAGCGTCCGCCCCGCCGTCGCATAGACAAACTCACCCTCCACGACCGGCTGCCCGGCATAGACGCTGCTTGTCGTCATGCCCTCCGCCGACGTGCCGATTTTAGCCGCCCATTGGAGCTTTGCATAGTCAGGCGCGGGCGTCTGCACGTCTGTAATGCCCATGTTGCTCCCGTTTCCCCGGAAGCTGGGCCACGCGGCCATCACAGGCCCCGGCAGCAGCCCGAGCACCAGAACCAGCGCCAGCACCAGCGAGACAATTCTCTTCTTCATACCTTCCTCCATGTTCCCGGCGTATTTCGCCTGTCTTCCCGGAAACCAAGCCTCTGCCTTCGAAGCCTTCCGCAAACAAAAAAGCTGCCGCACCCAATCGGTGCAGCAGCCGTTTTTCTGCGCAAACTGTATGCCCGCCGCCTTTTCCCGCAGCGCCGCACACAACCACCTTGCAGGTCTCCTGACTCACACGTCCGGGGCTTCCCCCGCGTCCTTGCGCAGCCTTCTCGGTTTCCCAATGACCGGCTTTCGCCTATGCGTTCAGACTCGTGCATACAGTGCCGGGCGGCGTCTTTCTTACTTCCCGTTTCCTCTGTCCGCGTACCCGAAAGCCCCCGCGTCCAGACACAAGATGGTGGTATCCTGTTATCAGAGACATTATACCGTCCGCCCGGATATTTGTAAAGTATTATCTTGCGGTCAGGCTTGCATTTTCTTACAACATCTTGCGTCCCTCGCGCGTAACAAGGCAGTATCCGCCTTCTCCGAGGCGCACCTTCCCGGGCAGCAGGGAGGCAATGCCGCCGCCCATCAGGACCTCGCCCGGAACGTTCAGCTCCCACGGCTCGCGCAATTTGTTGCAGCACACACAGAGTGTCTGCTCCCGCGTCAGCCGCAAAAACATCAGCCGCCCGTTTCCGGCCTCCACAACCGTCACATCGCCGGTTTTAAGCGCCGGGAGCGTCCTTTTAAGCTTCGAGAGCGTCCGGTAAAACGCGGCAAGGCTCTCATCCTCCTCGCCCCACGGATAGAACCGCCGGTTGAAGGGGTCGCGGTAGCCGGTCATTCCGGCCTCGTCTCCGTAATAAATGCAGGCAATGCCCGGGAGCGTAAACTGCAAGAACGCCGCCATACGCAAAAGCTCTTTTCCGCGAGCCAGGTCTTCCTGCGAAAACTGCCGCTTGGCAAGCTCCGCCCGGTCGCCGTCTCTCGGGTCGAGAAGCGCGTTGATGGCCCGCGGCGTATCGTGCGTTGATAAAATGTTCATCACGCAGGCGAGCACATCCGCCGGATAATTTTCCGCCAGCGTCATGATCCGCTCGCCCAAATCGCTTCCGTCTGCTTCCCCGCGCACAAACCGGAGAATCTCCTTCTGCCACGGGTAGTTCATCACGGAGTCTAGCTCCCGGTCGACAAAATACCGCCGCCGGACACCGTAGGCAATCTTGTTGGACGCATCCTCCCAGACCTCTCCGATGAGCAGCGCATCCGGCTTTTCCGCCCGGATTCTGTTTCGCAGCCGCATCACGAAGCTGTCCGGCAGCTCGTCAACCACGTCAAGCCGCCACCCGTCCGCGCCCGCGCGCAGCCAGTGGACCGCGATAGCGTCCTCACCGTCAATGAGGTACCGCAAAAAGTCCTCGTTGTCTTTTCTGACGCACGGAAGATCCGTAATGCCCCACCAGCTGGTGTAGGTGTCCGGATAGTGCTTGAAGTCGAACCAATCGCGGTATTTGGAATTCGGGTCCGAGATGGCCTCCTGAAAATACCGGCTCCTGCTTCCCACGTGGGAAAACACGCCGTCCAAAATCACCCGCATCCCCCGTGCGTGCGCCTCCGCGCACAGCGCCCGGAAATCGTTCTCCGTTCCCAGCATCGGGTCAATGCGCCCATAGTCGCACGTGTCGTACCGGTGCGTCGAAAACGCGAAGAAAATCGGGTTCAGATACAAAAGCTCCACGCCAAGCTCCTGCAAATAAGAAAGCTTCTCGCGAATGCCGTTCAGATTGCCGCCGTAAAAGTCGTTGTTCCAGACCTTGCCGTTCGCATCCGGCAGATACACGGGCATATCATGCTTGTCTTCATGCACCCAATAGGGCTGGAGCTTCTCCGCGCAGTCGCAGGTTCCCGCCTGATAGAACCGGTCGGGAAAAATCTGATACATGACCGCGCCCTTTGCATACTCCGGCGCGGGGTATCTGTCCTCCACGCAGCTCACCTGCCACAGATCGCCCGCCTCGATATTCGTGTCGTTTCCCTGCTTCATGAGCCGGAAGGCCTCGTTCTGTGTCGTGATGAAAAAATAGTAGAAATAAAGTCCCGCAGTTTCAAACGAAAATCCCCCGCTCCACGCCTCGTAGAGCGCATTTCCCTCCGTCTTTCGAAGCGGCGCGCAAAATGCCTCCGTCACGCCGTCGTCCTGCAAAAACCGCACCTCGGCTCTCACCGTCCGGCAAGAGACCGGGATATCCACCCGCAGGCGGCAGTCTTCTCCCGGCCGCAGCGTCCCGAACGGGGTCTTGAATTGGTATAGCTTGCTGTCAAATAAAATTCGCATTACTTCTTAGTCCAGATTCCAGATTTCTTCCGCGTACTGCTCCACCGCGCGGTCCGACGAGAAAATGCCCGCCTTCGCGATGTTCGTAAGCGACATGTTGCCGAATTTCCGCTGATCCTTCCACGCCGCGCCAACCCGCTGCTGCGCCTGGCAATAGCTCTCAAAGTCCGCCACCGTCATATACCCGTCCGCCGTGCCGAAGTGGTTGGAGGTCAGGCTCTGGACGATGTCCTCAAACTTTTTCCCGCCGAGCGCGCCGGATGTCAGCATGCCCAGCACCCGGTTCAGCGGCTCCGTCAGATACGCTCTCGGGTCATAGCCGCTTCTCCACAGCGCCTCGACCTGCTCGGCATGCAGCCCGAAGAGGAACATGTTCTCCTCTCCCACTTGCTGGCAGATTTCGACATTTGCGCCGTCAAGCGTCCCAAGCGTCACCGCGCCGTTGATCATCAGCTTCATGTTGCCCGTGCCGGACGCTTCCTTGCCCGCAACGGAAATCTGCTCGGAGATATCCGCCGCCGGAATGATGATCTCGGCAAGAGACACCTTGTAGTCCTCAATGAACACGACCTTGAGCTTTCCGTGCATCGCAGGGTCCGCGTTCACCATGTCGGCGACCGCCACAATTAAGGATATGATCCGCTTTGCCATCTGATAGCCGGCCGAGGCCTTGGCCGCAAAAATAAACGTGCGCGGCGTTACCTCCATCTGCGGGTTGTCCTTGATCTCCAGGTACAGCCTTAAAATATGCAGCACGTTCAGAAGCTGCCGCTTATACTCATGCAGCCGCTTGACCTGCACGTCAAAAAGGCTCTCCGGGTCAAGGTTCACGCCGTTGGCGCGGCTCACATATGCTGCCAGCCGCTTCTTGTTCTCCAATTTGATCGCGCGAAGCTTCGCGAGAACCTCTTCGTTATCGTAGAAGCTCATCAGCTTCTCGAGCTCCCGCGCGTCCTTCGTAAATCCGCTTCCGATGAGCTCCGTGAGATACCGGGTCAAAGCCGGGTTCGCCTGACAAAGCCAACGTCTGTAGGCAATGCCGTTTGTGACGTTGATAAACCGGCTCTCGTCTAACTGCGCGTAGTCCCGGAAAATGCCGTCTCTCAAAATCTGCGTATGCAGCTGCGACACGCCGTTCACCTTGTGGCACGCCGCCAGACAGAGGTTTGCCATCCGCACCTCTCCGCCGGAGATGGGCGCCATGTAGTCGATCTTTGCCCAGTCGCCCGGATACGCCAGCTGCAATTGGTTGCGCGTCCGCCGGTCGATCTCGCGCACAATGCCGTATACGCGCGGCAGCTGCTCGCGGAACAGATCGATCTGCCAGTGCTCAAGCGCCTCGGCCATAACCGTATGGTTCGTGTAGGAAAGGCACTTGCACGTGATGTCCCAGGCCTCGTCCCAGCCCATTTCGTACTGGTCGACGAGCAGCCGCATCAGCTCCGGCACACAGAGCGCCGGGTGCGTGTCGTTGATATGCACAGCCACTTTGTCTGCAAGGTTCGTAAGCGTGCCGTACTGCTTGCAGTGCTCCTTTAAAATCGTCTGCAGCGACGCGGACACCAGCAGATACTGCTGCTTGAGCCGGAGCCGCTTTCCTTCGATATGATCGTCCGCCGGATACAGAACCTTCGAGATGGTCTCCGCCATCGTGTTCTGCTCGAGCGCCCGCGCGTAATCTCCGCGCGAAAATGCCGCCATGTCAAACCCGTGCGGCACCGTTGCCGACCAGAGCGTCAGCTTGTTTGCTGCGTCCGCGTGATAGCCCGAAATATAGAAATCGTGCGGCACGGCCATCACCGACTGATAGCCTACCTGCGCAGCCTTGAACTTGCCGTGGTCCATCCACTCATGCACCGTTCCGCCGAAGCGCACCTCGACCGCGTCGTCTTCTCTCGTGCGCAGCCAGACGTCGCCCAGCCCCAGCCAGTCGTCCGGGAACTCGATCTGCCAGCCGTCGACGATCTTCTGCTTGAAAATGCCGAACTCGTAGCGAATCGAAAAGCCCGTCACCGGGTACTCAAGTCCCGTCGCCGCGTCCATGTAGCACGAGGCAAGCCGCCCGAGGCCGCCGTTTCCGAGTCCCGCGTCCGGCTCCATCTCACAGAGCTTCGGAAGCGAGAACCCGAGCTCCTTTAAAACCTCGTCCGCCTCGTTGTAGAGTCCCAAATTAAAGAGATTGTTCCGAAGCGACGTGCCGACAAGAAACTCCATCGACATATAGTAGACCTGCTTGCGCTCTTTTTCCTTGGTTTCTGCCTGAAACGCGCGCTGCTTGTCCTCCAGCATCATCCGCACCGTCACGCAGAGCGCGCGATAGGCCTGCTTTTCTGTCGCCTCGCGCAGCTCGCAGCCAAACATGCGAAGACACGTCTCTTCTACCAGCTGATGCAGCATTTCCTTTGTCATGCCTTGTCCCCCAATGCTTTGTGATAGAGCGCCATGTAGCTTTCCGCGCCCTTGTCCCAGCCAAAGTCCTGCGACATATCGTGCCGCACGAGCTCCTGCCACTGCTCCGGCGCGTCATAGTAAAGCGCCAGCGCCCGGTCGATGGCCGCAAGGAAATCGTCCGCGTTATAGCTCTGGAACGTAAAGCCGCGTCCCTCGCTCTCGGGCCCTTCATAGGGCGGGACCGTATCTTTAAGGCCTCCCGTCGCGTTCACGACCGGCACCGCGCCGAAGCGCATCGCCATCAGCTGCGAGAGCCCGCACGGCTCAGACTTCGACGGCATCAGATAGAGGTCTGCCCCCGCGTACACGACGTTTGCAAGGTCCGCGCTGAAGCACAGATTCACGCTCACCTGCCGCCCGAACCGCTCCTGAAGTCCCCGCAGGAACCACTCGTATTTCTCCTCGCCCGTGCCGATGACCACGAGCTGCACCCGCCGGGACATGAGCCGCTCGGCAATATAGCAAAGAAGATCAATGCCCTTGTGCCCCGCAAGACGCGTCACCATCGCAAGCATCGCCGTATCGCGGTCCTCAGGAAGTCCCAGCGTTTTTTGAAGCGCCAGCTTGTTCTGGAGTTTGCCCTCCTTGAACGTCTTTTCATTATAATGCGCGGCCAACCCCTCCGTCGTCATTGGGTCAAAAAGCTTCGTGTCAATGCCGTTCGTAATGCCGGTAAAATCGCCGCCCCGGCTCGAGAGCACCTGCGACATGCCATGCGCATAGTAAGGGTATCGCAGTTCCTGACAGTACGTCTGCGACACCGTCGACACCTGATCGGCCGTTACGATCGCGGCCTTCATGAAGTTCGTGCAGTCGTCGAAGCGCAGAACCTCGTCGCACGCTCTGGGCAGGCCGATCACGTCATAGTTAAAGCTCAGGTTCGCCTTCCCCTGATACTCGATGTTGTGAATCGTGAAGACGCTCTTCGCGTTCGGAAAGCTCTCGTGGTACTCGGTCTTGAGAAGCAGCGGAATCAGCGCCGCCTGCCAGTCATGGCAATGAATGATATCCGGCTGCAGGCCGATGAACGCCATGGATGCAAGCGCCGCCTTTGCAAAATACGCGTACCGCTCTCCATCGTCCGCGCACCCATACACGCAGCCGCGGCAGAAATAGTGCTCGTTGTCAATAAAATAGATCCTGAGCTTTTTTCTCCGGCTCTTGAGCCGCAAAAGCCCCACGTATTCCCGCCGCCAAGCCAGCGGCACGTCGAAGTAGCCCAGAAATTCCACGTCGTATTTCCCCGAATATTTGATCCGGTCATAGAACGGGATAAACACGCTCACTTCGTTATTCTTGATTTCCGATAATGCCTGCGGCAGCGCCTGCATGACATCGCCAAGGCCGCCCGTCTTGACAAACGGGGCGGCCTCGGAAGCGACCATTGCAATTTTCATACGGTAACTCCTTTGCTGATATAAAGCGGATGTTCCGGCGTACCCTGGAGTCTGGTATCCGGCTTGACAGTAACATTTTTATCCAAAATCACATAGCGCAGCTGCGAGCGCGCGCCGACCTTGCTTCCCTGCATCAGAACCGAGCTCTCCACCTGCGTATCCTCGTCCAGATCGACCTCGCGGAAAATGACCGAATGGTTCGCGTTTCCGAAGATATGGCAGCCGTCGGCCACAAGGCAGTCGGAGGCCTGTCCGTGCTCGCCAAACAGTGTCGGCACCGAGTCACGGACCTTCGTGTAGATCGGAAGATTCGTCCGAAACAGGCTGTGCCGCACATCCTGGTCGAGAAGTTTCAAATTGTTCTCATAAAACTCCTGCAAGCTCTCGTTAAAGAGCGCAATATTCTGGAACGAATAGACGTTCACGGAGAGCTTTCCCTCGTTGTACTGCGGCAGCACGAAATCCCGCTCAAAATAGCACTTTCCGTGCGGCACCAGCTCCTGAATGACGTTCAGAAGCTTCTTGCGCTCGATGACAAACATGCTCATACCGGAAAGATAATCCTTCGGCGCGCAGTAGTCAACCGCCAGATCGACGACCTTTCCGCTGTCGTCTACCTTCAATGCCAGCGTCTGCGTGCGCCGTCCGTCGGCTCTTCCTGCCTTTGCAACCACCGTCAGATCACACCCGGAAGCCACATGCGCGTCAACGACCTCCGCGAAGTCGATCGCACACAGAACCGTCGTATCCGACAAAATGACATATTCCGCGTCGCTTCGCTCTAAAACCGGCAGCGCCGTTTGCAGCGCCTCGAGCTTTCCGCGGTACGCGCCCGTGTGTCCCGTTGCGTACGGCGGCAAAAATCGCACGTTTTCGCCCAGATGCAGGTCCCAGTCCTCGCAATTCGCCAGATGGTCCATCAGCGACTGGTAATTATATTTTGTGATGATGCCGATGTTCCGGATACCGGAGTTGCTCATGTTCGAGAGCACGAAGTCGATCTGCCGGTAGCGCCCGCCGAACGGGATTGAGCCCGAGGTGCGCTCCCAGGTGAGGTTTCCCATCTTGCTGTCATAGATGTTCGAGAAAATAATGCCCATTGCTTCCATGTTCGCGTCCCCCTTCCATCAGACGATCGCGCCCGGCTCAATGACCGTGCCCTCGGAAATTTCCTTCTCCTTGCCGATGACGCTGATGCGCCGCTCGCCGTTTTCGACGTCTCCGCCGATCTTCGCCCCCGCACGGATAACGCAGCCCTCGGCAATGATCGCGTTGCGGATGGATGCGCCGTTTTCAATCACCACGTCCGGCATGATCACGCTGTCAATGACCTCTGCGCCCTTGCCGACCGTGCAGCCGGTCGAGATGACCGAGTGCTCGATCATGCCGTAAATTTCGCAGCCGTCGGCTACAAAGCTCTCATGCAGCTCCGCCGATTTTGCAATGTAGCTTGCGGGCTTCGTCGCATTTCTGGCGTAGATCTTGTGCCCTTCCGGACCGTAGATATCGAATGCCGGGTGCTTGCCGAGCAGGTCCATGTTCGCCTCCCAGAGGCTCGAGATCGTGCCCACGTCCTTCCAGTATCCGTCAAACTGATAGGCAAACAGCCGATGCCCGGAATTTAAAAGCGCCGGGATGATGTTCTTGCCGAAGTCGTTTTCGCTCGTGGGGTCGGCTTCATCCGCCTCCAGAAATTCCTTCAATACGCTCCACTTGAAGACGTAAATGCCCATCGACGCGTTCGTGGATTTCGGGTGCTTCGGCTTCTCTTCAAACTCGTAGATTGAGCCGTCCTCGCGCGTGTTCATAATGCCAAAGCGGGACGCTTCCTTTAAGGGCACGTCGCGCACGGCGATCGTGCAGTCCGACTCCATGCTCTCATGGAACTTCAGCATCGCCGCATAATCCATCTTGTAGATATGGTCGCCCGAGAGAATGAGCACGTTGTCCGGGTTATAGCGCTGGATAAAGCCGATGTTCTGATAGATGGCGTTCGCCGTGCCCTTGTACCATTCGGAGTTCTTGCTCTTGGCGTAGGGCGGCAGCACCTGCACGCCGCCGTGCGAAGAGTTGAGGCCCCACGGCTGGCCGTTTCCGATATATTCGTTCAGCTCCAGCGGCTGATACTGCGTCAGAATGCCGACGGTATCGATCTTGGAGTTGACACAGTTGGACAGCGGGAAATCAATGATCCGGTATTTACCGCCGAAGGGAACCGCGGGCTTTGCCGTGTTCTCCGTCAGAACCATCAGGCGGCTTCCCTGCCCGCCTGCCAGCAGCATCGCGACACAACGCTTTTTCTGAAATTGCATTTCTGTTTCCTCCTCTTGCGTTACGGTTTCGTTTGGGGTCTGGCGCGCGTGTATCGGTAGAAGCAGACGCTCATCGGCGGGATACGGAACAGGCCGCTCTGCTTCTGGTTGTGCGAAGGCGTTTTCTCTGTGCGGACGATCTCTGGTTTAAACCCGTATCCGCCGAATGCCTCGTCGTCGGTATTGAGAACCGGAACATACCAGCCCTGCTTCGGAAGACCCAGCCGGTAGTTTTCCCGCAGCACGGGGCAGAAATTGCAGACGACGACAAGTTCCCGCCCCTTCCGGTCCTTCCGGCGGAAGGCGATGACGGAGTTGTCCCGGTCGTCCGGCTCGATCCATTCATACCCGCCCCAGTCGGAGTCGTTCTCCCACAGCTCGCGGTGCTCCAGATAAAACTGGTTGAGTGTCCTGACAAAATGCTGCATCTTCTCGTGCTTCTCATAGCCGAGCAGCAGCCAGTCGAGTCCCTGCTTGAAGTTCCATTCGATGAACTGCGCAAATTCGCTTCCCATGAAGTTGAGCTTCTTCCCCGGGTGTGCCATCTGATAGGCATAGAGTACACGAAGGTTGTTGAATTTATCGTCGTAATTGCCGGGCATTTTCCCGATCAGCGAACATTTTCCGTGCACCACCTCGTCGTGGCTCAAGGGCAAAATAAAATTCTCGGAAAACGCGTAGGTCATGGAGAACGTGAGCGCGTTGTGGTCTCCCTTACGGTACAGCGGATCGAGCGACATATACCGCAGCATATCGTTCATCCAGCCCATGTTCCACTTGAACAGGAACCCCAGTCCCCCGTCGTAGTCGGGCTTTGTGATGAGCGGAAACGCAGTCGACTCCTCGGCGATCATCATGACCGACGGCTCCGCCTGAAACGCCGCCGCGTTCAGCTGCCGCAGAAAGTCGATGGCCTCCAGGTTTTCGCGCCCGCCGAACCGGTTCGGCTTGTAGTTTGGCCGGTTATAGTCGAGATACAGCATCGAGGCCACCGCGTCGACCCGGATACCGTCAGCATGAAACTGCGTGAGCCAGTAGCAGGCATTCGAGATCAAAAACGAGCGCACCTCGGGCTTGCCGTAATCATAGATCCGCGTCGTCCAGTCGGGGTGCTCGTTCATCGCGGGGTCGGAGAGCTCATAGCAGCACGTACCGTCAAATTCATAGAGCCCGTTCCCATCCTTCGGAAAATGCGCCGGCACCCAATCGAGAATCACGCCGATGTCCCGCTTGTGCGCCTCGTCGATGAAATACTTGAGGTCCTGCGGTGTGCCGTACCGGTGCGTCGGCGCGTAGTAGCACGTGATCTGATAGCCCCACGAGGGGTCGTAGGGATATTCCATAATCGGCAGCAGCTCCACGTGCGTATAGCCCATGTCCTTCACGTAGGGAAGAAGCTCGCCAGCCAGCTCCCGGAAGCTCAGAACGCTTCCGTCCTCGTGCCGCTTCCACGAGCCCGCGTGCACCTCGTAAATATTGACCGGCCGCCGAAGGACGTTTTCCTTTCTGCGCCGGGCTCTATACAGGCTGTCGTGCCACACAAAGCCATCTTCCGCCTCAATGATACTCGCCGTATCCGGCAGCACCCCGCAGCGGTTTCCGTAGGGGTCCGTCTTATAGATCGTCCGGCCGTCTTTTGTCTTGACGCAGAGCTTATAGCGCTGGCCTGCCTTTGCGAATTTGGAAAACACCTCCCACACGCCGCAGCCGACCGGCTGCATCGGAAGGTCCTCCTCATTCCAGAAGTTGAAATCTCCCGTCACGCGAACCGACTGCGCCTGCGGCGCCCAAGTCCGGAAGACAAATCCGTTTACGCCTTCGCGCACCTCCGGGTGGCACCCGAGATACCTGTACGCGTCCGCCGCGCCGCTCGTGTGAAATTGCTCCAAAAACACCTGAAACTGCTCCATAGACTGACCTCTTTCTCTTGTTTAGGGGGCATAGCCAAGCCCTACCGACGCGACCCTAGAAACGCAAACAGCCAACTCCCGCCTACGGGAATCGGCTGCATCAAAAGCACATAAAAAGACCCATTTGTCCAAGGCCGAACGAGCCCCGGACGCACGCCGCGCACGCGCCCTTCGATGCTCCGGTATTCCATCTCGGAAACAAAAACCGCTGCATCCGTCGTCCTCCTTGCTGCCATTGGTCTATGGTAAGATTTTACCACGTTTCAGCTCGCTTCGCAAGCAGAAAATCCGCCCAAAGCTTTGTCGCTATTGCCAGTTGACGTCCCTTTTTCGTGTCCGCCTCGCAGAGTTTCGCCCCGCAGGGCGAAATAAAATGGAAATCCATGTTATCCGGCGGCTCTGCCGACCGGAAACATACCTATCCCTTCGCAAGTGTGAGCTTTTCACGCAGCACGTGAAAAGCTTGCGCGCAGTCGAAGTGCATTTCCCCATAAAAAAACGGCAGCACGCTGTGCTGCCGTTTTTTTATTGCGTTAGCCGAGCTCG
>OIWS01001762.1_pt1 | contig 20070 bp, 14 predicted proteins | sample 1587611 | NCBI WGS metagenome assembly OIWS01 (sample SAMEA3888919, study PRJEB22519) | human gut metagenome | biome: human gut; feature: human-associated habitat; material: faeces | place: Denmark | collected 2010 | reverse complement strand
AAAAGAAAAGGGAGTCGAAACCGACTCCCTTAATTTTATTTCTGCCGAGCTTTTGCTTTTTTCTTTGGCTTTTCTTCGCCGAGGTCGATTAGGATAAACGAGACGTTCCAGATAAGAATCGCCAGGAACAGGACTGCCATAACGACGGGTGCGGTGCTCATCGTTACGAGAACTATCTTGCCGAAGAGATTCATAAACGCCATGTCGGTAAGAGAGCTCAGCGTCAGCTTGCCCGCGTCGACGGCGGCCGCGATATCCGAAAACGCTATTTTCATGCCGATGAGGCACAAAATGCCTGCCGCGCCGAGTGCGGCGGTCGTCTTTCTCGAATTGGTCGCCGCGGCAACAATGATAATGGCGAGCGCGATGAGCAGGGCGAGCGCGAAGCAAACGGCAAAGGCTATGAAGTTGCCCTTGAATTTAAGCAGTACCTCGGGAATCTCGGACATATTATCCTTGTTAAAAACGCCGGCAAAAAGACCGTCTCCCGTGAAAAGCTCGACGATGCGCTTTATGCTCAGCGCCTCTACGATATTCGAGTCATAGAGGTTTGCGTGCGCATAGACGGTGATTATATCCGTGAAATATGCGACGGGGAAAATTGCCGCCGCGAGCAGCGCAGTCACTATCCTGTTGAGAGCCTTCATGCTGACCGACCTTCTTTCTTGAAAATGCTTATTTCTTCTTTTTATCCCATGATGAATTGAGCGCGACGGTGCGGTTAATTATGAGATTGTCCGGGGTGCTGTCCTTGTCAACGCAGAAATAGCCCTGGCGCATGAACTGGAATGTGTCGCCCGGCTTTGCGCCGCGAAGTCCGCCCTCGAGCAGGCAGCCGTCGATAATTTTAAGCGAATCGGGGTTGATATTCTGAAGATAATCGCCGTTTCCGTCCTCGCCTGCGGGATTCTCGGTGTTGAACAGGCGGTCGTAGAGGCGCACCTGAGCCTTTACGTTGTCCGCCGCGCTGACCCAGTGCAGAGTGCCGCGAACCTTTCTGCCGTCGGGCGTCTCGCCGCCGCGGCTCTCGGGGTCGTAGGTGCAGTGCAGGCAGGTGACCTCGCCGTTTTCATTCGTATCATATGAGTTGCAGGTCACATAATATGCGCTCTTGAGGCGCACTTCGTTTCCGGGGAAAAGCCTGAAATATTTCTTGACGGGCTCCGCCATGAAGTCCTCGCGCTCAACATAGAGCTCGCGGGAGAACGTGACCTTGCGGCGGCCGAGCTCGGGCTTGTCGGGATTTATCTCGACCTCTATCTCCTCGGTCTTGCCCTCGGGGTAGTTGTCAATAACGAGCTTCAACGGATTGAGAACAGCCATGGCGCGCGGAGCGTTCTGATTGAGATTGTCTCTGACGCACGCCTCAAGCAGGCCGTAGTCAACAACGCTGTAGGCCTTCGCCACGCCGACGCGGCCTATGAAGTCGCGTATCGCGGCGGCGGGATAGCCCCTGCGGCGCATTCCGCAGAGAGTGACCATTCTCGGGTCGTCCCAGCCGTTGACAACGCCGTTCTGAACCATTTCGAGGCACTTTCTCTTGCTCGTCACGCAGTAGTTGAGGTTCAGACGTGCGAACTCAATCTGGCGCGGCGGCTCTTCAAAGCCGATAGCGTCGACGAACCAGTTATAGAGCGGCCTGTGATTCTCGAACTCGAGCGAGCACAGGGAGTAGGTGACTTTCTCCGCAGCGTCGGAGAGGGGATGCGCGAAATCGTACATCGGATAGACGCACCACTTGTCGCCCGTCTGATGATGGGGGACGTGCGCTATTCTGTAGATGACGGGGTCGCGCATATTGATATTCGGGCTCGCCATGTCTATCTTGGCGCGAAGCACCTTTTCGCCGTTTGCAAACTCGCCCTCGGTCATGCGGCGGAACAGGTCGAGATTCTCCTCGACCGAACGGTCGCGGTAGGGGCTGTTTTTGCCGGGCTCGGTCAAGGTGCCGCGGTATTCGCGTATTTCATCGGGCGACAGGTCGCAGACATACGCCTTGCCCGCCTTGATGAGCTTTATCGCGCACTCATAGAGGAAGTCAAAATAGCTCGAGGCATAATATACCTCGTTCCACTTGTAGCCGAGCCACTCAATGTCCTCTTTTATCGCGTCGACGTATTCGACATCCTCCTTGGAGGGGTTGGTGTCGTCGAGACGGAGGTTGCAAATGCCGCCGTACTTCTCGGCAATGCTGAAATCGATGCAAATAGCCTTTGCGTGGCCGATATGCAGGTAGCCGTTGGGCTCCGGAGGAAATCTCGTCTGCACGCGGGTGTTGACCCCGTTTGCGAGATCCTCATCTATGAAGTCGGTTATGAAATTCGAATTGAGATTTGTGCTGTCCGCCATTTATATCTCCTCCTTGTAGTGTGCGAGTGCCGAGGCGAGTCTCGCTCTGACCCTGTCCTCGCCGAGCAGCCTGATTATCGAATGAAGGTCGGGCGTGTTGCGTCGCGAGGTCACGGCGATTCTGATAACGGTCGACAGGTCGCCGACATGACCCTTGAACGCCGAGGGGTCTTTCTTGTACTCCTTGACATTGGGCGTGTAGCCGAGCGGCTCGCACATGGCCTTTATGCGCGCAAACCACGCGTCCTTGTCGTCGTTTATGTCAAACTCGCCGATGTATTTTTCGAGTATTGCCGCCGCGTCGCCTGCGCCGATGTTCTCGGGCAGGGTATAGTCGGGGGTATACAGCCCGTCGTAGAAGTAGGAGACGAAGTCCTTGACCTGCTCCCAGCTTGCGATATCCTTTCGCGGCTTCGGGCAGTCGCGGTCTATCAAGAATATGCCGCGCGCAAAGTCGCGGTCGGAGTCGAGAAGCGTATATAGCTCGCCGTCGTATTTTTGCGCCCAGTCGAGCACGCTTGAAAGCACCTCGTCCGCCGTCATGTGCGAAATAATATTCTTGCTCACGTCGTTGAGCTTCGCCATGTCGAACAGGCAGCCGCTGACGCTCATCTTCTTGAGATTAAACGGGAATTTCCAACAGTCCTCCGAGGGGTCGGCTCTGCGCCAGTCCTCGAAGTTCGAGTTGAGAAGCGTCATGATGTATTCTATAACGCTCTCTTTCGGATAGCCCTGCTCGACAAAGTAGCTGACCGCCGCCTCGGGGTCTTTTCTCTTGGAGAGCTTGCGCTTTGCGCCCGTCTCCTCGTCTATCTTCATCACCTGCGGAGTGTGCGCGTATTTCGGCACTCTGTAGCCGCAGGCCTTGAACAGCGCGATGTGCTTGGGGACGGAGGATATCCACTCCTCGCCGCGAATGACGTGGGTCGTGCGCATGAAGTGGTCGTCGCAGACGTGCGCGAAATGATAAGTCGGCACGCCGTCGCTCTTTAAGAGCACCTCGTCGATTATATTCTCGGGCATCTCTATCTTGCCGCGGATCAAGTCGTCAAAGACTATCCTCTTGTTCTCATCGCCCTCGGAGCGAAAGCGCAGCACATAGGGCTCGCCCGCCTCTATGCGTCTCTTCTGCTCCTCAAAGCTCAGGTTGCGGCACTTCGCCCACTTGCCGAAATATCCGGTTATCGCAGCGCCGCCGTTTTCCTGCTCCTCGCGTATGGCGGAGAGCTCGTCCGCCGTGCAGAAGCAGGGGTAGGCCTTGCCCTCCTGCACGAGACGTTTGGCTATCGCGTGATATATCTCAACGCGCTTGCTCTGCGTGTAAGGGCCGTAGTCGCCCTTTTCCGTGTCAAAGCCGGTCACGCCCTCGTCGAATTCGAGACCGAAATTTTTGAATCCGTTGATTATCGCGGAGACGCCGTCGGCGACCTCGCGTTTTTTGTCGGTGTCCTCTATTCTCAGATAAGTCAGCCCGCCGCTGACTCTCGCCGTCAGAAAATCGACGAGCGCGCCGAACAGGCCGCCTATATGAAGATATCCCGTCGGGCTCGGAGAGAATCGGGTCACACGCGCCCCCTCGGGAAGCTCGCGCGGGGGGTATCTCAGCTCGCACTCCTCCGGCGTCAATATGTCCGGGCCGAAGAGGAGATCGGCGAGTTTTTCGTTATCAGTCATTAAACCGCACTCCGTTTCTTGAGTAAATATATACACTATATTATCGCAGAAAAACGCCCGTCAATCAAGAGCCAAAGAACAATTTCTCAAATCAAAAGAGGACAATCGATAAAAATTTCATAAATCTTTATTTTTCCATTGATTTTTGCACTCTTTTATTTTATAATGAATACGACCGCGCAAGCAGTGGATTGATTTTTCGTGCTCATTCGCTCGGGAGAGAAAACCGCAAAAAAGCGCGACTGAATGAAGATTTCATATTCGGAGGTAACAGAAATGACAAAGAAGATCATAGCTCTTGTCCTTGCTCTCTGCTTCGTTTTTGCTTTTGCAGCCTGCAAGAAGGATAAGGACAACGGCGACACAACCACAGGCGAGCCCAACACTTCCGCAAACGGCGAGACCGTTGCAAACGACGAGTCCACCGATGCAGAACCCGCGAGCGGCGACGAGTCCACCGAGGCTGAGACCGACGCTTCCGGCAACACCGTAGCTCCCGAGGAGACCAAGAAGGACAATCAGGGCGGCAATCAGGGCGGCAATCAGGGCGGCAGCAGCACTGCTTCCAAGCCCGCGACAAAGGCTGAGATAGTTGCGTATTTCAACAAGGCCATTAACGGCGTTAAGCCCAACGCAAAGAGCGTTACAAGAGTTTCTGAGACGAACTACAGAAGCGGCAAAATCACCGGAGTTCCCTCTTTTGTTAATTCGCTTGTCGGCGGTATAGACAGCTTTGTTGACGGTAAGCTCAAGAAGAACAGCAAGGGCTCCGAAACATTCTCCAATTCTGCGGCTATAAAGGCTAACTTCCCTGTTGAGAACGAGTCCTGGTCGAGCAAGCTTACTGCGAATGATGTCGCAAGCGCAACTTGCACCGAGGCGGGCGGAGTTTACACCATTACTATAAAGACGGTTGCCGACAAGGCTTCCTCCAACGTTCATCACGGCTCGGGTCATGCCCCGAAGGTTTTCAGCGTGGTTCTCCCGTCCGTTATCAACGATCAGTTTAGCAGCGGCGTGCTTAAGTCTGTCGCTAAAGCCATTAAAATCGGCACCGCTCAGATGGAGTATCCCTCCGGCACAGTTACCGTTAAGGTTGATGCTAAGACCAGCCGCGTTATCAATGCTACATATGATGTCAAATGGACAATTCACCTTCCTCTTGGCGACAAAATGGTAGTGCTTCCTTTCGGCACAAAGACCATTTACAACATCGCTTACTAATTAAACAAAATGACTGTTTTGAGGCAGGAGAGCTCCTGCCTCAAACTGTATTTCTAAACATATTAAAAAAGAGGGATATTTAAAATGGAAAAGAAAGTTCTTGTTGAAACTTCCGCCCGCCATGTACATGTCACCAGAGAAGCTCTCGATATCCTCTTCGGTGAGGGCTATGAGCTGACCGTCAAGAAGGAGCTCTCTCAGCCCGGCCAGTTTGCGAGCAACGAGCGCGTTGCCGTTATCGGACCGAAAGGCAGTTTCCCGGCGGTCTCTATTCTCGGTCCCGTGCGTCCCGAGAATCAGGTTGAGATTTCGCTCACCGACGCCCGTTCGATAGGCGTGACTGCTCCCGTAAGAGAGAGCGGCGACGTTGCGGGCAGCGGCGCCTGCAAGCTTGTTGGCCCCAAGGGCGAAATAGAGCTTGAGTGCGGCGTTATCGCGGCGCAGAGACATATCCATGCAACTCCCGAGGACGCCGAGAAGTTCGGCCTCAGTGACAAGCAGATTGTCAGCGTGAAGATCGATTCCGACGGACGCTCGCTTGTATTCGGCGACGTTGTAGTCAGAGTCAGCCCGAAGTACGCTCTGGCAATGCACATCGATACCGACGAGTCCAACGCCGCAGGCGCAACTCCCGGCCTCATGGGCGAGATACTCGCATAACTCTCCGAAATTCAGCCCTCTGCGCTTTTTCGTGCGGAGGGCTTTTTCTTTCTCGGGTCGGCGGTGAAGGATAATATCTGTCTGCGATATTTCTTTTGCCGAAATGAATATTTCTTGCCGCCGCGATTTACGATGACGTATTTCAACAATTTATAAGCCTTTTTGTTAAGCGATTTTTTATTTTTTGTCTATTGACGGATTTGTGCAGCAATTATACAATATATGTAACAAAGCCCCAAAGGAGTGGAAAAGATGAAGAAGATTATTGCAATAATCCTTGCGGCTGTGCTCGTTCTTTCGTTTGCGGCCTGCAAGAAGACCGACAAGAACCCCGATACAACCGCTGCGGCCGACGCCCAGACCTCAGAGCAGGCGGGTGACGTGACCGGTGAGGAGACCTCCTCCGAGGCGGAGAGCGAGACAGCATCCGACGAGGGCAGCACCTCCGATGAGACAGACGCTGTCAAGCCCTCCGAAAGCAAGACCCCGTCCGGCGGCAGCACCGTGACTCCCTCAAAGGATCTCAATACCAACGACGCTGCGGCCTGCATCAAGGCTTATCAGGCGGCTATCGCCAAGACAAAGCAGTTCAAGAGCGGCAGACAGAGCATGTCCCTCAAGGGCGAGATAACCGCAAGCGGATTTCTCGGAGCCATTTTTTATGTGGCTCAAAAGAGTATAGCCAACGCGCTGAGCAAGAACTCCAAGGATCGCACCGATATCCCCGGCAACCCCTCGGGTATGAAGGCGAGCCACATGAAGAGCGCGAGCGCAGTGACCAGCGGCAACTACACCACTATAACCTTCAACGTCAAGGATCAGACTCAGGGTCCCAAGGCGAGCAACCATGCAGGCTCCGTAGGCTGTGCGGTCGGTACTCTCGGCGATGTTGACAGAGCTATAAAGGAGCTCGGACTCAAGGTTGACTACAAGGACGGCAAGATAGAGCTGACCTACACCAACTGCAAGGTCGTTGTCAAAATCGACAACACCACCGGCAAGATCGTCGAGGGCAGCTGGGTTTATGATGTCAACGTCTATGCAAACGGTATCAAGGTCTCCGGCGTCTCCGTAAACAACCTCAAGGGTATCGTCGCTTTCTCGTATACCGCGAAGGGCTGATAACCGAAAAACCGAAGCCGTCCGTCTTTTTCAGGCGGGCGGCTTTTTGCTGTCTTTTGACAAAAAAAGCAAGATTCCGCCGGCTTTATTAAAAGTTAATTATTATATACACTTTTTTATAAGATTTTTCTTGACCTGACTGCGCCGATAGCTTAAAATATAAATCCGGGAATAAATACTACGGGAGGGAGAAGAATGGATAAAAAGCTTTTGAGATTCGCTGCGGCAGTGCTTGCGGCGATATTGCTCTTTTCCTTCTCGGCGTGCAAGATAAAGGACGGCGACTCCGACTCCTCAACCGAGGAGCCGTCGGTAACGGCAGACTCGGGCACAGTGACCGAGTCGACAAAACCGGAGGGAGAGAACACAACGGGCGAGCCGACTACCGTCGGTTCAAGACCCTCGGCGCAGACCGGCCCCTCCGGCACGACAAAGCCCGAGGCTATTAATGTTCACAGCGGGCTCAACTCCACCAATACCTCTAAGGTGCTCCGATATTACAAGGCGGCTGCTGCGAACACAAAGAGCATAGACGCCACGCAGCTTATGTCGATAAAGCGCGTTGACTACACTCCGCGCAACAGCTTCCAAAAGGGAATGCTCTCCCTGTTTACGGGCATAGCCTCTGCGGCGCTCGTGGCGAACAGCACGCCTGTGAACGAAGTGCCCGGAGTGCCCGATGAAATTAAGTCGAGCGACCTCATTTCGGCAAATGCCGTCGCTTACGGCAACTATACTATAGTGACCCTGAACGTCAGAACACAGCAGGATGATCAGAACACAAAGGACGCGCACCGCGGGCCTGTCGGGCGCACTGTCGGCACGGTAGGCAACCTTGACAGAGTCTTTGACGAGATGCCGAGCATCAAGGTGGACACCTCAAAGGGCAGCATTACGCTCAGATATGACGACTGCAAGGTCGTTGTCAAAATCGATAATGTCAGCGGAACGATAGTCAGCGGCACATGGAGCTACACCGTCGATATAGATGTAGATAATATATACGCGAGTATAGCGGGCAGCGACAGTATGCTGATAACTGATACCGGCGGCGCGGTCGATTACGTCATAAAGACTAATGACGGAACGACGCTTCGCAACGGCGCAAAAAAATAAAATATGGGACTGTCTGCGGCTAAACGCGACAGTCCCGTTTTTTCACGGCAATAAAAGAGAGCTGCCTTTTGACAGCTCTCTCTGTTTTTTATGTTTATTTGTCGGACTCGGCCTCGGCAGCCTTGGCTTCGTCGATGACCTTCTGCGCGACTACGGGCGGTGCGTCCTCGTAGCGGGTGAACTCGAGGGAGAACCAGCCTCTGCCGGCGGTCACGGAGCGCAGGACTGTTGAGAAGTCGCCCATCTCGCCCATTGGAACCTCCGCGATGAGCTCCTGAATCTTCGGCTCGTCGGACGGACCCATGCCGAGCACGCGGCCGCGGCGCTTGGTGACGTCGCCCATGATGTCGCCGAGATTTTCATCGGGCATATAGGCCTTCAGAGTGCCTATGGGCTCGAGGATAACGGGATTAGCCTGCGGAATACCGTTCTTGTAGGCTATGTTGGCAGCGGTCTTGAACGCCATTTCGGACGAGTCGACCGGATGATAAGAGCCGTCATAGAGCGTAGCCTTTAAGCCGACCATCGGATAGCCTGCAAGCACGCCCTTCTTGACGCTGTCGCGCAGACCCTTTTCGACTGCGGGGAAGAAGTTCTTCGGCACGGAGCCGCCGACAACCTCCTCGGCGAAAACGAGATCGTCGCTCTCGCAGGGCTCGAAGCGGATAAAGACGTCGCCGAACTGGCCGTGTCCGCCGGACTGCTTCTTATGTCTGCCCTGAACCTCGACCTTCTTGCGGATGGACTCTCTGTATGCAACCTTCGGCACGCTGAGGTCAACCTCAACGCCGAACTTGTTCTTGAGCTTGGATACGATAACGTCAAGGTGCTGTTCGCCCAGACCGGAGAGCACCTGCTCGCGGGTCTCCTTGTTGATGACGAACGAAATCGTGGGATCCTCTTCGAGAAGTCTGAGCAGGCTCGCCGCGACCTTCTCTTCGTCGCCCTTCTTGCGGACCTTGACTGCCATGGACAGGCAGGGGGTCGGGAACTTGATACCCTCGAGGGTTATCGGGTTCTTGGGCGAGCAGATAGTGTCGCCCGTCTTTATGCCCGCAAGCTTCGTCACAACGCCGATATCGCCGGCGGGGATGCAGGCTGCGTCCTCCTGCTTGCTGCCCTTGAGGGTGATTATCTTGCCCATTCTCTCGCTCTCTTCGGTGCGGGAGTTATATGCGGGAGTGTCCGCGGTTATCTTGCCGGATACGACCTTGAAGAAGGACATCTTGCCGACGAACGGGTCGGCGATGGTCTTGAAGCATATAGCCGCAAGAGGGCCGTTCTCGTCGCAGGGAAGACCGTTCTCGCCCGCCTTGTCGGCTGCGGAGGGAGCGGAATATACTATCTCGTCAAGGAGCATATCGATAGCTTCGCAGGTGTAGCCCGCGCAGGCGTATACGGGGATAACGGAGCCGTCGCTGACTCCGGAGTTGAGAGCCTTGATTATCTCTTCGCGGGTGAAGGTCTCGCCGGCGAAGAACTTCTCCATAAGCTCGTCGTCGCTCGAGGCGACGGCCTCGGTGAGTATATCGAGCATCTCGTCAAGCTGCGCGTCGGAGGGCATATCGACTTCCTTTTTAGTGCCGCCGCTGTAGTCAAAAGCCTTGCGGGATGCGAGATTTACATACGATGCGACCTTGCCGTTCTCCATATGGGGGACGATAACGGGGCAGATAGCGGCGCCGACCTCCTCCTTTATGGCTGCAAAGGTCTTGTAGAAATCGGTGTTATCCGCGTCGCAGCGGGTGATTGCGAACATTCTCGAGATACCTCTGGCGTTCGCGGCCTTGAGAGCCTTCTCCGCGCCGACGTCGAAGCCCGAGCCCGCCGCGGTGACTATGAGCACGCTGTCCGCTGCGCGGATGCCTTCGCTCATGCCGCCCGCAAAGTCAAAAAGACCGGGAGTGTCAATTATATTTATCTTCGCGCCGTTCCACTCTATAGCGGCGACAGCGGTTGATACCGTGGCCTTTCTCTTTTTCTCCTCGGCGTCAAAGTCGAGCACGGTGGTGCCGTCGGCGACTCTGCCGAGTCTGTCTGTAGCCTTCGCGGTGTAGAGCATGGCCTCCGCAAGGGTAGTTTTTCCTCTTCCGCCATGGCCTGCAATGGCGATATTTCTGATGTCTTTCGCGTTATAGGCTTTCAAAAAAAGTCCTCCTTATCAAAGCGCCGCCGCGCGTTTAGATTTACTGCATAAAAAATAATCACAGTTTTGAGGAAATTATAGCATAGATAACTATAGATTTCAATAAAAAATTGAAAATATATTCATTAATGTTATATAAACAGATTAGACGGGACGCAGGGACGCAAAAGAATAGGAAAATACTATGCTTTGTCACATTGAAGTGCTTTCCGAATAATATTTGTTTCGGATATAAAAACAAGGACCGCAGATTCGCCGCAGTCCCTGACGAAAATATCGCCCGCAATAAAATATCCCCCGCGCCGCTCGACGCAGGGGATACTCGGATTAAATTAAATATTTATGCAGCGTTTCGCTCTTTTTTGCGCTCAACCGCACGTCTGATAGCTTTTCCTATCTCGAATACCGGGATAGTGGAGGCTGCGAGACCGGCGGAAATAAGCAGCTCATTGGTCTGGAAAGTGCCGCGCTCGATATCAAAGACCTCGTCGGAGAGACCGGGGAGGTATACGGCAATGAGGGTCAGTGCAGTTGTTACGACAAACGCACCGACGAGCCACCAGTTCATGTTCTTGAACATACTCTTAGAGAAGATGGAGCCTGTGCGCGAGCGCATATTGATAGCGCACATCATCTCGGCGAAGTTGACCGTCAGGAACGCCATGGACATAGCGTTTATGCAGTAGCCGTCGGCACCGCCGAAGAACATATTCTCGAAGCTGCCCACCTCGAGGCGGTAGCCGATGACATAGGCGGCAAGCTCTACTATTGCGAGGTAGATGCCCTGCCATGCCATGTCAAAGCCCGCGCCGTGGGAGAATATGCCGTCCGTAGTCGCTCTGGGCTTTCTCTTCATCAGGTTGCGCTCGGCTTTCTCCATGCCGAGCGCAAGGCCGGGCAGGGAGTCGGTGACCATGTTTACCCAAAGCAGGTGAACGGGCTCGAGAAGCTGGAAGTTGAGGATAGAGGCAACGAACATGATTATAACCTCGGACATATTCGTTGAAAGCTGGAACTGGAGCACCTTGCAGACGTTGTCGTAGATCTTTCTGCCCTCTTCAACAGCGTTGACGATAGTGGCGAAGTTGTCGTCCGCGAGAACCATGTCGGCGACGCCCTTTGTGACGTCCGTGCCGGTGATGCCCATGCCTATGCCGATATCGGCGGCCTTTATGGAGGGCGCATCGTTGACGCCGTCTCCGGTCATCGCCGTAACCATGCCGCGTGCCTTCCATGCCTTGACTATCCTCGTCTTATGCTCGGGCTGAACTCGCGCATAGACGGAGTATTTGGTAACCTCTTCGACAAGCTCTTCGTCGCTGAACTTGTCAAGCTCCGCGCCGAGAATAGCCTGCGACGCGTCGGAGATTATGCCGAGCTCGCGGCCTATGGCGACTGCGGTGTCCTTGTGGTCGCCGGTTATCATTATCGGGGTTATGCCCGCGCCGCGGCACTCCTCGATAGCTGCCTTGACTTCGGGGCGGACGGGGTCTATCATGCCGGTAAGTCCGACGAACACGAGGTCGCTTTCAAGCGCCTCGGGCTCAAAGGACGCGGGGACGGAATCGTAATTTCTAAGCGCAACGGCGAGAACGCGCAGAGCCTTGTCCGCCATTCTCTTGTTGTCCGCGGCGATTTTTGCCCGGAACTCGTCGTCCATGGGAACTATCCTGCCGTCTATAAGCGCGGTTTTGCAAAGGTTGATAACAACGTCGGGCGCGCCCTTTGTGTACTGAACTATGCCGGAAGCCGTCTTATGGACGGTGGACATCATCTTTCTTCCGGAGTCGAACGGAGCTTCGCCGATTCTGGGGCTCGCCTTGACGAGGTCATTCTTGCTCATGCCCAGGGCATAGGCGTATCCGACGAGAGCGGCCTCGGTGGGCTCGCCCGTAGTCTCAACTGCGGTAAGCTTACGGATAAGAGCCTGCCTCTTGCTCATCGCGGTAACGCCTATGGAAAGGATTATCGTGACGACTGCCGGCAGTCCCTCGGGTATGGCGGCAACCGCAAGAGCGATTGCGGAAATGAACGTGCTCAGCGCGGTGTTTCCGAGCAGCTCCCATGAGAAGGGCTCATTGCTGAGCACCAGTGACTCGACGAGACCGACCGCGAACACAACTACGCATATTGCGATAACGAGCTTCGTGAGGAACTTTGAGAGCTCCGCCATCTTCTTTTGAAGGGGAGTCTGCTCCTGCTCGGCGTCCGAAAGGGCGTCGGCTATCTTGCCCATCTCGGTGTCCATGCCGACCGCCGTAACAACTGCCTTGCCGCGGCCGTAGACTATAGTCGAGCCGCTGTAGAGCATATTTTTTCTGTCGCCCAGGGCGATATCATCGCTGCCCGCCGTGCAGTTGAGCGCGTCGATAAGCTTCGTCACGGGGACGCTTTCGCCCGTCAGAGCCGCCTCCTCGACCTTCATGCTGTGGCTCTCGATTATGCGGCAGTCCGCCGGAACGGCGTCGCCCGCCTCGAGCACTACAATGTCGCCTATCACAACATCCTCGCTCTTTATCGTGACGACTTCTCCGTCACGCAGAACGTGGCTCGTCGCCGCGGTCATCTCCATAAGAGCGTCCATGGCGGCCTCCGCCTTGCTGTCCTGAACGAGGCTCATGACGGTGTTGATGATAACAACTACGAGAATGACCAGCACGTCCGCAAAATCTCTGAACGAGAAATTTGCGCCGCTCTCCACGACCGTCACAACGGCCTGAATTGCGGCTGCGACGAGGAGCATGATGATCATGGGGTCTGCGAGGGAGTTGATAAACTTCTTAAAGAGGCTGTCTTTTTCCGCCTCTTTAAGCTTGTTCTTGCCGTATTTGGCAAGGCGCTGCTCCGCTTCGGCCGAGGTCAAGCCTTTTTCGGAGCTCTCGACCGCCGAGAAAACCTTCTCTGTCGGCTCAAGATAGAATTTCATGCGCTTTCAAGACCTTTCTTTTTAATTTGAATGGCAGAGAGCGCAGGAAAAGATTGAAAAAAGACCTTCAACAGTATTATCTGCCAAAGGTCTTGCATCAAACGCCTGAAGGCCGTCTGTCTGCTGCCAGCCGAAGCGAGATTGTTGGCAAACAGATAGGATAATCCCCATAGCTACTCCCCATTGGTACATCAATAAATGATATCATATTCGGGGAAAAGTCAAGGCGTATTCAATAAAAAATTATCTTTTTGTCGAAAAATGTCAAATTATTATATTATCTGGAGGCTTTTCTTTTCGCTGCGGCACGCTGAACGGCCTTGATTATCTCGACTATCGGGATTATCGAAAACGCGAGGGCGAGCGATGTTGCATATTCGGCGAAGCCTATCGGAGTGAAGCCGAAGGCGTTTGCGAGGAACGGTATCTCAATAACCGCCGTAGTCAGCACGAGCGACGCCACCATAGCAGCAAACAGGGGCAGGTTGTGGCTGCCGCGAAGGCTCATCTTTATGACCGAGCCGCGCTGCGAGCGCATATTGAACGAGTGGAATATCTCGCACATCGACATGGTGAGGAATGCCATGGTCATGCCCTGCTCGCACTGTGCGATGTTCATGAACGCCCAGTGTCCCGTCTCAAAGCGTTCGCCTATAAAGAACGCCGCGAGGGTCAGCGCGGTAACGAGCACGCCCTGATAGAGCACGTCAAAGCCGAGCCCGCCTGCAAATATTCCGTCCGACGGGTCGCGCGGGCGGCGGCGCATGATATCGCTCTCCGCCTTTTCGAGTCCGAGCGCGAGCGCCGGGAAGCAGTCGGTGACGAGGTTTATGAACAGCAGATGCGGCGCTTCGAGAATGGTGAAGCCGAGAAGCGTTGCGGTGAATATCGCGAGCACCTCCGCAAGGTTCGAGCCGAGCAGGAACTGAATGGCCTTTCGGATATTGTCATATATCCTGCGCCCCTCCTCGACGGCGTTGACAATGGTCGCAAAGTTGTCGTCCGTGAGCACCATGTCGGCGACGTTCTTCGTGACGTCCGTGCCGGTTATGCCCATGCCTATTCCGATATCCGCGCTCTTTATCGACGGCGCATCGTTGACTCCGTCGCCCGTCATGGCGGTTATCTTGCCCTTTGAGCGCCAGGCGTTGACTATTCTCGTCTTATGCTCGGGCTGCACGCGCGCGTATACATATATATTCTCGACTCTGTCCGCGAACTCCTCGTCGCTCATCGCGGAGAGCTCCGCTCCGGTTATGGCCTGCGAGGGGTCGGTGAGTATGCCGAGCTCCGAGGCGATGGCAACGGCGGTGTCCCTATGGTCGCCGGTTATCATAACGGGGGTTATGCCCGCGCCGCGGCACTCCTCTATAGCTGCCTTGACCTCCGGACGAACGGGGTCTATCATGCCGGTAAGGCCGATGAATATCAGATCATGCTCGAGCGCCTCGGGTGAAAAATCGTCGGGCGCGGAGTCGTATTTTCTCATCGCCGCCGCGAGTACGCGCAGAGCCTTATCCGCCATCCTCTTGTTTTCCGAGGCTATTGTCGCCCTTATCTCGTCTGTCATCGGAACGATTTTTCCGTCGATAAAGGCGTGGGTGCAGAGGTCGACGACAACATCGGGAGCACCCTTTGTGTATTGAATAATGCCGTCCGATGTCTTGTGGACGGTGGACATCATCTTTCTGCCGGAGTCGAACGGAGCTTCGCCGATTCTCGGACTGTCGCTTTTCAGCTCGCCCTTATGAAGTCCGAGGCTTATCGCGTAGCTGACGAGAGCCGCCTCCGTGGGCTCGCCGATCACGAGCCCGTCGGAATCCTCCTGCGCGTCGGAGCAGAGGGACATGGCTCTTGCGAGCAGCTTTTCGTCGCCGTAATGATCGACGACGGTCATCTTGTTCTGCGTGAGAGTGCCCGTCTTGTCGGAGCAGATTATCTGCGCGCAGCCGAGCGTCTCAACAGCGGTGAGCTTGCGGATAACCGCATTTTTCTTCGACATATTCGTAACGCCTATCGACAGCACGATAGTGACCACCGCCGCAAGTCCCTCGGGAACGGCGGCAACGGCGAGACTGACGGCTACCATAAACACGTCGATAACGCTCTTGAATATCAGCGCGGGATCGCCGCCCGCGAGAGTGGAGCGCTCCATGAACAGCGAAAACGCGAAGATGAAAACGCAGATTCCCAGCACAAGGAAGGTGAGCGTCTTAGAGAGCCCCGCAAGCTTTTTCTGGAGCGGGGTCTGCCCGTCCTCCGCCTTTGTTATGGCATCGGCTATCTTGCCCATCTCGGTATTCATGCCCGTGTCGGTGACAACGGCCTTGCCGCGTCCGTAGACAACGGCGCTGCCCATATACGCCATGTTCTTTCTGTCGCCCAGCGGAATATCGCCGCCGTTGCCCGCGCCGAGAACGGAGATAATCTTGCTCACGGGCACGCTCTCGCCCGTCAGCGCAGCCTCCTCTATTTTAAGGCTGGCGCTCTCGAATATGCGGCAGTCTGCGGGAACAGCGTCGCCCGCCTCGAGCACAACAACGTCGCCGACGGTCAGATCCTCGCTCTTGACGGTCATGATTTTGCCCTCGCGTATGACCTTGGAGGTCGCCGCGCTCATCTCCTGAAGCGCCTCGATAGCCTTTTCCGCCTTGCTCTCCTGCAAGACGCCGAGCACGGCGTTTATGAGCACAACGGCGAGGATTATCACGGTGTCCGTAGGGAAGGACGGCGAGCCGGAGACCTTGCCCTCGTAGACTGTCGTCACGGCGGATATGACCGCGGCGACGATAAGGATGATTATCATCGGGTCGGCAAGCTGTTCAAAAAACCGTTTGACGAGCGATTTCTGCTTTGCCTGTGCCAATTTGTTTTTGCCGTATTTCTCAAGACGGCGTTCGGCCTCGGACTGCGAAAGTCCGTTTTCCGAGCTCTCCGTCCGCTTAAACACCTCGCGGACGTCTTCAAGATAGTACTTCAATTTTTATGCCTCCCTTTCGGTTAAACAAAAAAGACCTTCGACAGACCATGTCTGCCAAAGGTCTTGCCTCAAACACGCCTGAACGCATATGTCTGCTGCCAGCCGGGCTCGGTCGGTTATTGCGGCCTGCACGACGGTTGGTGACAGCAAGATGGACTTTCGTCCATAGCTACTCCCCAATGGATTACATTTATCATATCCTAAAGGACATATTTTGTCAATTAACAATTTGTAAATTTTTATCGGGCTTTCGTGATTATTCGACAAAATTGCTATTGACAAAGGCGAAACGGGATTATATAATTATTTGCGTATTCTGACAAATGTTTCTGTGGACTCGCATGTTTTTTGTAAGCCATTGACCGTTTGCGTTTGATGGTTCGAGAAAATGTGCGGGCCCATTGCACAACATATAATATAGAATGCAAATTTTTTCACGGAGGTACCGCAATGAAGGGTACAGTCAAATGGTTCAACGCAGAAAAAGGTTTTGGCTTCATCGCTAACGATGAGGGCGGCGACGATGTTTTCGTACATTTCTCCGCTATCGTTGCAGACGGATACAGAACTCTTACCGAGGGTCAGAAGGTCACCTTTGAGGTCGAGCCGGATCCCAAGGATTCCAGCAAGCTCAGAGCTGTCAACGTTGTCGGCGAATAATTTTTCCCGCAGTTGATAAGACGGCCGCGTTTCCGCTGACCGCAGAGCAAAATGACAAAGGTCATAATTCACAAAGCGTGGATTATGGCCTTTATTTTTTCCCGATTTTTTTGTTTTAAGCGTCTCTTCTCGAAAGCATATCTTTGGCAATTCTCTTTGCAAGCTCATCCATGTGCGAGAAGTCCATGGCGGAGATATATATGCTCTCCAATTTGTCGTGAATTTCCTTTGCGCTCTTGAGCGAGTCCGCCGCCTCGGCGATAAACTCGCCGTAGGCCTTCTTTGTGAAATTCAGCCGCGGCAGACGGCGGCGAAGCGCGGCGCGGTCGGTGAAGCGCGCGCAGTTTGTTTTCACGGCTCCGTCAAGCTCCGCCTCATGCAGCCTGTTTGAGGTCACGAAGCCGAGCGACAGCGCGGGAATGAGCAGATGCTCCGGCTCGCCGCTCGGGTCGAGCGGGCAGGGACTTGCGATTATATCGTGCCCGCCCGACAGCGCATATCCGCGCAGCAGGGAGAGCAGCGCCGATGAGCACGCCGCGTTTTCGTCCTCTATGACATAGACTTTCTCGCACATCGCCTCAACGGTTTTATTAAAAAAGGTTATCCCGTCCGGCGTGACGGCGGACAAATTTATGTGCCTCTCCTCGCCGATACGCCCCGCGGGAGAACCGAACTCGCGCGCCGCTATGCGCGATGCCGTGCGCTTTATTTTTGCCGTGTCGGCGCAGGCGAGCGTCAGGCGCAGAATATCCTCGCGCAAAAGAGCCGAGGCCTCGAGGAAACGTCTGCATCTGCGGTGAAATGCCGCGTTTTCGTCGCTGAGAGAGATGATTTCGTCACGCCGCGAGCGCAGAATGTTTTTATCCCAGAATTTGCCCAGGTCGATTATTTCCTGCGCGGCGCCCGGATATTTCGGCTCGAGCGTGTGCGGGGGAGTGCCGTCAACTACTAAGCAGTTGAGAGCGGGCGCATACACGCCGTCGAGCGAGGCGGGGTCGGACGAGCAGTATATTAGCTCCGTCCCGATTCCCACGTCGGTCAGGGCGGCGTTTATCTTTTTCATCAGGCTCGATTTCCCCGTGCCCGGACCGCCCTTTATTATATATGTGTATCCGCCCGAATGAGCGGGGCACAGCTCGCCGAAAAACGAATGAAAGCCCTCGGGCGAGCTGCACCCGAGAAAATAGCCGATGTTACCCATAATACGCCTCCCGAAAAGTCATATTACAGAGTATTCACCGCCCGCTTGTCAGGTTACGGAAATATGCTGTCAGCTGAAGTAATATACTATTTGAGTGCCCTTGTAAAGAGCGTCTTTGCGAGAGTCAAAGGTTCTCTCGTCAACGCATTTGACCCCGTTGACCGCACCGGCTTTCCAATCCTTTATGACGTTGTTCAAATACAGATCGGCTCCGTCGCTGACATAGTACATACCCGGGCTGCTTGAATCGAGAGAGCCGGTAGTGTTATATGCGTGGACGCTGTCAACGTGAACGAGATTTTTGTCGAGATAGAGATATTTGCCCGCCGCGGTATATATCCCTCCGTCGTTCGAGTCGATGACGAAATAGTAGTTTTTGTCCGTGCCCTGAAGAAGCGTTATGTGGTTTGAAAATCTTGTCGGGCAGGTGGGCTGAAATTCGTATGCGCTGAATACGGTGTCGCCTTTTATGTCGAGAATGTAGGGGAAGCTGTATTGAAGATTTTCGCGCTGATAGCTCAGGCATATGAACAGCTCAAGCCTGCCGTCGCCGTCGAGGTCGTAGTAGAACTTCCCGCAGTTGAAGTCATCGTAATTATAGGTGTATTCGCTTGCAGTCTCGACGCGCATGGCGACTGAGTCGCGCCACGATTTCGTTTTCAAAAAAGCTTCATACAGCGCGCGGTCGTCCGAGTAGCTTTTTTCGGTTGTGAGCACGACTTTTTTGGTGGGCGCTTCGGCGGTTTCGGGGGCATCCGCGGTATCCGATGAGTTGGTGCCGCTTGTGCCGCCGTGCTCCGAGCTCCGGGTGCTTCCCGGCTGAGTATGGCCGTTCGAAGAACTGCAGGCGGTCATGGCGAACATTGTGAGTGCGGTAACGACGGCAAAAAGCCTTCTGATGATTTTTCCGTTCATTTTGCTTCTCCTTTCATGTTGATTGAATTATAGCACACTTATCAGAAAAAAGATTAAAAACGGTACGAAAAGCATTTTTAGGGGAATGAAACGCAAAACCTGCCGAAAAGAGCGCAAGCGCATGGCTTTCAGGTTGACAAATCGGGCTAAAAAAGGTAAAATATCACGAGTAAATTTGAACGGCTTTTGCGGAGTCTGTCCCTCTGTCGGACGAAGAGCCGCGACTATGTTTCTGAGGGAAGCGCCGCGGATTGAAAGCAGGAAGTCAATAAGCAGAAAACAAACTAAAAAACATAATACAACCGGGTGTGGCGCAGTTGGGCGAGGAGGAATGCCGCCGCCGGTGGCGGATGAAGGCATTGCTCCGAGGTGAAGAAACAAGGAGCGGAGCGAGCGCTTCAAGCGAAGAGCCGCGACTATGTTTTTGAGGGAAGCGCCGCGGATTGAAAGCAGAAAGCCAATAAGTGCAGTAATATAAAATAAAATAATACAACCGTGTGTGGCGCAGTTGGTAGCGCGGGTGGTTTGGGGACACATTTACGACCTTTTCCGCAAATCCTCAACAAAGCCTTACACACGGCGGTTTCGGCTCTTTATTTTTCCGCTGAAATGTGTTACAATAGGGCAACGACCACATAGTATCCCACAGATACTGAAATTACAAAAAATTAAATAAATCCGGGTGTGGCGCAGCTGGGAGCGCGGGTGGTTTGGGAGCATAGACGGCATTTCTGACGTTTATCGGTGCCAACCGCCGAAAGCCCTTTAACCGTGCGAATTTCGGGCGGTTCGGAAAATGAAAAAAAGTGGTCAAAAATGTGTTTGACCACAGATTTGACCACTTACATGACCACAATTAAATAAACTATCGGGGTGTAGCGCAGTTGATAGCGCGCCGCATTTGGGAGCATAGACAGTGTTCACACCGTGCAAAAGCGAAAACCGCCGAAAACCCTTCAACCGTGCGGATTTCGGGCGGTTCGGGAAACAAAAAAAAGCGGTCAAAAATGTGTTTGACCACAGATTTGACCACTTACATGACCACAATTTAATAACTATCGGGGTGTAGCGCAGTTGATAGCGCGCCGCATTTGGGA
>OIWS01001755.1_pt1 | contig 20136 bp, 7 predicted proteins | sample 1587611 | NCBI WGS metagenome assembly OIWS01 (sample SAMEA3888919, study PRJEB22519) | human gut metagenome | biome: human gut; feature: human-associated habitat; material: faeces | place: Denmark | collected 2010 | reverse complement strand
GTGCTACAGCTGGTTATGTTGGTTACGAAGATAACTCCAACACATTGACTGAACGTGTTCGTCGTAATCCTTACTCCATCGTATTGTTCGACGAAATCGAAAAAGCAGACCCTCAAGTTATTACATTGCTTCTTCAAGTATTGGATGATGGTCGCTTAACAGATGGTCAAGGTAATACAGTAAACTTCAAAAATACTGTTATCATTGCTACATCTAATGCAGGCTTTGGCTATGGTCAAGATAATGATGATGAAAACAAAGTAGATGTAATGGATCGTATTGCTCCATTCTTCCGTCCAGAATTCTTGAACCGTTTCAATGCTGTTATTGAATTCAACCAATTGAAAAAAGAAGATTTAAAACAAATCGTAGATTTGATGCTTGATCAAGTAAATAAAACTTTAGCTAAAAAAGAAATTACTCTTGATGTAACTGATGCAGCTAAAGAATTATTGATGGAACAAGGTTATGATAAAACTATGGGCGCTCGTCCATTACGTCGTGTTATCGAATCTGAAATCCGCGATAATGTAACTGACTTCTACTTGGATCACATCGATGCAAAACACTTGCTTGCTGATGTTGTAGATGGTCACATTGTAATTAGCGACAAAGATGCTGCTAATACATCTGATGATAAATCTACAGATGATAAAGCTGCAGACGACAGCAAACAAGCTGATGATGCTGCATCCAAGGATAATAAATAATCGATAGGCTATCGACACTAACTAATGAATCCCTTACAACTCTCTCCATACATAAACTGATGATAGACCTATTGATACTGAAAGCACCTCACATAATGTGGGGTGCTTTTTTGTGTCTTACTATGTGTTTTAATATATGTATTAATAAAGAAATTTTGTATACATGACAAAAATCATTGCTAATATATCGATTTATTTAGTATAATCATATCCATAAATTCAATATTCTATAGAATTTAAAAAAGAGATGAAGAAAGGGAGGAGATTATTGATGTCACATTATGTAGATCTAAATAGCGATTTAGGTGAAAGTTTTGGCAACTACACATTAGGCATGGATGGTGAAGTGTTAAATCACGTCACAAGTGCTAATGTTGCCTGTGGATGGCATGCTGGGGATCCTCTCATTATGGATGCTACAGTTCGCATGTGCAAGGAAAAGGGCGTAGCCGTAGGGGCTCATCCTGGGTATCCTGATTTAATGGGCTTTGGTCGTCGAGCAATGGCAGTAAATCCTGCAGAGGCTAAAGCATATATGATATATCAAGTTGGTGCACTACAAGCCTTCTGTGATAGTTATGGTGTTATATTACAACATATGAAATTACACGGTGCTTTTTATAACACCGCTTGTGTAACCCCTGCATTGGCAGATGCTGTATTAGATGGCTTACAAGCGGTAAACCCTAATATTGCAGCCATGGTGTTGAGCGGTAGCTATATTGCGAAAGAGGCGCAACGCCGAGGTATTCCTGTGATTCAGGAGGTCTTTGCTGATCGCGGTTATACTGATGAAGGTACATTGGTACCTCGTACAGAACCTGGCGCTTTTATAAAAGATCCTCAAGAGGCTCTTGAACGAGTTCTTATGATGGTTACAGAAGGCAAGGTTGTCACTAATACAGGTAACACTATTGATATTGTAGCTGATTCCGTATGCGTACACGGTGATAACCCAGAAGCGATAGCTTTCACAAATTACATCCGTGAAGGCCTTACAAAAGCGGGCGTTACAGTGGCTAATTTTCAAAACTGTAAATAGTAAAACGGCCATTATAAAATAAGCAATACATAGCAAATACGTAATAAATAGTGAATACGTAATAAATAATAAATATGTAGTAAATATGTAGTAAATATGTAGTAGATAGTAAGTACATAATAGATAGTTAATAAATTATTGTGTGGAGGTTTTTATGAAACCAATTTCAGGTAAAGCAAGTTTATCTGTCCTCTTGGGGGCAGCTTTCTTGATGGCCACGTCCTCTATTGGGCCAGGCTTTATGTTACAAACGGCGGCATTTACAAATGACTTAAAAGCAGATTTTGCATTTGCCATCATTGTGTCTGTTATTTTTTCAATTATTGCACAGCTTAATGTGTGGACAATCATTGGCGTATCTAAAATGCGCGGTCAAGATATTGCCAATAAAGTATTGCCAGGTCTTGGCTACTTCGTAGCATTCTTAATTTCCCTTGGCGGTCTTGCTTTCAATATTGGTAATATTGGGGGCGCGTCTATGGGCCTAAATATTGTATTTGGTATTGATACAACGACTGCAGCGGGTATCAGTGGTATCTTGGGTATTCTATTGTTCGCATCTCCAAAAATGGGTGGTGTACTAGACAACACAGCTAAAATTCTTGGTACTGTTATGCTAGTATTGATTGGCTATGTAGCATTCTCTACAAATCCACCTGTGGCTGAAGCGGTTACTCATGCGGTGGCACCAACGCATTATCCATGGCTTGCAACTATTACCCTTATCGGTGGTACCGTAGGTGGTTACATTACATTCTCTGGCGGTCACCGCCTCATTGACGCGGGTATCACTGGTCAAGAACATTTGAAAGATGTACGTCGTGCAGCCTTCATGGGTATGTCCGTAGATGCAGTGGTTCGTATCTTGTTATTCTTAGCCGTTCTTGGCGTTGTGTCTATGGGCTATGTACTAGACCCTAAAGATCCAGCTGGTTCTGCATTCCTTCTTGGGGCTGGTGAAATTGGTCATAAATTATTCGGTATCGTGTTCTTCTGTGCAGCCTTAACATCTGTAGTAGGTGCAGCGTACACATCCGTGTCCTTCTTAAAAACATTATTCAAAGTAGTAGAACGCAATGAAAAATTGACTATTATGACATTTATCTTCGTTTCTACATGTATTTTGATCTTCATTGGTAAACCAGCATCCTTGTTGATTTTGGCTGGCTCCGTAAACGGCTTAATCTTGCCGATTACATTGGCAGTAATGCTCTTTGCTACTCATAAATCTGCAATCGTAGGAGACTACAAACATAATAAACTGTTATACTATACAGGATGGATTGTAGTACTTGTAACAGCTTATATCGGCGTTACATCCTTACAAGGCATTGCTAAATTACTTGGTTAATTTGATAATTATGAAAGTACCATTATTTTCGTTTGAAGGTAATGGTTCTTTCTGGTTTTAGGAAGGAGATACCTATGAAACCTATAATTTCACCTGTAGGGGATTGCGCTATCTCTATTGATTTTGGTCAAGTCATCGATCCAAAGATTAATCGACATATTCGTCAAACGATAGAGCGAATTCAAGAACTGAATCTAGATGGTATTATTGAATTAGTACCTACCTATTGTGCATTGCTTTTGCAATATGATGCTATGCTATACTCTTATGCAGAATTGTGTAACATCATTGAGCCTACATTGGAGCAGACTGTAACAGATAATGCTAATGAACTTGTTACCGTCGTGGAAATTCCTACCGTGTACGGTGGTGAGTTTGGTCCAGACCTTGGTTTTGTAGCCTCTCATAATAATCTAACTGAAGATGAGGTCGTAGCAATTCATAGTGGTACTGATTACTTGGTATATATGCTTGGCTTTATTCCTGGGTTTACCTATTTGGGCGGCATGGATCCACGTATTGCAACACCTCGTTTGCCCTCACCAAGAACATTGATACCTGCAGGTTCTGTAGGTATTGCAGGGGCTCAGACTGGCACGTATCCATCCGACTCTCCAGGGGGCTGGCAAATCATTGGCCGTACACCGGTAACCATGTATGACATGTCTAAGAAACAAGCGGCGCTATTGAGTGCTGGCGACTATGTGCGCTATGTGCCAATAGATGAAGCGGAATATAATCGTATTAAAGCATTGGGGGCGGAGTATGCGCCATCCATGTATGAAGTAGAGGTAGGTGAGTTGCGTGGCTATTAATGAGTTTAATAAATTATCTATCTACGTAAATGCACCTGGCATGTACACTACCATTCAAGATGAAGGTCGCGTTGGGTTCCAACAATATGGTATGCCTGTAGCAGGTCCTATGGATAGTGAAAGCTATCTCTTGGGGCAAGCGCTGGTAGGTAATGTAGAACCGGCAGGTGCCTTAGAGTGCACATTGTTGCCGCCTACACTCACCGTGAAAGGCACATGTATCGTTGCTTTCACAGGAGCCGACATGGAACCAACCATCAATAGTGTACGAGTACCGAGATATATTCCCTTTGTATGTCACGACGGCGATGTCATTTCCGGCAGTTTCAGCCAATGTGGCGTGCGCATGTATATTTCTTTTTCTGGAGGTATCGATGTGCCAAGCATCAACGGCAGTGTATCGACCCATACAAAGGCTAAAATTGGGGGCCTTGAGGGGCGACCATTACAAAAGGGCGATGAACTTGGCATCAAAGCGTTCGCCAGAGATGACGTGCATGTCTGCGATTACCGTGGTGAAGGGCATACTCTATTCAATACCGCCTTATATAACCGTGGGGGCCGTGAATGTCATGAACCGTTACGCGTTGTATTAGGTGATCAGGCAAAACATTTCACCGAGAAAGGTATCAAGACTTTTAGTGATAACATCTATACACTGACTGTAGAATGTGACCGTATGGGCTTCCGCTTAGATGGTCCTGAAATTGAACACGTAGATAGTGCAGATATTATTTCTGATGGTGCCGTATTTGGCTCTATCCAAGTGCCATCGACTGGACATCCCATTGTCCTCATGGCGGATCGCCAAACAACAGGGGGCTATACAAAAATAGGCACTATCATCACCGCAGACCTACCTCGGCTTAGCCAATTGCCGGTAGGGGATGGGATTAACTTTAATATAGTAACCATTGACGAAGCGCAAGATATATACCGAGCGTATATAGAACGATTACATAAGCGTATCAAATTAGCACATGAACAAAGTGCTTATGTATTTAAATTAAATAATGTCATATAAAAAATAACGTCTAAAGAGATTATACTTTAGACGTTATTTTTGTCTTTGGCTACCAATTTATATTAATTTGAGTGAAATGCTAATTTATAAAAATTTAATGAAATATAGTGCTGTAAAATAGGTGGGGTTATTAGAATGTAGCTATATAAGGCTTTTTGACTATTATTTTTATAATTTATCGATTATATTTATATGGAAAAAGTTAAAATGTGAGTTTAATTTCATCTTCTCTTCTAAATTATGGTATAAAATCATCCCAATTATTAGGTTTTATTTTATAATGGGTTTAAAGAGCTCCCATTATTGCTGTATTTGCAATAGTTATTCAAAAAATGAAATATTAGTGAAAATGGGTTGCAAGCATATCGAAAAATTTGGTATACTAACTATATCGAAAAACTTGAAATTGAGATTATTTGTTATATAGAAGTTTGAGAGCTTTATAGTAGTTTAAAGGAGAAAACAATGAACAAAATCTTTAAAGTAGTTTGGAACAAATCCAAAAATTGCTACGTAGTAGTATCTGAATTCGCTAAGAATAATAGTGGTAAAAAGAAAATCGTTGTAGCTGGTATCTTTGCTGCATTGGCTATGACTAATGCTAATGTGGCATTGGCTGTAAATGATGTACCTAGTGGAGCTAGTGCAACTGCTGTTGCCTTTGGTAACGGTGCTACTGTTACAGGTGCAAATGCAGTTGGTTTAGGTAAGAATGTAAAAGCTTCTCTTAATGATGTTGTTGTAATTGGTACTGATGCAAAAACAGAAACTGCTGGTGGTGGGGTTGCTATTGGTCAAAATGCTTATTCAAAAGCTCTATATGGTAATGCACCAAGTGTTGCTGTAGGTAAAGATTCAATTGCAAATGGTGGTACTGCGATTGCTATTGGTACTAGAGCGACAGTAAACGAAGTTGGTACTAATTATTCACAAGGGATTGCCATTGGTGGTGGTGTATTACCGGGGCAAGGGGCTACCGTTATAGGTGACCAAGCTATTGCTATTGGTGGTAATACTAAAGCCTTTGGTCACTCTTCTATTGTTATTGGCGGTGACGATGCTGATAGAATGACGTCTACTAAAGCAGTTTATACTGATATTACTACAGGGAAAGCTACTGTTGGTACTGTTTCTGATGCGGTAAAAGCTTTAACAGGTTATGAAATTAAGTATCGTGATTATAATAATGCTACAGCAGACCATATCGGTATCACAGTGGGGACTAAGGGTCAATCTGGTAATGCTGGTATTGCGATTGGTACTGGCGCTGACTCTAAAAATCGTATTGCGGGTGCTTTGACAGGTGTTAATACAAGTGCTGCCTCTAATGATTCTGTAACAAATGCCATCGCTATTGGTACAGGTGCGAAAGCAAATCGTGATAACTCTGTCGCTTTAGGTGGTGGCTCTACTACAGATAAGGCAGGTACTAAACAAACTAGCTATACATTGCCAACAGGCGTTACTGCAACTTGGTCTGGTGGTGAATCAACTTTAGAAGGTGATGTTGTTTCTTTCGGTGCGGCAGGTTTTGAGCGTCAGTTGAAAAACGTAGCTCCTGGTGAAGTAAGTGCTACTTCTACAGATGCGATCAATGGTTCTCAGTTAGCTGCTATTGCAGATCAAATTGCATATAAGTATGTATCTATTAATTCTACTGATACTCCTAATAAAGATAATACTGGTGCGAAAGCTAATAACTCTATTGCTATTGGTCCTAATGCATCTACAGATAATACTGCAACAAGCTCTGTAGCTATTGGTGATGGTGCTAATACAACAGGTCGATCTACAGTTGCATTGGGGTTATCAGCACAAGCTGCATCGGCAAATGCTACAGCGTTAGGTGCTAACTCCATTGCGTCCGAGGATGATACTGTGGCAGTTGGTCATGGTGCTAAGGCAACAGATGGCAATGCCAGTGCTTTTGGGGCTGATGCGATAGCTTCCAATATTGAGTCTACTGCAATTGGTCATGGTACTGCTGCATCTGGTGCATCCTCTACTGCATTGGGATCTAGGGCAAAGGCCAGTGGAACTGCAGGTGTTGGTATCGGTATGTTAGCCAATGCAACTAAAGATTATGGTATTGCTATTGGGGGCGAAAGCTCTTCCACTGCAGATAATGGTATTGCTATTGGTAGAAAAAGCTCAGTATCAGAGAATAATGGTATTGCTATCGGTGTTGGTGCTAGTGCTACAACTGCTGATGGTGTTGCAATAGGTTCTAAGTCTGTTGCTAGTACTGCAGCTGGTGTAGCAGGTTATAATGCTAATACTGGTCGTACTGATACATATGCTAACTTAACTGGTGCAACGTTAACATCTACATTGGGTGGTGTTGCTGTTGGTACAACAGGTCAAACTCGTCAAATTAACTATGTAGCTGCTGGTACGGCTGATACAGATGCAGTCAACGTAGCACAATTGAAGAGTGTAAACCTTGCTTTCACAGGCGACACTGGTAGTGGTGACGTAAACCTTGCTAACAGTAAATTAGCTGTAAATGGTGACGATACATATATTACAACTACAGCTAATGGTAAGAAAATTACAATTGCTGGTAAAAAGCAAGATATTACTGTTGCAAATGGTACAGCTACAGCAACTGCAGGTATGGCAGATTCTGCTAACGTGGCTGATGCAATTAATAAGGCTATCGATCAAAATAAATACGGATGGAACCTTTCCGCTAATGGTGAAGCAACACCAGAAGCAATTGAAAAAGGTAACACTGTAGATTTCTCTGGCGACGACAATATTACGGTTGCTAGAAACAATAAAAATATTTCTGTATCCTTGAAGAAAGATCTTACTGGCTTGAACAGTGCATCTTTCAACAATGCTGCAGGCAATCCAACTGTAAAAATTGATGGCGACAAAGGTATCAATGCAGGTGACATGAAAGTTACTAACGTAGCTGATGGCGTAGCTGATAAAGATGCTGTCAATGTATCTCAATTGAAGAAAACAGATGATAAAGCAGAAGCTAACAAAGCTGCTATTGCTCGTAATATTTCCTTAGGCGGTAATACTGGTTCCACAATGTTGAAATCCTTGAGCACAGGTGATGTAAAGTTCAATATTAAAGGTGCTAATGGTCTTACTACAGTAGCAGCTGGTGAAGATGTAACGGTTCAGCTTGATACAGATACTAAAGATAAAATCGATAATGCTGCTGATAAAAACTTGAGTAATTTGAATCCAGCAGGTGAGCAAAAGGTTAAAGATTTAGCGGCATGGAAAGTAGTTGCTAATAGTGGTACTGCTGAAGATGTTAAAGGCGGCGACACAGTTAAATTCATCAATGGTGATAATATCGAAATTACACAAGCGGGTAAAGATTTCACAATCTCCACTAAAAAAGATGTAACATTCGATAGTGTAACTGCAAACCAAACAATTACAGCGCCTAAAGTAAAAGCTACAACTGGTGTTGAAACACCTCAAGTTACTGGCTTGACTAATACAGATTGGGTTCCAGGTCAAACACAACCAGTATCTGGTCGTGCAGCTACAGAAGATCAATTGAAAAAAGTTGATGACCAAGTAGCAGCAAATAAAGATAATATCGATAAAAATACAACAGCAATCGCTCGTAAAATCTCCTTAGATGGTGACACTGGTTCCACAGATAAAAAATCCTTGAGCACAGGCGATGTGAAATTCAATATTAAAGGTGAAAATGGTTTAACAACTGTTGCTAATGGTGAAGACGTAACTGTTAAGATCGATGATGCAACAAAAGCAAAAATCGATAATGCAGCAAACCAAGATTTGAGCAACTTAACAGATGCTGGTAAACAACAAGTTAAAGATCTTTCTGCATGGAATGTAACTGCAGCTGGTGGTACTGTTGAAAAAGTACAAGGTGGCGATACTGTTAAATTCCAAGCTGGTGATAACCTTGAAGTTAAACAAGACGGTACTACTTTCACATATAGCCTAGCTAAAGATGTGAAAGGTCTTAACAGTGTAACTGTAGGGGATGAAAATGGTCCATCCACTAAGATCACTCCTGCTGGTACAACTGTAAAAGATGCAGCTGGTAACGCTACAACAGTTAATGGTGCAGGTATGACTATCAATCCTGCAAACGCTGCAGCTAGCCCTGTATCTCTTACAGTAGATGGCTTGAATAATGGTGGTAACCAAATTCATGGTGTAGCACCTGGTACAGCTGATACAGATGCAGTAAACGTAAGCCAATTGAAAGAAACTAAAGCTGGTTTACAACAAGCTATTAACAATGTAGGCGTTGAAACACAACGTGTAGGTGCTCATGCGGCAGCTATGGCAGCGTTGAAACCAATTCAATACGATCCATTGGAACCAACACAAATCATGGCTGGTATTGGTAACTACCGTGGTGAAACAGCGGGTGCAATCGGTCTTGCCCATTACAAAACTGAAGATACAATGTTTAATATTGGTGTTACACTTGGTTCTAGCCATAACATGATTAATGCTGGTGTAACTCATAAATTTGGTGGTAGCCGTGATAGAAAAGATGCGATTCCAGAACGTTATAAAGCTGGTCCTATTAGCTCTATCTACGTAATGCAAGATGAAGTAAGTCACTTACGTAACCAAAATGAAGAGTACAAATCCAAGCTTGAACAACAACAATCTGAAATTGATGCGTTGAAAGCAGCAGTTAACCAATTGTTGGCAAATAAAGCATAATCATATTGTACATATAGTTAGAACTATGTATATCCCGTGAATGGATATGTAAAACTAGAAAGAGCCTTCCTCGAAAGAGGAGGCTCTTTTTAGTATGAAAACAAAAATAGTTTATTAAAGCTATATCTGAAAAATAAAATAGTCTGAAAATTCTAATTTAATGATTAATAAAATTATCAATAAAACTGTATATAAGGAATAATTTATGAATATTTTTAGACGGTGATTAATTTTGTAATGAAATCTAATATTCTTTTCATTCTCAATTAGATGCATAAAAATTCATATAATATGCAATTTATTAAGGTGAATTATAAATGAATTATGATAATACTGCGTGTTTAAGTATACTCTATGCATAATTGAGATAATAGTAAATATCCAAAAAATACACTTTTAAATTGAGAAAATTAGATGAATTATGGTAAAATTAAAGATAGGTTTTATAAATGAAAGTCTGTGTAGCTTTCATTATTTCCAGACTGAGAGAAGTGTGGAACATATGATTCATATAGTTGAGGGTTAGTAATTTAAAGAAGGAAAATGTATGAATAAGATATTTAAAGTCATTTGGTCTAAGTCCAAACAGTGCTACGTTGTAGTATCTGAAATGGCAAAAAATAAAACAGGGAAAAAGAAAATCGTAGTAGCTAGTATTTTGGCTGCCTTAGCTATTCAAACTGCAGGCGTAATTGATGTTGCAGCGGCAGCGGGCGATCAACCATCTAGAGCTCTTGCAGATGGTAGAGTAACCAATGGTAAAACTAATGGTCTAGCTATTGGTAATTTTGCTAGTTCTGAAAGCCACCAATCCATTGCAATCGGTTATTATAGTGTAGCAAATGCAGCAGAAATAGATCCTGCACTACCTGCTACAGCGGTGGGGGCTGGTGCTCATGCAACAGGTCAATCTACAGTTGCATTAGGCTTATTAGCTCAAGCTACCTCTGGTAAAGCAACTGCGTTAGGGTCTAAATCTGTTGCGTCTGAAGATGCTGCTGTAGCAGTTGGTAGTGATGCTAAGGCTACAGGTGGTTATGCTAGTGCTTTAGGCGCTGATGCCACTGCATCTAATAATGATGCTACCGCATTTGGCCATGGTACTGTAGCATCTGGTGCGTCTTCTACTGCATTGGGCTCTAGAGCAAAAAGTGGAGGAGTTGGTGGTGTTGGTATCGGTATGTTAGCCAATGCAACTAATCAGTATGGTGTTGCTATTGGTGGATATAGTTCTTCCACTGCGGATAATAGTATTGCTATTGGTAGAAACAGTTCTGTCACAGGCGAGAATGGTATAGCCATCGGTACTTTTACTAACTCAAAAGGTGCCAATGGTGTTGCTGTGGGTACTAATGGAACTACGTCTGAGTTAGGCGGTGTTGCAGTTGGTCAAGCTGCTAAGGCTAATAAATTTAATAGTGTTGCTATGGGTATGAAAGTAACGGCTGATGGTGATAATTCTGTGGCGTTAGGTGGTAGTGCTTCAGCAAATAATGATGGAACTATTGCCATTGGTTCTTATGGATCTACTCCAACGAAAGCTACAGGCAATAGAGCTCTTGCAATCGGCTCTGCTACGACAGCTAATGGTTTAGAATCAATTGCCATAGGTAGTCGCGTTAATTCCACATCTCAACATTCTATTGCTATTGGTACTAGAGCTAATGCAAGTGCAGTTAAATCTGTTGCTATTGGTCCTGATTCTAGCGTTACCGTTGATGGTGGTGTTGCCTTAGGGCGTGATTCCGTTGCTGATGTAGCAGGCGGTACTGCTAATAAGGGTTATAATCCTAATACAAACCGTACAGATGTTTATTCTGGTTTGAATGGCAATGTACTTACTAGTACAACAGGTGCCGTTTCTATTGGTAATGGTAGCACTGTAACACGTCAACTTACAGGCCTTGCAGCAGGTACAAGAGATACAGATGCAGTTAACGTAGCCCAATTAAAGAGTGTTAACCTTGCATTCTCTGGTAATGTAAATACTGGCAATGTGAATATTGCAAAGAGCACATTAGGCCTTAAGGGCGATAATACATATATTACAACATCTGCCAACGGTCAGAACCTTACAATTTCTGGTAAAACACAAAATATTGATGTCACAAATGGTCAAGCTTCTGCAAATGCTGCAGGCATGGCTGATTCTAGAAATGTAGCAGATGCTATCAATAAAGCTATTTCTGCCAATGCATATCATTGGAAATTAGCGGCAGACAGGGATTCTAGTGCTCCTGAAGTAATCAATAAATCAGATACTGTAATCTTTGGTGGGGACAATAATATTACAGTAACTCGTAGTGGCAAAAAAATTACTACTTCTTTGAATAAGGCGATTACTGTAGATACTGTGAAAGCAAATAATTCCGTTACGGTTTCTTCTGGTGGCAATCAAATTACTCTAGATGGTACAAATGGTTCTGTAAAAGGTAGAAACTTTACTGGCGATTCATTTAAAGCCGGCGATAATGTATTGAGTAATACAACGCTTCAAATTGGTCCGACTACTGGTAGTAATAATGTGACCATAACTCGTGATGGTTTAACTGCAAAAACTGCTACGAAAACTGTTAAGTTTGGTACCGATGCTATTAGTGCAGGGGGACAGCAAATTACCAACGTTTCTAGCGGTGGTAATATAGGTACTAATGCAGCGAACATTACAGATGTAAAGAATGCTGTAGATGCTGTTACATTAAAACTAGATACAAATTCTAAAACGGGTACTGTTAAGCTTAGTGAAAGTCCACTTAAAGTAATCGGTGCTAATGGTATTAGAACTGATTTAGTGGGTACGAATAATGGTAGTCTTGTTGTTGGTCTAGACAATAATACGGTTAATGCTACGACTAAAGGTATTGGTTTAACTGGTGATACAGGATCTACAGGTCTTAAGTATCTTAAAGACGGTGATGCAACCTTTAAAGTGGCTGGTGATGGCGATCTAGTTACTACTAAGGCTTCTGCTACAGGTGTACAAGTAGCTGTTGATTCTGCTAAAGTAAAAGATTTAGCTGTAGGCGCAGTAACTGTTAGCAAGGCTAATACAACAGATAATCCTATTACAATTACACCAACAGCAGGTACAAATACTAAGGACTATGCAATTGGTATTGATACAACAAAATTAGCTAATCAAACACAATTAACATACAAAGCTAATGGTGCTAATGCAAACAAAGTGTCCTTGGCAAATGGTTTAAACTTTACAGATGGTACTTTTACAAAAGCTACGGTAGGTACAAATGGTACTGTAACAATTTCTACTGCCACAGAAACTATTACTAATGATGCTGATGGTAAAGCTAAAGTAAATAGCCCTACAGATGGGTTAGCGACTGCTAAAAATGTAGCGGATTCTATCAATAAAGCTGTAGATGGCTTATCTCAAAATCTTACTGTTTCTGATGGTGCTACAGATGGTACTGTAAATCTTAAGAATCAAAAACTTACTGTTTCCGGTACGAATGGTGTGTCTACAACTGTAAATGGCCAAACTGTTACAGTAGGTCTTGATGCAGCTACAAAAACTAAAGTAGATAATGCGTCCACAGCAGTAGCTCGTAACATCTCTCTTGGTGCAGATAGCGGCACAGCATCTAGCCAATCCTTAAAAGATGGTGATGTGGCATTCAATGTGAAAGGTGCGACAGGTGACTTAGTATCTACGAAGATGAATGGTAACACTGTTGAAATTTCCACTAAACGTGCGGCAATTACTAGTGATGCTAATACAGGCGCAGCATCTGTAACAGGCGATGATGGCTTAGCAACATCTAAAAATGTAGCCGATGCTATCAATAAAGCAGCTGATGCAGCTAAAGCTGGTGCGGCATGGAATCTTACAACAAATTCCAGCACAACTGATAAAACGACTGTACAAGGTGGGGACACAGTAGATCTTATCAATGGTGATAATATTTTAATCACTCAAGATGGTACAGATAAAAAGAAAATTACTGTAGCCACAAAGAAAGATCTTACAGTAGATTCTATTACTGCAGGTAACACAGTAATCAATACATCTGGCTTAACAAATGGTACTACTGCAATTACAGGTACTGGTATCACAACAGATAAAGTAACTGTAGGTGGCATCTCCATTGATAAAACTGATGGTATCAACGGTGGTAACAAGACAATTACTAATGTTGCTAGTGGTGGTACAACTGATTCCAATGCAGCAAATATTGGTGATGTTAAGCAAGCTGTTGCTAACTTGTCTCAAAACTTAAATATTACAGATGGTACAAATAACGGTACTATTGATCTTAAAAACCAAAAACTTAATGTGGCTGGTACAAATGGTGTGACAGCCACTGTAAATGGTCAAACTGTTACAGTTGGTTTAGATGCAGATACTAAAACTAAAGTAGATAACTCTTCCGTTGCAGTTGCTCGTAATATTTCTCTTGGTGCAGATAGCGGCACAGCATCTAGTCAATCCTTAAAAGATGGCGATGTAGCATTTAATGTAAAAGGTGCGACTGGTGACTTCATTTCTACGAAGATGAATGGCGACACTGTAGAAGTTTCTACAAAACGTTCCACTATCAACAGTGATGCTACAGGTACTGCCTCTGTTACCGGTGATGATGGTTTAGCAACAGCTAAGAACGTGGCCGACGCGATTAATAAAGCTGCTAGCCAAGCTAAAGATGGTGCAGCATGGAAACTATCTACTAATGGTGATACACCGACTACTGTAGCCGGCGGAGATACTGTAGACTTTACTGGTGATAACAATATTACAGTTACACAAACTGGTAAAAATATCGCTACCACATTAAACAAAGACCTTAAGAAATTAAACTCTATTTCTCTTGAAAATGGTGTAGGTGAGACAATCAAGTTTGATGCAATTAATGCTAGTGGTAAGTTTGGTGATCCAGCTGTAGGTAATTATACACAAATTGACCGTGATGGTATTAGAATCAATAATGGTATTGATGTAAATCAACCGAATACAGCAAATACTTATTTAGACGTTGGTACTTTATCTTTACAAGCCGGACCTAATAGCAGCTCTCTTGATTCTAAAAATCTCATGTTTAATGATGAAGATGGGAATTTTGCTCAAGGTAGTGCTCAAGGCATGGCCTTCCGAAATGCAGCAGGTAAAGAGGTCCAATTTACTCTTGATGAGATCAACGCTGGTGGCAACAAAATTAAAGAGGTTGCAGAAGGTACAGATGATACTGATGCGGTAAATGTAAAACAGTTGAAAGATACTGTAGCAAGCCAAACGTTAACATACCGTGCTAATACAGCTGCTGATACAGATGCTAAGTCCGTTAAATTATCTAAAGGTTTAGACTTTGTAGATGGCACAATGACAAAAGCTACAGTAGATAATGATGGTAAGGTAACATTTGATATTAATGATGATACTAAGACCAAGATCAATGATGCTGCAGCGGCTGTGAGCCGTAAAGTGTCCCTTGGTGCAGATAGTGGCACAACATCTAGTCAATCTTTAAAAGATGGTGATGTAGCGTTCAATGTAAAAGGTGCTACTGGTGATTTCATTTCTACGAAGATGAATGGTGATACTGTAGAGGTGTCTACAAAACGTGCTACTATCGATAGTAATGCCACTACAGGTGCAGCATCTGTAACAGGTGATGATGGTTTAGCAACTGCTAAAAATGTAGCTGATGCTATCAATAAAGCTGCTAAAGCAAGCACTGATGCTATTAACTTGAAATTTGCTGGCGATACTAATACATCTGCCGGTGTAGTAAATCTTAAAGATGATACATTGGGCATCAAAGGTGACGGTAAATACGTAACAACTGATGCAGATGGTAAAAACTTAACTGTAAAAGTATCTGAAGCAGAGGTTAAGAAATCTGCGGTAAGTGCAGTTACAGTAAGTACTGATACAACTGATGCGGATAATCCGTTGACTGTTACAGGTACTCCAAGTGCAGATGGCACAACTAAGGATTACAAGGTAACTATTGACGGTACTAAAGTTGCTACGAAGACTAAATTGTCTTATAAAGCAAATGATGGTTCAGCTAAACAAGTATCCTTAGCTGATGGCTTGAACTTTAAAGATGGCACGTTAACAACTGCTACTATCGATGATGCAGGCGTTGTTAAATATGATGTAAAAACAGCGGCTATTACAGCTGGTACAGATGGCACTATTACAGGCCCTGCTACTGATGGTGTGGCAACAGCTAAGAATGTAGCAGATGCTATTAATGCAGCTAAAAAAGCATCTAAAACAGAAATCACTGCTAATGATGATGAAGCAGCTAACGCAACAACTGGCAATGTAAAATTAACGTCTACAACGGCTGCAGATGGTCATACAATTTACAATGTAAAACTTAATGATACATTGACATTTGGTACTGGTGCTAATGCCATTGTTATTGATGGTACAGCTGGTAAGGCTACTATTGGTAGTGCAGCTATTGATGGTGTAAATAATACAATTACAACAGGTGGTAATAAGGCGGTAACGTTAGATGGTACTACTGGTACTATTACAGGTAAAGCTGCTAATATTGGTGGCGTTACAGTAGATGGTACAAATAACAATGTAACAGGTCTCGCTAATACGACTTGGGATGGTAATGCTGTATCTGGCCGTGCTGCTACCGAGGATCAATTGAAAGTAGTAGCTGATGCTGCAGCTAACCAAACATGGCAAATTACAGCAGATAAGGATGCTGCTACATCTGGAAAACAAACTGGTACTAAATCAGATGCCAAAGTAGGTAAAGATGCAAAGGTTACTATGATTGCTGGTGAAAATATCACCATCAACCAAAATGAGCGTGACTTCACATACTCCTTGAATAAAGACCTTGTGAACATGAATTCTGCAAGCTTCAATGGTACTGGTAATAACACAACTGTTATCAATGGTGATTCTATTACACAAACTGCGGGTACTCAAACAAATACATCTACTGCAGCTGGTAATACAGTAGCAGATGGTACTAAGTCTACAGCAACAACTGCAGATGGCACTAAGATTACGGATGGTACAAAAACAAATACTTCTACAGCAGTTAGTACAGTTATCGATGATGGCAATGGTAATAATACAGCTCTTACTAAAGATGGTGTAACTATTACTGCAGCTGGTAAAAATCCTGTATCCTTGACTAAGGATGGCCTTGACAATGGTGGCAATAAGATTTCTAACATTGCAGATGGTACAGATGACACAGATGCTGTCAATGTACGTCAATTAGAGGCTAAGTCTAAGGCGTCTAAAACAGAATTGACTGCTAATGGTGGTGAAAGTGCTGGTAGTACTACAGGTAATATTGTATTGACTAAAACTACTGCCGCTGATGGACATATCATTTACGATAACAAGTTGAATGATAAGGTTACATTGGGTACAGATCCAACTAAGGCCGTTACTGTAGATGGTACAACTGGTACAATCAAGGCTGGTGATGGTACTAATGCAGTTGCTATCGATGGCAAAAATGGTTCTGTAAAAGCTGGCGATAAGATTGCTCTTGATGGTAAGGATGGCAAGGCTACAATTGGTACTGTAGGTATCGATGGTAAAGATGGCATTATTACTACAGGTGGGAATAATCCTGTTGCAGTAAATGGCAAAGATGGTGTTGTTACAGGATTAACTAACAAAACTTGGAATCCAAATAATATTGCATCTGGCCGTGCTGCTACGGAAGATCAAGTTAAATCTGCCGTTGAAAATGCTGGCTGGAATGCAACTATTGGTACAGAAGGCTCTGGTGTTAACAGCACACCAACTGCAACAGCTGAAAAAGTAAAAACTGATGAAACAGTTACTTTCAAAGCGGGCAATAATATGATGGTTAGCCAAGCAGGTAAAACAATTAGTTATGCAGTAAATCCTGAACTCAAGGATATGAAGTCTGCTACATTTAAAGATGCAGCAGGTAACACAACTGTTACAGATGGTAATGGCATAACAATTACACCAGGCAGTGCAAACCCTAATAATCCTAATGCAGGCACTATTTCCTTGACTAAGGATGGTCTCAATAATGGTAATAACCAACTTAAAGGGATTGCACCTGGTACAGATGATACTGATGCTGTTAATGTTAGTCAGTTGAAAGCATCTAATGCTAGAATCGGCGATGCTATTGGTCAAGTAGCAGGTGAGGTACAACGCGTAGGTGCGCATGCAGCAGCAATGGCAGCGTTGAAACCAATTCAATATGACCCATTGGAACCAACTCAAGTGATGGCTGGCGTAGGTAATTATCGTGGTGAAACAGCAGCGGCCTTAGGTCTTGCACATTATACAAACGAAGATACAATGTTCAATGTTGGCGTATCTCTCGGTGCAAACCGTAATATGGTAAATGCTGGTGTAACTCACAAATTTGGCTCTAGCCCAGAAAAGAAAAATATTCCTGATCGTTACAAAGCAGGCCCTATTAGCTCTGTGTATGTAATGCAAGATGAGGTATCTAGCCTCAAGAAGGAAAATGCTGAACAAAAATATGTTATTGCTGATCAAGCAGCTCGTCTAAACACATTGGAAGCTGAAAATGAACGTCAACGTCAAGAATTGGCTGAAACAAAACAAGGTTTAGATGATTTGCGCGCAGCAGTGGACAAATTGTTAGCATCTAAAGGTTAATCAGTATATAGTAAGATAATCGATACTGAGTAATCTAACACTCTAGTCTTTGAAGTTTTACTTGAAGTAATTTTTCTATTTTTAGTGATATGTAATTTCAATAATAATCATTTTAAAGAACTGGAATTGTAAAAAAGAAACCTCTTACTTATCACGTTTATACCCTAATGGGTATAAGTGGGTAGGTAAGGGGTTCTTTTGCATTTTTGATATAGATTATTAAATAAAAATATAATATATGAATGCTTTCTCATATATATTTGTGATATAATTTAGAAGTTATAAGGAGCTAATTGATAGCTCCAACTTGTACGATCTTGCATGAATAGGAGTTACTATGTTAGACCGCATACAACGATGGCTGTCCATTGATGCTATGTTGCCTGCTACAGAACGATTAGGTCCTGTAGGAACCACAAAGCAGCTGTATAGTAGTTATTTAAAAATAGCTTGGCCCGCTACATTACAAGGATTGATGTTACAGTTTATGACTGCCATAGACTTAGCGATGGTTGGTGCTTTAGGTGCATCCGCACTTGCTTCGGTAGGTATCATGGGGCAGCCAGAGATGGTGATGCTTATATTTTGTCGTGCCTTATCCATTGCGGTAACAGCGATTATAGCTCGCCGACATGGTGAGAGTGAAGTGGATGGTATGAATGCCGTTCTTAAGCAATCCATTCTATTGAATTTCTTGATTTATGCCCCTTTATTGGCCATATGTTTCTTTAATTTAGAGCATATCTTACGTTTTACAGGTGCAGAAGATGGCTATATTGAGACTGCTGTTTGGTATGGTCGTTTTATTGTCATCAGTCTAATATTCCAATCCTTTAGTCAAATTGTAGGGGCTGCACTAATTGGGTATGGCAATACCAAGGTTATTTTTAAGTCCAATGTAGTAGGGAATATTCTAAATACCATCATGAACTTCTTCTTGATTTATGGTATTGGATTTTTTCCTGAACTCGGTGTCATGGGCGCCGGTGTATCTACAATGATTAGTAGTGCTGTGATTGCTCTATTACTACTGCGTACGATTTCACAGCATACGACTACAGGTTTAACATTGCGACATCCGTCCAAATGGACCTTTGAAAGACCTGTACTTCATACGATGTTTCACGTTGGGGGCAGCTCTCTAGGGGAGCAGTTCTTTGAACGTTTTGGTATGTATACATACACCATGATTGTTGCTTCCTTAGGTGCAGTACCATTGGCAGCACACTATGTATGTATGAACTTAATGGATATATTCTATTACTTTGCCATGGGGCTTGGTTTTGCCGGTGCATCCCATACAGGACAGAGCCTTGGTCATAAACGACCTGATATTGCAAAGACTTATGGTAAAATTGGAGCTCGTATAGGATTCGTTGTGGGCCTTGTCAGTGCTTTGATCTATATTGGTCCTGGGGATCTTTTGGTACAATTATATACACGTGAAAGTGAAGTCGTTACGTTAGCAGGGGCTTTAATGGGCATCATGGCTATTGCTGCATTTCCGCAAGCACTGCAACAAGTATACTCTGGTGTACTAAAAGGGGCAGGGGACACCTATTATATTATGAAATACTCCCTTGTTAGCGTGGCTATAATACGACCTATTATTACTTACCTATTGTGTATCACCTTTGGTTTAGGACTATTAGGCGCATGGTTATCTTTATGCTTTGATCAGTCGCTTCGTTTATGTTGCTCTTACGTACGATTTATTCGTGGGGCATGGCAGCATAAAATTGTTTAAACCTATCAATATTTGTATATGAGTATCATTCTTATATTGAAAAAAATAAAATAATTTATGAAAGGTTTATGAATAACTTCTTGCGCATTCAATTTGTTTGATGTACAATACCAAATGTGGAAAAAATGACACATTGGGGAA
>OIWS01001753.1_pt1 | contig 20164 bp, 19 predicted proteins | sample 1587611 | NCBI WGS metagenome assembly OIWS01 (sample SAMEA3888919, study PRJEB22519) | human gut metagenome | biome: human gut; feature: human-associated habitat; material: faeces | place: Denmark | collected 2010 | reverse complement strand
CGATCCGACCACGCTCGGCAGCGGCACGGCCGAAAAGCCGGGGAACAAGGGCGGCGACGCGGTGAAGACCGGCACAGAGATGAAAGACTGGTGGAACGGCGACTGGTACGGCTGGTGGAAGATGACTGAGTGCGCGGGCTATTACGAGGGGATGGACGGTTCCTGCTGGGATGTCTGCGGCAGCATCAACATTAGCTCCGACAATACAGGTACGGTGACGCTCTGGGATGAGGATTATACAAAGAGCAGCCCCATGGCGGAGGCGACCGTCAGCTTGAGCGATGAATACGGCGAGCACGGCACGATGATTTCCGAGAGCGGCCGCTTTACGGATATCGACCTGAATGCAGAGGATTGGGTCGTCAATCCCTCCTCGATGGATTTCGACGATGTGATCTGCATCGGCGGCTACTATGAAAACGGCGAGGACGAATTCTACTATGAGATCTACCTGCGGCCATGGGGCACCTACTGGGATGATGTGGATGCGAGTTCTCTTCCCGACTACTACGACAGCTGGTATCTGCCGCTGATCGAGGCGGGCGAGTCCATGCCGGGCAGCATCGGGTAAACGGTTGCCTCAAACGGCAGTTTTTCTTCAACATAAGATAGGGATCGAGCCGCTTGCCTGCCGCGAGCGGCTCGATCCCTTGCAAACTGATTGCTTGACAGCAATATCCTTCACAGGATATAATAAAATTTATCTGCGGCGCGCGGAGGAATGCTGTGCTGCGAGGTCAGATGATCCTGCCGAAGCGCTGAACGCGCAAGGCGTTCGGATCAGAAACGGAGGAAGATCATGATCACAACGATCCTGTGGGATGTGGATCGCACGCTGCTGGATTTCGACGCGGCGGAGAGCGCCGCCATCCGCAGTCTGTTTGCGGAATTCGGTCTGGGCGAGTGTCCGGATGAGAAAGTCCGCCGCTATGCCGCCATCAACGAGCGCTACTGGCAGCGTATGGAGCGCGGCGAGATCGACAAAAATGAAGTGCTGGTCGGGCGCTTCCGCGAGTTTTTTGAGGCGGAGGGGCTGGATGTTTCCCTTGCCGAGAAATTCAATGAGGCCTATCAGCTGCGCCTTGGCGATACCATCGTTTTCCGCGACGACAGCTACCATATCGTTGAGTCCCTCTGCGGTAAGGTGCGCCAGTTTGCCGTATCCAACGGCACGGTCGCCGCGCAGACGAAAAAGCTGAGAGCGTCCGGTCTCGGCGCGCTGATGGACGGTGTGTTTCTTTCCGAGCAGCTCGGCGCGGAAAAGCCGAGCGCCGCCTTCTTTGACCAGGTGTTCGAAGCCATCGCGCCGTCTAAGAAGGCACAGACCATGATCGTCGGCGATTCGCTCACGAGCGATATGCGCGGCGGCTGCAATGCGGGCATCGTGACCTGCTGGTACAACCCCGGCGGCGCGAAGGCGCCCGATGACCTTCGCATCGACCACGATATCCGCGACCTGCACGAGATCTGCGACCTGCTGTAAAAAAGGGGAGACCTTCGTCTCTTCTCTCGCTGTCAAGCAAAAAGAGAAGAAAAGTTATGACATTTTCCCCTCTCATGCCACTTGATAAAATCTAATGGATATGGTAAACTTGACGAATCAAACGGACGCCGCAAGGCGCCCGTTTGACAAATGAGAGAAGAGAGATTTTAAGAAGAGAGAGGGAAAACCAATGGAACATCAGCGCAGGGCAGATCTCATGCTGCTGCTGGCGACGAGCTTCTGGGGCATTTCCAACTGCCTGACGGCGATCTGCCTGAGGGATATGCAGCCGTTGACGCTCAACGCCTTCCGCTTTTTGACGGCGTTTGTCGTGCTGGGATTCGTGTTTCGCAAAAACGTCTTCCACGCGAGCCGCGAGACCGTCAAGTACAGCATTGTAGTGGGCCTTTCGCTCGTCGTCGTGTACACGAGCGTGACCTACGGTGTCATTTACACATCCGTGTCGAACGCGGGCTTCATCTGCGCGCTTTCGGTCGTGACGACGCCGATTTTGGAATTTATCGTGTATCGCAAAAAGCCGGAGAAGAAATTCGGCGTTTCGATGATCTTATGTCTTATCGGCTTAGCGCTGATGACGCTGAACGAGACGCTCAAGCCCGCGTTCGGCGATATCATCTGCCTGTTCGCAGCGGTGTTTTACTCCGTCGACCTGATGGTTACGGAAAAGGCCGTGGCGAATGAAAAGGTCGACCCGCTGGCGCTCGGCGTGTGCGACCTTGCCGTCGTCGGCGTGGTGATGCTGATGCTCTCCGTATTTTTGGAGACGCCTGCACTGCCGGGTACGGCAAAGGTCTGGGCGGCAGCGCTGTTTCTCGGCATCGTGTGTTCAGGCGTCTGCCTTGTGATCCAGAGCGTTTATCAAAAGCACACGACGGCGAGCCGCGCGAGTCTCATCTTTACGCTCGAACCCGTGTTTTCGGCGATTTTTGCGTTCTTTCTGCTGGGTGAGCGCATCGGCGTCAAGGGCTACATCGGCGCGGCGCTGATGCTTGCGAGCCTTGTGCTGGTGGAGGTCGACGTGGGCGCGCTGTTTGGAAAGAACAAGAAAAAAGCGGACTAAATCCGCTTTGCCACGTTTGGTTGCGGACTTACAAGCCTTGACTGGTGGCGCTTTTCGCCGCAGTCGGCTATACTGGGCGCATCAAAGCAAACGGAGACCCTGGGAGAAAAATTACAGATGCTGCGCAGATCGCGCGGTTTATCGCAGGAGCAGCTCGCCGCGGAGCTGGACGTTTCGCGGCAGGCCATCAGCAAATGGGAATGCGGCGACTCGACGCCCGACCTCGACAAGCTGCGCACCATCTGCACGTACTTCGGTGTGACGACAGATTATCTGATCTGGGAAAACGAAGAGGACGTGCCAACCGGCGGCGCGAACACTGCTGAACCGATGAAGCGAGAAGACGTCCGCTAAACGTTGCGCAGAAATGATTATTGGGCGGGCTATGTGCTCGCCATCATCGGCGCGGCGCTCCTGCTGCGTCTGCTCGTGAGCATCATCGTGATGCTGAGTTTGGGCGGTTGGGATGCATTTCCCGCGGTGCTGTGGACGTGCCTGCCGCACATTTTGGCCTATGCGGTGCTGATCGCGGGTGGGATTTTTCTTGCCCGCTGGCTCAAAAAAAGAGGGGAGAAGCATGACGACCTTTGACAAAGTGTACGCGGCGGTGCGGCTCATTCCGCGCGGAAGCGTCGCGACCTACGGCCAGATCGCCGCGGCGATCGGCAACAAGCGCCTCGCCCGCGTCGTGGGCTACGCGCTGCACGTCAACCCCGAGCCGGGCGTTATCCCGTGCCACCGCGTCGTCAAGCGGGACGGGGAAGTGTCAAGTGCTTTTGCTTTCGGCGGTGCGAACCGTCAGGTCGAGCTTTTGAAGGACGAAGGCGTCGGCTTTTTAGACGACAGCCATGTCGACATGAAGCACTGCTGCGTCCGCGCCCTGCCGCTCATTTTGGAAGAGTAAAAAAGAAGCGTTCCATCAATTCGATGGAACGCTTCTTTTTGCTTACAGAAACCGACACAATAGGATCGGCAGGAACACCGCAGGGACGTAGTTCATCACCTTGATCTTCGTGAGGCCCAGCATATTGAGCGATAGGCCGAGAATGAGAATCGAGCCGACGCACTTCATCTCGAGGATGACCGCTTCTGTGAGATACGGCGCGAGGAACGACGCCCCCAGCGCGATGGCACCCTGATAGAGGAAGATAGGGATAGCTGAAAGCGCGACGCCGACGCCGAGGGTCGAGGCGTAGACGACAGAAATGATGCCGTCGAGCAGCGCCTTGGCGTAGAGCGTCGAATGGTCGCCGGTCAGGCCGGAGTCGAGTGCGCCCATGATGGCCATTGCGCCCACGCAGAAGAGGAGCGAGGCGGTGACAAATCCCTCGGAAAGCGAGGTTTTCGACCCTTTTCCGCCAAATTTTTGCTCGACCCAGTCGCCGAGCTGATGCATGTGTTCATCGAGCTGTAAAAGTTCGCCGAGGATCGCGCCGATCGCGATCGAAAGGATGGCGACGAGCGTGTTTTCGCCCGCGAGCATGCCGTCCACGCCGATGTAGAGCACGCAGAGCGCCGCGCCCTTTTCCATTGCGTCGCTGAAGCGCTCGGGGATAAACTTGCCGAGCAGAAGTCCGGCGATGCTGCCCGCGACGATCGCGGCGGAATTGACGATGGTACCGGTCAAAATCATTGGCTGCCGCCTTCTTTCTCGTACCCGGCAAGCGTCAGGATGACGTCGCCCGCCATCATCAGCCCCGCGCAGCCGGGGACCCACGTTAAGCTGGCCGGTACACTGCGGCGGCCCGGCGGGGGCGCTTCCAGCGCTTCGGGCTTTGCGGGCAGCTCAGGGGAGTAGATCACGCGCAGGTGCTTGACGCCGCGCTCGCGCAGTTCCTTGCGCATCACGCGCGCAAGCGAGCAGTTGCGCGTTTTGGAGATGTCCGTGATGCATAGCTGCGAAGCATCCAGCTTGTTTCCCGTGCCCATGGCGGAGAGGATGGGGATGTCTTGTGCCTGCGCGGTCTGGATGAGGTCGAGCTTGCTCGACACCGTGTCGATCGCGTCGAGGATGTAATCATAGCGCGCGGCGAAGAAGTCCTCGCGGTGCGCGGCGTCGTAGCGCGCACAGATGAGGTGCAGTCTGACATCGGGGTTGATATCGCGGCAACGCGCGGCGAGTGCGTCGGTCTTATTTTGGCCAACGGTGGAGTGCAGTGCCTCGAGCTGACGGTTCAAATTTGTGGGGCTGACAGTGTCGTCGTCGATGAGCGTCAGCTCGCCGACGCCCGAGCGCACCAGCGCCTCGACCGCGTAGCTGCCCACGCCGCCAAGGCCGAATACGGCCACATGGCTGTGCCGCAGGGCGTCCATCGCATCGCCGCCGAGCAGCATCTGCGTGCGTAAAAACTGATTGTCCATAGTGTCGCCTCAAAAGTCAGAATCAAAAAGAAATAAGCTGCCGGTCAGAAACCGGCAGCTTATTTTGTCGTAAGTAGGGAGATTTACCCGACGTACTTCATGCCGCTGAGCTGCTCGGCCTCCACACCATCGGTGATGGCAGAGTACCACTCGTTGTAGGCGTCGCTCTTGAGAGAGGTCTCCGCCTGAACGTACCAGTAGGGGTTCTCATTTGTGCTGACAAAGTACATCACGTGATAGCCGTAGCTCGTCTGCACGATGCCGGTGTCGCCGGGCTGGCGGGAGGAATCGAAGCACCAATCCTCAAACTCGCTGACCATCTGGCCGCGGTAGATATCGGTGTACAGGCCGCCGGAGGAGGCGTTGGAGTCGGTGGAGTTGGCGACGGCCAGCGCGGCGAAGGCGTCCTCGGTCTTCTCGCCGTCGTTGTACTGCTGCAGGAGCTCGTTGGCCTTGTCCTCACTGTCAACAAGGATGTGACGCACGGAAACCGTGTGATAGTCGTTGCGGCTGCGGGAGTGGAAGAGCACAGCGTAATAACCCTTCTCGCCATAAGCGGCGACGGTGGTGTCGCCCGCCTGACGGGCATCGTCAAACGCCCAGGTCAGCATGTCGGAAGCGCCGTTTGCGGCATAGCCGATGTGCGCGTAGGTGCCTTCCATATCTTCGCCGATGGCGTCGAACGTCTCACCCTGCGCATAGCGGGAGAGAGCGGTCTCGGCCTTCTGCTTGGCCTGCTCGAGAAGCTCGGCCTTTTCTTCGTCCGTTGCGTCGTCGCCGGCACCGGAGGCGAAGAGAATGTACTCAATGTCGGCGCTCTGGAAGCTCTTGGGGTCGGCGTCGTAAGCGGCCTGTACCTCGTCGGAGGTGTAGGACAGGGAGTCAGAGTAGCTGTTGGAGTAAGCCTGCGCGAGCGCCATCATGCGGATGTTGCGCTCAAAGACCTTCTGGTTGACAAGCGGGCCGCACACGGCCTTGATGTACTGCGCGCGGGTGTAACCGGCGGAAGCTGCAGAAGCATCCAGATCGGAGAGCGTCTCCTGCACGGACTGCTCCACTTCCTCGCTGGCGTCAAAGCCTTCAGCCTCAGCCTTCTGCGCGAGCAGGGCGTAAGACTTGAGGCTCTCGAGCGCCTGATCGCGGAAATAGTCGTACCAGGTGCCGCCATCGGTCACGGGGCAGTCCTGCTCCTTGAGCGATTTGCTGGTGTCCAAACCGTAAACGCTCAGGTAATAGGAGTTCTTGGAGACAAAGCTGTTGTAAATGGTGTTGTAGAAATAGCTCACATCGGCGGCCGTGTAGGTCTCGTTGCCGATGGTCACGGCGTCGGCGCTGCGTTCGATCACCTTGGAGTTGGCGACCGTGACGACGATACCGACGATCACGAAGATGACGGCGATGGCGATATACAGGGCATTGCTGCGGCAATCCTTCGCCTGCTCGTCCTTTTCACGCTTCGTCCGGGGATCGACATAACCGCCTGCCAGATTCTCCTGGCGGCTCTTCTTTTCTCTGGATGCACTCATTTGTTTGTTCAGTCCTCTCAATTATTGGGTTTTGCAGATTTGCAAAAGTGCTATTGAAAATACCCAATCATTATAACGAATGGAACACAATAATGCAATGACAAAATTGTGAAGATTCTTCGTACCATTTTCCGCCCGCAGGCGGAAAACAATTAAAATCGTAATTCCTGACGACATGTGCGTCAGGAATTACCCTTTGCGCAAAGCGAGTGTCGAATTGCCTGCTTGTGCAGACAATGAGGCACAGAGCGACGCGAATCTTTCTCAATGAAAGCGACGTAAGTCGGTTTCATTGAAGTTACTTCGTGCCGAAAATGCGGTCGCCCGCGTCGCCGAGGCCGGGGACGATGTAGCCGTGCTCGTTGAGATGATCATCGAGTGCGCCGGCGTAGATGTTGACGTCGGGGTACTTCTCCTGAACGGCCTTGATGCCTTCGGGAGCGGCGACGAGCACCATGAGCGTGATGTGCTTGCAGCCGCGCTTGACCATCTCGCCGATGGCTTCGCAGGCAGAGCCGCCGGTGGCGAGCATCGGGTCGACGATCATCACGTCACGCTCGGCCACGTCCTTGGGCATCTTGCAGAAGTAGGGGTGGGGCTCGAGCGTCTCTTCATCGCGGTACATGCCGATGTGGCCCACGCGGGCGGAGGGCACCATGCGCAGCACGCCGTCGACCAGGCCGAGACCGGCGCGCAGGATGGGGACGACAACGAACTTCTTGCCTGCGAGCGTGGGGGCGTCCATCTCGCAGATGGGGGTCTTGATGTGCTTGGTGGTCAGCGGGAGGTCGCGCGTGGCCTCGTAGGTGATGAGCATACCGATCTCGGACACGAGCTCGCGGAAATCCTTGACGCTGGTGTTTTCATCGCGCATGATGGTGAGCTTGTGGGCGACGAGGGGGTGGTTCATAATGTGTACTTTCTCGTTGAATTTGGCTTCCATTGCTTTGACCTCCGAAAAAATATATTTTAATGTGTTTTTGCTTACTGGTTCAATTTGGAGCTTCTCAGGCGCTCTGCCTGCGCGGGGCGCAGATAAACGGGGAGAAGCTCCTGCGCGCTCACGGCCTCGCCGCGCGCATAGGCGCGCTCGGCCGCAAGGCCGACGCCCACGGCGCTCTGATAAAGGAGCATACTGGGCGCGAGCGAGCACTTGACGCCGTGCTCTTCTAAATAACGATAGCACAGCACGCCGCCGTCGCCGAGGACGGTGATGGGCTGCTGCTTGCCTTGAAGCTGCGCGCAGAGCTCTTCGAGCGAGATCGCGCGGTCCGGCGTCAGGCGCGTGAGTTCGCCGCCCTTTGCCTCGAAAACGGCGTTATAGACCTGCGAGCGGCGCGCGTCCATCGCGCCGACGATAAGCCCGTCGATGTGCGCGGCATTCTGCGCCATGGCCTCGAGCGTCGAAACGCCGAGGCACGGCTTGTCTGCGGCCCAGGCAAGGCCCTTGACCGCCGCAATGCCGATGCGAAGGCCTGTGAACGAGCCCGGCCCCGCCGCGATGGCGATGGCATTGATATCATCGAGCGTCAGATCAGCGTTTTTGAGCATCGCATCCACCATCGGCAGAAGCGTCCGGCTGTGCGTCAGCCCCGTGCACTGATAGGCGGAGGCGAGCGGCGCGCCGTCTTCGACGACGGCGCAGGAAACGCTCTTCGCCGATGTTTCCAGAGCGAGAATTTTCATGCGAATCTGCCTCCTGTGACCGTGATGGTGCGCCAGTCCTCGTGCTCGTCTGTGCGCGCGATGTCGACAAAGATCGTGTCCTCCGGCAGCGCGTCGGAGACGCGCTCGCTCCACTCGACGGCACAGACGCCGCCGCGGGCGAGATAATCGTCCCAGCCGATGTCGAACAGCTCGTCCGACGAGCCGAGGCGGTACATATCAAAATGGAAGAGCGGCGTTCTGCCCTCGTACTCGTTGACGATGGTGAACGTCGGGCTCGTGACGCGTCCGCGGCAGCCAAGGCCGCGCGCAAGACCGCGTGTGAAGGCGGTCTTTCCCATGCCGAGCGAGCCCGTGAAGGCGAGCACATCGCCGCCGCGGAGCTTTTGGGCAAGCTCTTCGCCGATCGCCTCGGTCTCCTGCGTGCTGCGCGACAGAAATTGCATGGTTTCGCCTCCTTGACCCCATTTTCACCCATATTACCAAATAGTATAGCACAGCGCGCCGGCCTTTACAATTCCTTTTCTGCGGAAAGAGGGAGAAATGTGCGTTTACAGACGGGTAAAATTGTGCTAAAATACATCGAAAACTTTGTGCGAAGGGAGCGTGAGGCTGTGAACAGATTCCGCGATTTTTTAAGTGATGTGGTGCGGCAGTCGGATATGGTGCTGCTGTCGCTGTGCACCGTTTCCACGCTCTACGGCATGGTGCTCATCGCGAGCGCCACGCATTTCCGCAATACCTTTAAATATGTTGCCATTCAGGGATTTGGCTTGCTGCTGGGCGTGCTGCTCTACTTCCTGCTCTCCAGCATCGACGTGTCGGAGGTCGGAAAAAAATGGAAGTGGCTGCTGGCGTTCAACTTCGGCTTCATTCTGCTGCTGCGCACGCCCTTTGGCCTGACGCGAAACGGCAACCGCGCCTGGCTCGGCGTGAACGACATCGGCAAAAGGCTCGGCGTCGGCTTTTTGGAGAATTTTCCCATCACCGTTCAGCCCGCCGAGATCGTGAAGATCACGTTTATTATCCTCTTGGCGCGCCAGCTTGCGCTGCTGCAGGAGAAAAAGGACCTCACGCGCTTTTCCAATGTCATCCAGCCCACGGCGCACGCGGGGATCATGTTCCTCTTTTATTATGTGATCTCCAAGGATGCGGGCAGCGGCCTTGTGTATCTGTTCGTCTTTGTGTGCATGGCGTTTGCGGGCGGCTTTGCGCTGCGCTGGATCTTCCTCGGCCTTGGCGGCGCGGTGGGCGGATTCCTTGCTGCGTGGAATTTCAATCTCCTGCGCGGCGACTGGTACGACCGTATCAAGGTCATTCTGGACCACAGCTACCAGCCCGAGGGCAAGGGCTGGCAGCAGACGCGCGGAATGCTCGCTCTCGGCTCGGGCAAGCTGACGGGGCAGGGCCTCTTCAACGGCACGCAGACGCAGTCGTTGTACCGGTCGAGTCTTCCCGAGCGGCAGACAGACTTCATCTTCTGCGTCTGCGGCGAGGAATTAGGTTTTATCGGGTGTCTTCTCATCATCGTGCTGCTGCTGGCCATCATTGTCCGCTGCCTCATTGTCGCGCGCGAAGCGCCGAGCCGCATGGAAAGCCTCGTGTGCGTCGGCATGGCGGGCATGCTGATCTTCCAGACCATCGCCAACATCGGCATGTGCTTGTTCCTTATGCCGGTCATCGGGCTGACGCTGCCGTTTTTCAGCTACGGCGGCTCGTCCATCGTGACGATCTTTGCCGCGATGGGAGTGGTGTCGGGCATCAAGAAGCGGTCGAGGCCGGAATGGCTCATAAACTGACGTTTCAAAAACGGGGATTCTCTTTGAGAGAATCCCCGCTTTTGAGATTATCGGAGAGATGGCGAAGCCGTCTCTCCGATAAAATTGCACTCCGCTTCGTGCCTTGCCGCCCGCAGGGCGGCTGCGACACGCGCGGAGTGAGAAGAGTAAATTCCGACGCACATGTCGTCGGAATTTACGATTAAGATCATTTCGCGCCTGCGGGCGCGAAAGCCTGCGGCGCATTTAATCCCGTTCGATTTTTTCGCCGCTGATGGTGCCTTCGGCGGTACCGTAGGAGATGACGCCGCGGCCGAATTTTTTGCGCAGGGCGTCCATTGCGGATTCGACGGCTTCCTGCTTTTCCTGCTGTGTGTCGTCCGTGCCGAGCAGGTCGAGCTGGCGGTAGGATTGCGCTTCTTCGGTCAGATGCAGTGCCGTGACGGAGAGGAGCCGGATAGGGTCGGGTGCTTTCCACAAGTCCTTTGCAAGGCGGAGCGCGGTATCGTTGATCTCGCGCATGAGGTGCGTGCTGTGGTCGAGCGTCGTCTGGCGCGAAAAGACCTGAAAGCGGCTGTTTTTGATGCCGACCTGCACGCCGCCGCAGTAGAGCCCGTAGCGCCGCAGGCGCATCGCCACACTGTCAGAAAGCAGCGAGATGCCGCTTTGCACCTCATCCCAGCGCGTCAGGTCGCGGCGGAACGTCGTCGAATTGCCAACGGATTTGATCGGCTCGCGGTCCGCCGCTCCGCGGACGGGGGAGTCGTCGAGGCCGTTGGCATAGCGGTAGAGCTGCGAGCCCATTTTGCCCATCAGGGTTTCGAGCATTTCCTCGCTGCATTTTGAGAGTTCGCCGATCGTGCGCACGCCGTAGCGGCCCAGCAACTCCTGTGCACTGCGGCCGACAAACAAAAGGTCGCCGACGGGCAGGGGAAAGACGATGTCACGCCAGTTGCCGCGTGCGATGACGGTCGTGGCGTCAGGCTTTTTATAGTCGCTGCCGAGCTTGGCAAACACCTTGTTGAACGACACGCCGACCGAGATCGTCAGCCCAAATTCTCGCTTGATGCGCTCGCGTAGCGTGTCGGCCAAAGCCTTGGCGTCCCCGCCGAAGAGGTGGAGGGAATTTGTCACATCCAGCCAGCTCTCGTCGATGCCGAACGGCTCGACTAAGTCAGTGTACTCGCCGTAGACGGCATTGATTTTTTTCGAGTATTCGGCGTAGAGCCGGTGGTGCGGCGGCAGCAGGATGAGGCCGGGGCACTTCTGCTTGGCCTTCCAGATGGTCTCCGCCGTTTTGACGCCGCAGCGCTTTGCCGGTTCATTTTTGGCTAAGATGATGCCATGGCGCTCCGTCGGATCGCCGCAGACCGCGACGGGCAGATTACGCAGGTCGGGATGGCTCAAAAGCTCGCAGGAGGCGTAAAAGCAGTTGCAGTCGCAGTGCAGAATGATGCGGTCCATCGCGTTCACCTCGTTTCACGAACAGTGTAGCATAAAATGCGGAATAGAACAAGCGTTTGAAAATAAAAAGTACCCGCCGAATGGCAGGCACTTTTTTGAATGCTTTGCGTCAATTTTCTCTCACGCTGTACAGCGCCGCGCCGATGGCGGTAGCAAACGTCGCGTTTTCGGGAATAATAAAATTGACATGGTAGAGCTGTTTGAACAGCTCGAACGTCTCCCTTGCCGGCGGCAGCATCGTCAGCGCGCCTGTGAGGACGACCGTGTCCGTGCCGCAGCACTTGCACGCGAGCACCGACATTGTGCCGATGGACTGGAGCACCAGGTTGACGATGCCGAGCATCTTGTCCGACGGCGTCGCGTCGTCGGCGACCTTGGCAAAGTTCGCCGCCGTGGCCTCGGGCGGGAGGTCGCCCACCTGCTCGCGCGAGAGGTCGGCCATCGTCAGGTCGATGTGGCTGAGGTCGCCGTCTTGGCAGAGCTTGCGGATCAGCGCGTACTGGTGTACGCCTGTCGTCAGCGAGCTGAGGCCCGCGAGCGTGCCGCCGCCCACGCCGCTGCCGATGAGGTGACGGATCTCTCCGCCCTTGTTGGCCCAGAGAAACGATGTGCCCGTGCCCATACTGACGACGACCGCGTGCTCCTTGCCCGAGAGGGCAAGGCCACCCACGCCGACAGAGGGGAATTCTTCGACCTTGATGGTCTTCACGCCGTAGATATCGCCCTCGACATACGAAGAGCCCACGCCCGTAAGCGCGATGTGGCGGATGTCGGAGAGCTGGAGATGATGTGTGGAAAGAAAATTGCCCATCGCGCCGTAGAGCGAGGTGAGCGGATCGTCAGCCTTGACGCGCAGCATGTCGATGACGGAAAGATCGGGGGCAAGACCGACGATCTTCGTGCTCGAACCGCCGATGTCAATGCCTAAAATAACACCCATTGTGATGCTCCGTTTCTTTAGAAAGTCCCTTTATCATAGGGGACGCAATGGATAAAGTCAAGTAAAAAGCGGAAAAAGGGCGGAAAGCCTTGCTTTATTTTGATATGCAGGATATAATGCACCTATTACAAGGCGCGGCACAGTCCGCGCCGTGACACTATGAGGTGACTATGAAAACCGATCAGAAGCTCAATATGACCATGCTCTGCGACTTTTACGAGTTGACCATGGGCAACGGTTACTTGAAAGCAGGGTTCCAGGATCGCATTACCTATTTCGACGTTTATTTCCGCTCGGTGCCGGACGGAGGCGGGTACGCCATTGCCGCCGGTCTTGACCAGCTGATCGACTATATCGAGGATCTGCACTTCGACCAGCAGGACATCGACTACCTGCGCGGGAGAGGTATCTTCTGCGAGGAATTCCTCGACTATCTTGCAAACTTCCACTTCAGCGGCGACATTTACGCCGTGCCCGAGGGCACGCCCGTCTTCCCGAAAGAGCCGATGGTCGTCGTGCGCGCGCCCGCGATCGAGGCGCAGCTGCTTGAAACGTTCGCGCTTTTGACCGTGAACCATCAGAGCTTGATCGCCACCAAGGCCAACCGCATCGTCCGCGCCGCCAAGGGCCGCGCTGTGATGGAGTTCGGTTCCCGCCGCGCGCAGGGCTCCGCCGCCGCCATCGACGGCGCTCGTGCTGCCTATATTGCGGGCTGCTGCGGCACTGCCTGCACCATCTCCGACCAGCTCTACGGCACGCCCGCGCTCGGCACGATGGCCCACGCCTGGGTGCAGATGTTCGACACCGAATATGATGCATTCGCGACCTACTGCAAATACTATCCGCAGAACGCTGTCCTGCTCGTCGACACCTATAATACCTTAAAGTCCGGCATTCCCAACGCCATCAAGGCGTTCAACGATATCTTGAAGCCGCTCGGCATTAAAAAGTGCGGCATCCGCCTGGACAGCGGCGACATCGCCTATCTTTCCCGCAAGGCGCGTAAGATGCTCGACGAGGCGGGCTGGACGGAGTGCACCATCACCGTTTCGAACTCGCTCGACGAGTACCTCATTCAGGACCTCTGGATGCAGGATGCGAGGATCGACGCCTTCGGCGTCGGTGAGCGTCTCATTACCGCCAAGAGCGAGCCGGTCTTCGGCTGCGTCTATAAGCTCGTCGCAGTGGAGGACAAGGACGGCAATATCGTCCCCAAGATCAAGATCAGCGAGAATGTCGGCAAGATCACGACACCGCACTTCAAAAAGCTTTACCGCTTCTACGGCCGCGACACCGGCAAGGCCATCGCCGACTATCTGACGGTCTACGACGAGACCGTGGACGACAGCCAGAATCTTGAGATCTTCGACCCAGACGCCACGTGGAAGCGTAAGGAAGTCTATCACTTCGAAGCGCGCGAGCTGCTCGTGCCCATCTACCAGAAAGGCAAGCTCGTATACAAGCGTCCCGGCATCGAGGAGATCAAAAAATACTGCGCCGAGCAGGTCGATACCCTCTGGGACGAGGTCAAGCGCTTCGATAACCCGCATAACTATTATGTGGACCTCTCGCAGAAGCTCTACGACATCAAGACCGAGCTTTTGAACGAGAAGAACGAGCGCTACGAGAAGAACTGAGGAAAACAAAAAATCAAAAACAGGGAACAGCCAACAGGAGGGGACTGAGACTGCGATGAAGGGATTCCAGATTCAGCAAAAGGGCGAGCGGCGCATTTCTGCGGCGCTGCGGATCATGCTGGTCGTCGTCCTGCTTGCGGTGCAGATCGGCTTTGTTGTCGCCATCTCCTACTTTATGCAGGAGTATCTGGCGCTGGCCTACGGCGTCGTACAGGTCGGCGCGCTGTTCCTTGCGGTGCATATCTACAATGAACCAGGTGAGCTTTCCTATAAGCTCATCTGGTTCATCCTGCTTTTGCTGGCCCCGCCGGTGGGTATGATTCTCTGGTTCCTCTGGGGCGGCGCGGCGCAGAAGCGCCATCTGCCGCGGAACACCAAGCGCTTTCCTGACGAGCCGGAGAGCGTGCGCATGCGCAGTGAGATCGCCGTCGACAAGCTCACGCGCCAGCTGCCCGCTTGGTCGCGCACGGCAAACTACCTCTGCCGCCGCGATTTCCAGCTCTATCAGAATACCTCTGTTACGTACCTGCCCGAGGGTGCGATTTTGCTGCGTAATCTCATCGACCGCGCAGCCAAGGCTGAGCGCTTCATCTTCCTTGAATACTTCATTCTGGCTGAGGGAAAGCTCTGGGATGAGCTTGAAAAGATCCTCTGCGCCAAGGCACGCGAGGGCGTTGAGGTCAAGATCATCTTCGACGACTTTGGCAACATCAAGCGCTTTTCCGGCGAGACGATCGACCGTCTGCGCGAGGTGGGCGTCGAGGTATTCATCTTCAACCCCGTGCACGAGTATGTGAACCGCCTGCACTTCAACTACCGCGACCACCGCAAGATCGCCTGCATCGACGGTGACGTCGCCTACACCGGCGGCGTGAACATCGCCGACGAGTACGCCAATATCATCGAGCGCTTCGGCTACTGGAAGGACAGCGGCGTATGTCTTGAAGGCGAGGGCGCCTGGGGCCTGACGGCAAGCTTTATCCGCATGTGTGTGAACCTCGGCGGCGTGATGCACAACGAGCACGACTATTACCGCCCCCATACGCCGGTCAAAAGCGAGGGCTTCTGCCAGCCGTTTACCGACGGACCACAGAACAACCCCGACAATCCGGCCGAGGATGTGTTTCTCCAGATGATCTCCGGCGCGCGGCGCTTCCTCTATATCACGACGCCGTACTTCATCCCCGATGAGAGCCTGATGCGTGCATTGTGCATCGCGGGCGACGGGGGCGTGGACGTGCGGCTGATGCTGCCGGGCAAGCCTGACCACTGGTACGCCGACTGCGTGGCGGAGTCGTACTTTGGCGAGCTCATCAAACACGGCGTAAAGGTATACCGCTATACCCCTGGCTTTCTGCACGGAAAAAGCATCATGGTCGACCGCGAAGCAGCCTTTGTTGGCTCGGCGAATATGGACTACCGCAGCTTTGAGCTCGACTATGAGTGCGGCGTGATGGTCTACAGCGCGCCGATGATCGAATCGCTGCTCGAGGATATGGATATGATCGTCGACCACAGCCGTCTCGTCACAAAAGAGGAGTGGGCTAAGCGCAGCGTCCTGCGCCGCGTGTTCGAGCCGCTGCTGCGCTTGTTTGCCATCTGGATGTGACAGGAAAATGGGGAAGAGGCAGGAATTTTCCAAATTTTGATTTTTTAGAAAATTTCCTGTTGACAAATGCAAAGTTCCTGCTATAATAACATTTGTTCGCTGAACGACACAGCGCGGCGAACAACGCAATATAGCGGGATTGTGTAATGGTAGCACAGCGGACTCTGACTCCGTATGTGAGGGTTCGAATCCTTCTCCCGCTGCCAAAGAACCACGGCCGAAAGGTTGCGGTTCTTTCTTTTTAGCGCATGATTTGGGCACTTTTGACGCAGAAAAGTTGCATTTGCATTTTGACAGAATACGTTTTACCCCTAAGTTTACCCCAATTAAAAGTTTTACCCCTTAACGGGGACAAAAGCAGCTCCGCCGATGATGAGATCGACGGAGCTTTTTTCGTGCCTTTTTGAGATTTTCAAAATAGCCCTGCATCCGGGCGGCGCTGTCCTCCTTCATGCGCTCTGAGACGTGACCGTAAACGTCCAACGTAAAAGCGGCGGTCGCATGGCCGAGATTTTCTTGCACGGTTTTCACGTCGTCACCGTTTTGCAGGGAGAGCACGGCGAAGGTGTGGCGCAGATCATGCACACGGGCGTCCGGCGCTCCTGCTTTGGCTGCAATCTTCTTATGATGTGCATAAAGACGCTGTGGGTGCAGGTGGTCGCCGAGCGCATTTGTGAAAACGAGCCGACAGGCGGCGTACTGCTTGGCGGGGTCTATCCAGTCCTGCCAAAGATCACCGGCCTGTAAACGCCTTTGCGCCTGCTTGGAGCGAACGGCGCGCAGCATATCCATGACGAAGGGAGCGGGGCGCAGGATGCGCGTCTTGTCGTTTTTGAGGGCGGCAAACTGGAAACCGCCGGCCTCGGCGGGGCGTTTCTGCAACTGCTTGCAAATCTTGAGCGTGCCTTTTTTGAAGTCGATACAATCCCATGTCAGGCCCAGCGCTTCGGCTTCACGCAGGCCGGTAAAGAGGATTACTTTCAGAATATCTCCATAATCGTTGTCGGCATCCGCTGCGGCGAGATAAGACTTGACCTGTTCGTCGGTAAGCGGCATGATCTGCGCTTTCTCGACGCGGGGAAGGTCTACCATGTCACACGGATTGCGTGCGATGTAGCCCACCTTGACGGCCTGAGAAAGGGCCTTTGTCAGAACGCCGTGAACATTGCGCACAGTCTTTGCGTTGAGCGGTGCGGTCTCCGTGACGGCGACGCCGTCCTTTTTGATAATCTTGCCCTGCTTGTCCCGTTTGGGAACAATGCGGCCATTGGCGAGCAGATCGTTGTAAAAGCCCTGGATGATATGCGGCGTGAGTTTGGTGAGTTTCACCGCGCCGAGGGCGGGCTTGATGTGCGTTGCGATTTGGGTCTTGTAGGTCTTGACCGTGCCGTATTTCTGCGAGAGCAGATAATCGCTCTGCCAGATATCGAGCCATTGCGCAAGCGTCAGGCGCGTCGGCTCTATGTAAAGTCCGTCGTCGATCGCTTTTTGCGCGTCGCGCATGGCGGTCAACACTTCTTTCTGTGTGTTGCCGTAGATGCTGCGGCGAATCGGTTTTCCTGTGCCCGGGTCATTGCCGACGGTCACGCGCGCTTCCCATCGACCGTCAGGACGCTGCCGGATGCTGCCTGCGCCCGACGCGGCGCGCGTATTTTCTTTTCTTGGCATTGCTTTTTCCTCCTGCATTTGTTATGATTGGAGGGCAGTAGGCTTGTCAGTTTGCTGCCCCCTATAACCGTCCTCGGTGCTGCAACACCGGGGGCGGTTTTTACTTTTTGCGGGCTGTGATCAATCTTTTCAGTGCGCTTAACGGCCTCTCGACTAATTCCATGTTCTTTTGCAATAGCCTGAGCCGTCCGATTCACCCGTTCTCCATCCGCTTTCGCAATGTGCTCATTTTGAGCACATCGATTTTTGTTGCCAACCGGAGCTCCGACCGTCTTTTTTTGCGCCTCGTACTGCCGACCAATCAAATATGTCTTTTGCGCATCGGTCAGGTTTTTCAGCAAATTGTTCCGTGCGTTGAAGACTTTTCCGCAGTTCGTGCAAATATTGATTGAATTGATTGATAACTGTATCAACAAAAAGACGATTAAGAACACGGGACAGCTTCCCAAGTGCCTGATCAGAGATCACCACGAAGCCATCATTCCGAGAGAGCAGTTTAACGCGGTGCAGTTTGAGATGGCACGGCGAAGAGCGCAAGAGAGCCGCATAAAGAAAAGTGCGCCCACAGGTCTTGGAAAATTCAGCGGAAAATATGCACTCAGCGGGCTCGTATTCTGCGCTGAATACGGGACAGCGTATCGCAGAGTGGTGTGGACGCAGCACGGCGAGAAACGCGCTGTATGGCGCTGTATGAGCAGGCTGGACTACGGGAAGCGATACTGCCTGCACTCGCCGACGCTGGACGAAGAGCCTCTCCAGCAGGCGGTGCTGGCAGCAATCAACGCGGCGATGTCGGATCATGAAGCACTGGTGGCACAGATCACAGATGCCATGGAGCAGGAGCTTGCACCGATCCCAGGGGAGGGCATGAGCCTTGGCGATATCGAACGTGCCATAGAAGAACTCGGCAAGCAATTCGATGTTCTGCTGCTGGAAGCGAGCAACGCTGTGAACACAGAAGAGTATGCTGAACGATTCCGTGCGATCTCCAACATGATAGAAGAGCTGAAACGCCGGAAAGGCAACATTCTGCAGATCTGTCAGGAACAGGAGCAGATCGAGCGCCGCGTGCATGCAGCGACCGCAGTGATGAACACGATCCCTTCTGAACTGACAGAGTGGGATGACAGCATCGTTTATCAGATGCTCGAAAAGGTCAGTGTCCTGTCGAGAGAAAAGATCCGCGTGACATTTCGAGGTGGGACGGAGATTGAGCAGGTGGTCGATCAGCCGAAGAGAAGAAAGTTTGCATGACGCTTGCCCCTTGGGAGCAGATCGTGCAGATCTGCTAAGATCCAGCGGAAAAGGAAGTAAAGGAAAGAGCGGTGCAGCGCCGCTTTTTCCTTTGCGGCTTTGTTAATTTATAGATTGTCTTGAGCCCTACGTAAGAAAATAGTATAATAAAATATGTAATATACTGGCAAGAAAGGTGAACAACCGAATCGAATGAGGAGCAAGATTATGTTTTCAGCAATTAAGTCTTTTGCCAAAAGAAACAGAGTCCTTTTTATTTTGTTGATAGTTGCTGTTAGTATAACTTTATCGTATTACATATCATATGACATACCAGAACTGATTTCTGGTATTGAGAAATGGTACAAGCTATTTTCAGATTTGAGCATCGGGGTAATAATCAATTTCATATTTTATGTGTTTCAGGTCTATATACCGAGACGTGAAGAAGAGAAGGCGACTTTGCGAATCATTGATCCTGATTTAACTAAGATATGTCAGGGAATACAGGAAATACTGCTTGTAGCGCAGACCTATTTGCCCGGGTTTGAAAAAGGAAAGATTCATATAGCTGAGAGCTCAGTTTATTATATGAAGATGACGACGGCCGATGCGGGTGAAGGTTGGACACGGCATTTTGACCTATATAAGGATTTTAGTCAGCTAAAAAAAGGCGTCGTTGAAACGACGGATAGACTACTATCGTCAGCTTTGCTTCAGGGGTGTGATAAAGAAGTAGTTGAACTTCTGGGGAAACTACAGCGAAACGGCTTTTTGCAAGCACTCGAAGCTGCTGAAAATAATAAGTTTGCCCCCGATTGCTACTATACAGATTTTGAAAATTGCTATTCAGATTTTTGCGCAATATTTGAGGGGTTGAAAAGCTATGTTAGCGAGTACAAGGTGCAATATATCAGACCATTAACGCTTGCGGAAATTGCCTTTTTCGAAGCGCGAATGAGCCTTGCAAAACAAGCAAAGGGTGGGATTCCGCATATCTATATGAAAGGGTGCAACTGATAACATCGTAGCTGTATTTTCGAATTAGAGCGATACAAGAGTGAATTTCTCTTTTAGCCGTTTTTTCTTTTTGGGGAACACTATATAATCTGAAAGAGGGTAATTTTATGAAAAGACGAAAACAAACGGCAACATTTATTTTATATGTGATTGTGATTTTTACCATTGCAGCTGGTTGCGGTAAGCAAAAAGAGCCGATTACAGATCAGCCTGCGCTGGAGGCGGCGGAATATTCCAACCTGACCGATGAGGATTCCCGCAAACAACTTTCTGAGCTTCTCTCGGATTCAGGAATCGAAGAATCCCGCATTGCTGCTCTGCTGAATCGGGTGGAACAGTTTAACGCCAGTGTCAGGAGTGAGTGGCTGACCGATGGCTTCGAGAGTACCGCACCGACCGATACCAAGTATGATCCCTATGACATGCAGGATGAATGGGCGGCGGCAAACGGCAGCTTTCCAGGTTATAACTGCCGTATCACGGCATTTGGTCTGTTCAGCGAATTCATCACAGCAGGGGCCGACCAGCCGGAGGTACAGGGCGAGGACTCGCTCTTTACCGATTTAGAGACAATCGACGCCGATCCTGACGCACTCTGCGGGGACAGCACCGCCAAATTCTGCGCGTTGTTCGCGCCGGTGAATGCCGCGGACAGCACAGAGGTCGAAGCACAGGTCAAAGCGCTTCAGGATGGCTGGG
>OIWS01001752.1_pt1 | contig 20172 bp, 18 predicted proteins | sample 1587611 | NCBI WGS metagenome assembly OIWS01 (sample SAMEA3888919, study PRJEB22519) | human gut metagenome | biome: human gut; feature: human-associated habitat; material: faeces | place: Denmark | collected 2010 | reverse complement strand
TTCCTGCGAAAAAATGTCTTGCGCAGCGCGAAAATTCCTCGCTGCCGGTCACATCGCCAGTTGGAAGAATCCCCCCAGGAGGAAGCGTGGGGGGGCGACAACCTCTCCGTCTCGGCTTCGCCGAGCCACCTCCCCTGACTCAGGGGGAGGCTTTCCGCGGCTCGCGGGGCTCTCCCCAGTCTGCGCGGAGCGCAGACTGCCTCTCTGGTAGAGGGGGCCTTGGGGGTTGGGGCATTGTTGACAAAGTTCTGGGGAACTTTCTGTGAAATCAGCCGAAAATCGTTGAATGGTCGGTTTTTTACTTGACATTTACAGAAAACGCGGCTACACTTGAATTATGAAATATCAGTGATATATCAATTATCCGTCGCCTCTGGAAACCTGCCATACCCCGTCTCAGGTCCGTACCGTCGGATGGAGGAAGCTATGTTAAGTCTGAAAGATCAGGCATATGAGGCCATCAAGGAAAAAATCATTACCTGCCAGATGCTGCCCGGCGACATCATCAACGAGCGTGATCTGATCGCGGAAACAGGCTGCGGGCGGACACCGGTGCATGAGGCGCTGAGTCTGCTCGCCCGTGAGGGGCTGGTTCGGATTCTCCCCCGTCGCGGCATGTTCGTCTCGGAGGTCAGCATCAAGGACATCCACGACCTCTATGAACTGAAGATGGAAATTGAGCCGCTGATCGTGCGGATGTACGGCGCGGAGATCCCGAAGGAAAAGCTGCGGGAATTCCGCGAGGTATTCCACCGCGTGAAGGCCGGCGTGGATTATTCACGGGTAGACGCGGAATTTCACAACATGATCCTCAGCTATTGCAGCAACCGCTATTATAAGCTCATCATGGAGATCGTCGCCGACCAGAGCCAGCGGATCCGCGTGCTCACCAACGAAGAGCCGCACCGAACCGCCAGGAGCAATCAGGAGCACATGGAGGTCATCGACGCGCTGCTCTCCGACGACATCGAGGGCGCCGCGCAGGCCATGCAGCGCCACTATGAAAACAGTTTAGAGAATATTCTGAAATTCGGTCTTGTCAGCAAATTTGTCAACCGCTAACGCCCGCAGGCCGGGGATCTTCCCCGCCTGCCGGATTTCAGCCCACAACACCGCCCCGCAGTTGTTCCCGGCGGCGTTGTCTTTACCCATAACTGATATATCAGTTATATATTATTGGATTTATTTCACAGAAAGGAAGATATAGATGGGGGAACCACTGTTAGAATTACACAACATCAGCAAGAAATTTGTTGGTGTTCATGCCTTGGATGACGTCAGCTTCTCCATTGGCCGCGGCGAGGTCCACATCGTCATCGGGGAAAACGGCGCAGGCAAATCCACACTCTGTAAGATCATCATGGGCATCTACAGCCGGACGACCGGCAGCATGAAGTTTGAGGGCCGGGACTATGATCCGCACAGCGTCAACGACGCGCAGGAGGCCGGCATCAACATGATCCACCAGGAGCTGAACCTGCTGCAGAACCGGACGGTTGCCCAGAACATCTACATCGGCCGCGAGCCGCTGACGAAGCTGAAAACGATTGACTCCAAAAAAATGAACCGCGACTGCGCGGCGCTTTTGGCGCGGCTGGAGCTCGATCACATCCAGCCGGAGACGATCGTGAGCGCGCTGTCGATTGCGCAGCAACAGATGGTGGAGGTGGCCAAGGCGCTCTCCCGCAACAGCAAGCTGCTCATCATGGACGAGCCGACGTCTTCGCTGACGGAAAAAGAGATTCAGGTGCTCTTTAAGCTGACGCGCAAGCTGGTTTCGGAAGGCGTGAGCGTGGTTTATATCTCGCACCGCATGCCGGAGCTCAAGGAGATCGGCGACATCGTCACGGTCATGCGCGACGGCGGGTACATCGGAACCTACGACCTGCACACGATGGAGCTCGACGAGCTCATCCGGCTGATGGTCGGGCGGCAGATCACGGATCTCTATCACCGGCAGTTTAACCCGCAGGGCGAGGAGCTGGTGTCGCTGAAAGATTTTACGGGGCTTCGCTTCCGCAGGATCAACTTCAGCGCGCACCGGGGCGAGATCGTCGGGATTTCGGGCCTTGTCGGCGCGGGGAGGACGGAGCTGATGCTGAGCCTGTTCGGCTACGACCCCATCGAGGGCGGAACGGCCTGCGTAAACGGCAAAACCATCCGCAACAAGGGCTGGAACCCGCGCAAGGCCATCGGCGCGAGCGTGGCGCTGCTCCCGGAGGACCGGAAGGCGCTCGGGCTCATCCTCGGGATGCCGATTTCGGCGAATATCATCCAGTCCAGCTTGAAAAAGCATTTTCCGAACGGCGTAATCCGGACGAAAACCGAATACGAAGAGGCCGAGAAGTACGTCAAGCAGCTGCGCATCGCGACGCCCTCCATCCACCAGCTGACCGGGAATCTGTCCGGCGGCAACCAGCAAAAGGTGGTGCTCGGGAAGTGGCTGTGCACCGACTCGGACGTTTTGATCTTCGATGAGCCGACACGCGGCATCGACGTCGGTGCAAAGGCCGAGATCTACGCGCTGATGGACGCGCTGGCTGCAGCGGGAAAGTGCATCATCATGATCTCCTCGGAACTGGCAGAGATCGTCAATCTTTCGGATCGCATCTACGTCATGACGGACGGCGAGTTCGTTGGCGAGCTGGTACGGGGTCGGGATGAGATCAGCCAGGAAGTCGTGATGGATCTTGCGATCAAAGGAGGGCGTCAGGCAAAGTGACAGGTATCAGGAAGCTGGGAAAGAAAATCCCGGGCACGGTATACGGCATCGTGGCGATGTTCGTATTTTTCACACTGCTCAACCACAAATTCATCGGCATTGGCAATTTCCAGAATATTTTGAAAAACGCAGCGGTGCTCGCCATCGTGTCGATGGGCGCGGGCATGGCCATCCTCTCGGCAAAGATCGATCTGTCCATCGGCTATGTGATGTCGCTCTCGGCCATCGTGTGCGCCAAGTATATCGTGGCGTTTGACCAAAGCACGACGGGCAACATTCTCGTGGGCATTCTGCTCGGCATTCTGGTCGGCGCGCTGTTTGGACTGTTCAACGGCATCATGATCGGCCGATTCAAGTTTGACTACTGGCTGATCACCTTCGCATCCATGTCCATCGCGCAGGGGCTTTCTCAGGTCGTCAGTGACGGCAAGATCATCTCGGGCTATGGCAAGGCGTTCCGCGCGATTGCGAGCACGGAGATTCTCGGCTTTGACTCGGTCATCTGGATTGCGGTGCTGCTCTGCGCGGCGGCGATCTTCCTGTCGACGAAGACGCGCTTCGGCTACGCGATTTACGCCGTCGGCGATTCGGAGGAATGCGCGTTCAAATCCGGCATCAACGTCTGTAAGGTCAGAATCCTGATCTACATGCTCAGCGGTATCTTCGCCGGGATCGGCGGGATTCTGCTTGCAGCGAAGACAAACTCGGCCAGCGCGACGCTCGGCAGCGGCTATGAATTCAACGCCATCGCGGCCGTCATCGTCGGCGGCACGCCGAGCGAGGGCGGCAAAGGCGGCCTGGCCAAGACGGCGCTCGGCGCAATTTTGATCACAGTGCTCAAGAGCGGCCTGCAGTTCAGCGGACTCGATACCTACTGGCAGACGCTGCTCATCGGCATCTTCATCATGGCTGTCGTCGTGATCGATGTGCTTTCTACCAAGGCGGCACACCGGCGCGAGGCAAGGAGGGTTTATCGCGATGAATAAAAAGATCTCCCGGGACGGACTGATGAAATACTCCCGCATCCTCATTCTGGCGGTGCTGTTCTTGTTCTTCGCGCTCTCGGCCAAGACCTTCGCGCAGTGGAGCAACATTAAAAATATCATCTTCCAGCAAGTTCCGTTTTTGATGGTATTGAGCATCGGCATGACAATTGCCATCATCCTGAAGGGCGTTGATCTGTCCATCGGCTCGGTGCTGGCGCTCTCGTCCTGCATTGCGGCGCTCATTCTGCAGGCGACGGAAAACGTGGTGCTCTGCATCGCGTCGGGCCTGGCCGTCGGTATTCTCTGCGGCCTCATCAACGGCATTATGATCGCGGAGGTCGGCGTGTCGGCCTACATTGCGACCTATACCATGCAGTGGATCGCCAAGGGCATCGCCTATGTGCTGCTCGGCGGCGGACAGGTCTATAACCTCGACACCCGGTTTCGCAATATCTTCGTCGGCTGGCCGTACATGCTGCTTACCATTGCGTTGGTTCTGGCCCTCATCCTGCTGTTCGTGATGAACCGGACGATTTGGGGGAGGAACGTCTACGTCGTCGGCAACAACCCCAAGGCCGCGCGGATGGCAGGCGTGAGTGTGATGAAGACCTATGTGATCTGTTACACGCTGATCGGCTTTCTCGCCAGCCTGACGGGCCTGATGTATATTGCAAACCTGAACGCGGCGGAGCCGGTCATCGGCGACAATTTCCCCATCCGTGCCATCGCGGCCTCGCTGATCGGCGGTGCGTCGTTCGGCGGCGGACAGGGCAACATCTACAACGCGCTCATCGGCTCGTGCATCATGATCGTGCTGACAAACGGCCTGCTGCAGCTCGGCGTGAGCTCCTACTGGCAACAGGCGGCGATCGGCTTCGTGATCGTGCTGTCGATCATCTTTGAGCGCATCATCAAGCGTCCCACGCAGGGAAAATGATATAGACAGGCGGCGCCTGTTTATATAAAACCCACAAAATAAAAAGGAGAATTGACGTGAAAAAGATTATTGCGGTATTGCTGGCAGCACTTCTTTTGTTGACGATGGTCGCCTGTGCTGCGAAATCGGATCCCACCCCTGCAGACACCACAACCGACTCCACGCAAACTCCCCCGGCAGACACCAAGACGGAAGGCACCACGACCGACACCCCGGCTCCGGCCACAACGGAAGAAAATGCGGAAGATGACTCCTCCGTGCTCTCTCAGATTCCCATTGAGCCGACTGACAAAAAGCTCGACGCCTCGACGCGCATCGTCTGTGTGGTCAAGGGCGCGGTAAACCCGTTCTGGGTTGAAGTCATCCAGGGTATCAACGAGGCGGGCGCCGACCTTGGCATCGACGTCAGCGCCATTGCGCCGGTTGTCTCGAACAACAATGAAGAGCAGATTCAGCTCATTGAGCAGGCCATCGTCGAGGGCTGCGACGCGCTTTGCATCTACCCCGCCGACTCCTCCGGCATCGAGCCCGCCGTTGAGGCCGCGAACGAGGCCGGGATCCCGGTCATCAACGCGAACTCCCGGATCTTCAACTCCAACATCTTCGACGGCGGCAGTCTGGACGTGGTCACGTTCGTCGCCACCGAAAACTATGACGTCGCCTATCAGACCGCCGGCACGCTGGCCGAGATGATCGGCGAGCAGGGCAACATCGTCATCCTCGAAGGCCCCACCGGCGGCCAGACCTCCATCGACCGTGTGGCCGGCGCCAATGCCCGCTTCGACGAATATGAGGGTATCCAGGTCATCGACTCCCAGACGGCAAACGACAGCCGCTCCGAGGCCATGACCGTCACGCAGGACCTGCTCCAGAAGCACGCCGACATCACTGCCATCTTCGCCGAGAACGGTGAAATGGGCCTCGGCGCCGCCGAAGCCTGCATCCAGGCCGGCCGCACCGACATCAAGATTGCGCTCATCGATATGAACGAGGAGATCTGCACTGCGCTCAACGACGGCAAGATTGCCTGCGCCAACGACGGCCTTGCCTACAACCAGGGCTATTACACCGTGGTCGCCGCCTACAACTACCTGGCAGGCGATGAGATCCCCGACCGGATCGTCATCTCCACGAAGGTTGTCACGAAGGATAACATCGCGCCGTATCTCGAGAAATTCGGCATCCAGTAAGCAAACGTCCTGTCCGCCTTTCCGGGCGGGCAGGCTTGGAGAAACACCCATCTATCAGCTTTTGAAACTTAGGAGGAACACATGAAAGCAGCACGTTGGCACGCAAAATTGGACATTCGCGTTGAAGAAGTGGAATACCCCGCGCCCGGGAAGGGCGAGGTTGTAATTGAAGTGAAGCGCTGCGGCATCTGCGGCACGGACATCCACGATTACACCTCCGGCCCGCACAGCATCCCCGTGGACAAGCCCGATCCCCTGACCGGCGCCATTGCGCCCGTCACAATGGGTCATGAGCTCTGCGGCGTGATCTATGAGCTCGGCGACGACATCCAGGGCAACTGGAAGGTCGGCGACCGCGTGGTCATCGCCCCGCTGCAGTGCTGCGGCGAGTGCTATTTCTGCAAGCGCGGCCTCTATCACCTGTGCGTCAAGCAGGCGGGTCTCGGCCTGCAGACCAAGGAAGGTGGCTTTGCAAAGTTCTGCAAGGTCAAGGATTATCAGCTGCACAAAATGCCGGATCACATGACCTACGCGCAGGGCGCGATGGTGGAGCCGACGTGCCTGGCGATGTACGGCATCCGCCGCTCGAAAATGCAGCCGGGCGACACGGTGCTCATCTCCGGCGGCGGCCCGATGGCGGTTTTGAACATGATGTGCGCATTCACCGCCGGCGCGGCCAAGGTCTACATGACCGAAAAGCATCAGGGCCGCATCGACAAGCTCCTGGAGCTCGGCGCGACTGAGGTCTTTAACATCACCCAGTGTGATCCGCTGGAGGAGATTTTGAAGCGGACAGACGGCCTTGGTGTGGACGTGGCCATCGAGTGCACCGGCTCGGAGAGCGGCATCAACCTCTGCTTCGACGCGCTGCGCAAGCAGGGCATGTTCGTGATGAGCGGCCTGAGCCTCGGCGAAGTGAAGGTTCGCCCGTGGCAGTGGGCGCTGAAGGACATCCAGATGATCGGTCTGTGGTGCTGCAACTACTATGATTACGACAACATCATCCAGCTGGTTGCCGACAAGCGCATCGACGTGGAGCGGCTGATCACGAAGACCATCAAGCTCGACGACATCGTAACGGAGGGCTTCGAGTGCCTGGCACGCAACAAGGAAAAGAAGGAAATCAAGATTCAGGTGATCCCTGACTAACGCGGCAACATAGAGGAGCAACGATCATGAAGTGTAAACAAGCATTTATGTATGGGCCCGGGGATTTGCGGATCGAGGAAGTGGAGCTGCCGGAGCTGAAGGCAGATCAGGTGCTCATCAAGCTGCGGGCCTGCGGCATCTGCCAGTCGGACGTGGAGTGCTTTGAGGGCAAGTCGGCCGAGGGCCGCTACGACCTCGGGCCCTACACCCCCGGCCACGAGTGGGTCGGCACGGCCGTTAAGGTCGGCAGCGCATGCACGTCCGTCAAGGTCGGCCAGAAGGTCGTCGGCGACTGCGTCCTGCCCTGCCACAAGTGCGCCAACTGCAAGGACGGCAAAATGTCCTCCGCCTGCCTGAACATGCGCGAGGTCGGCTTCCGTCCGGACTCCCCCGGCGGCTTCGGCGAATACATGATCCTCGAGGAGGCCTATACCCACGTCATCCCCGACGATTGGAACGACGAAACCGGCATCTTTGTGGAAAACTTCAACGTCGGTTACTGGGGCGTTTGGGGCAACGGCTGCAATCCGGATGCTTCGGACGACTGCGTGATCATCGGCGGCGGCCCGATCGGCTGCTCGGCGGCTATGGTCTGCGCGACGTCCGGCGCGACGGTCATCGTGGTCGATCCGGTGGCCTCCCGGCGGGAAAATGCACTGAAATACGGCGCGACCTATGTGGTCGACCCGACGGTCTCCCCCGTGGAGGAGCAGATCAAGGCGCTGACCAACGGACGCGGCGCGTCGGTCGTCATCGAATGCTCCGGCAACGACATCGGCATCGCTTCCGTATTTGACATCGCAGGCCACAGCGCGCGTATCGGCTTCGTGGGCCATTCCATCGGCCGCAAGGTGCCGGTGGAGATCGGCAAGACGATCTGGAAGACGCTGAAAATGTCCGGTTCGGGCGGCACGACGAACTGGTTCCCGCGGACGATCCGCTTCATGTCCAAAATCAAGGATACCTATGACTTTAAGGCGCTGGTCTCGCACTATTATAAGTTTGAAGATCTGGGCGAGGCGATGGAAATGGCCCGGAACAAGGCTGTGGCGCGCAAGGTCATGCTCACCTTTGACGATTGAGCGATGAACTGGAAGTATGCAATTGCGAGCGCGGGGGAGGCGGCGGAGCGGGCGGCGATTGTGCTGCGGGGGCCGGTGGAGGAAAATCTGCGCCGGGCCGCGGCACTGGGATATGACGCCCTGGAGGTGCACCTCCGGCCGGACGCGAAGCTGGATCTGGCAGGCTTGCGGCAGATCATGGCAGACACCGGCTGCCGCATCAGCGCGCTCGTCACCGGAAGGCTCAACACCGAAATGGGCGCGAGCCTGCTTGCGGAAGACCCTGCGCGGGTGGCACTGGCCGTGGACGGCATGCAGCGCTACATCGGCCTCGCGGCGGAGCTGAAAAGCGACCTCATCCTCGGCTGGGTGCACGGAAACGTCCCCGCCGGGGCAGATCGCGCGGGCTGCATGGAGCAGCTGGCCGGGCGCCTTGGGCCGCTCGGCACGCAGGCGGAGCAGAGCGGCGTGCGGATCAACCTCGAGGTCATCAACCGCTATGAGACGAACGTCTTCAACACGGCGGAGGAGACCGTCTCCTTCCTCGAGCGCTACCGCGTCCCCGGCTGCCGGGTGCACCTCGACTCGTTCCACATGAACATCGACGAGGCGGACCCCATTGCCGCCATCGAGCGCTGCCGCGGACGGCTGGGCTATTTCCACCTGGCCGACAACAGCCGCGTCTATCCCGGCTGCGGCACGATCGACTTTGCCGCGCTGCTGCGGGCGCTGGAGCGCATCGGCTACGGCGGGTATCTCTCCGTCGAGTGTTTCCCCTGGCCCAGCCAGGAGGAGGCCGCGCGCCGCGCGCTGCGGAATATGCAGGCAATTTGCCGGAATTGATCGTAAATCGTTACGCTTTTGAACTTGAAAGAGGTGAATCAAATGTCCAACTGGAATCTGCCCGCGAAGGGCGGACATATGGAAGCGCAGGATGGCATTTATTATCAGAACATGACCACGAAGATGGTCGAAGAACGGCTGAAGAAGAATGACGTCATCCTCATCCCCGTCGGCTCGACGGAAAACCACGGCCCCTCGGCGCCCTACGGCGAGGACACCTATCTCGACACGCGGCTGTGCGAGTTGGTTGCCGAGCGGACGGGGTGCACGGTGGCGCAGCCGATCTGGTACGGCTCGCACCCATACCACCACCTGGGGCAGAAGGGGACAATCATGATCCCCGAGAAGATCCTTGCGGATTATATCTGCTATGTGCTGGCAGGCTTCTGGAACACGGGGTTTCGGAAGATGATCATTGTCAACGGCCACGGGCAGGATTACGTCATTCCGCTGGCAATCCACACGTTCGGCAAGAAGTGGCAGGTGCCGGGCATCGTGCTCTACACGCATTTCTGGAACTGCGCGGGCACGGAGATGTACACGAAGGACAAGGGCGGCCCGTATGACACGCCGTTTGTGCACGCCGATGAGGTGGAGCAGAGCTGGTGCTTGGAGCTGTTCCCGGAGTTCATCCACATGGGGGATGCGATCAAGGTGGACAAGGCGCCGCTGCTGCCGCCGGGACACATCAACACGTCGGCAGAGGACGGGGCAGGCCCGATCAAGTGGTACAATGCGTTCGGCTCGTGCGGGATGGAGTGCATCTGCCAGCCGGAGGGCGTGATTGGCGACGCGCGGATGGCGGACGGCAAGAAGGCGAAGGCGGGCGTGGAGAAGACGCTCGACTACCTGACGAAGCTGGTCAACGACATCCTCGAGAAGTACCCCGCCGGCACGCTGCCGCCCATCGATATGATGACCCAGCGCAGCCGCGAGGATATTGAAGCCGTCATCAAGGGCCCCAACGCCCCCGGCGGCAGACATATTTATACGCTCGAGTATTAAAAAAACTGATTTTTGAAATTTGGAGGTTTCCTATGATTGTTTCTCAGTTCCACGTCGGCATTACCGTATCCGACCTTCAGAAGAGCATTGCGTTTTACCGCGACATTTTGGGCTTGAAGCTTGACCGCATCGAGCCGCCGCATCCCAGCCGCGGCCGGAAGCTCGGCGTGCCGGGTGCCGTCGTCGAGATCGCCATCATGAAATACGGCGAAAACGACTCCATCGAGCTCATCAAGTACATCGAGCCCGAAGCGCCCAACAAGGTTGGCCCTCCCGTCAACGCCATCAGCGCAATGCACATCTGCTTCCGCGTGGACAATATCGTGGAGGAAATGAAGCGGCTCAAGGCGCTCGGCGTCGAATTCATCGGCGGCGACGACTATGAAGAAAACACCTTCGGCCCGCTGAAGGGCCTCAAGTGGGTCTACTTCAAGGATCCGGACGGCACCAACCTGGAGATCCAGGAAGGCGATTTTGAAGACTAATACTATTTTCTGATTAAATTCTTTCATCAGAAAGATTCCGCCTTTGGCGTAACCGATTCCGTGATTTTGATAAAATCACGGAATCTCGTCTCATAATGATCTTCCTATTAAAAACTTCCATTTCATGAATGAAAGTTTTTAATTGAATATCAGTATAACGCCGCTCCCCTGTTTCCATCGTGCAAAACAAACCGGACGCCGGGCTTCTCCCGGCGTCCGGTTTTCCTTTTGAAGTCCAGCGCAAAACCGGCCTCCTCTGCAAAGAGGAGGCCGGTTTTCAGCGTGTCGAAAAAGTCTTTTTGTCCCGCTGGCTGTCCGGTTTTTTAAACGTGGAGGGGACTCTTTGCCCCCTTTACGCTGAAGGTAAATTGCCCGAAGCGCAAAAGAGGCCGGCCCGGGCTATCCCCCCGGCTCCTGCACGGAGCTGCGGGAATGGGGTTTGACAGTCCAGAATATCCAGGCGGCAAGTGGGCACGCAGCTTTTCCGCGCTGCCCGATGTCCCCTGCCGGCGCAAGGTTCAGCTCAGCAAAATGCGGTCAGTGGTCAGGGCCTTGCCGGAGGCATTTTTGAACTCCTGCAGGAGCTTTTCCACGGTGAGGCCGTCACGCTTTTCACCCGCCGCATCGTGGACGATATGGCCGCTGTCCATCATGATCGTGCGGTTGCCAAGCTCAAGCGCAGAGGCCATGTTGTGCGTGATCATGAGGCAGGTGAGATGGTTTTCAGCCACGATCTGCCTCGTGAGATCCAGCACCTTTTCCGCCGTGCCAGGATCGAGCGCCGCCGTGTGCTCATCGAGCAGGAGGAGCTTGGGCGGATTGATTGTCGCCATCAGGAGCGTAAGCGCCTGCCGCTGGCCGCCGGAGAGCAGCCCGACCGGCTGCTTCATCCGGTCCTCAAGTCCCATGCCGAGCAGGGCCAGCCGGTCGCGGAAGGCGGCCTTATCCGCCTTGGAAACGTGGCTGAGCCAGCCGCCGTGGCCCGCGGCGAGGGCAAGGTTTTCTTCGATGCTCATGCCGGGCGCGCTGCCGCGCATGGGGTCCTGAAACAGGTGCCCGATGACGCGCGAGCGGCGGTGCTGCGGCTGCATGGTGATGTTCTCACCATCGAGGAAAATGCTGCCGGAGTCGGTGAGGAACGTGCCGCAGATCGCGCCGAAGAGCGTCGATTTGCCCGCGCCGTTCGCGCCGATGATTGTGATGAAATCACCGTCGGCCACGGAGAGCGACAGGTCATCGAGCGCTTTTTTCGCATCTTCGGTGCCGGGATTAAACGTTTTGGAGATGTGCTTCAGTTCCAGCATCTCAGCGGACCTCCTTTCGCATCTGGGCCCGGCGGCGCAGCAGCGGGAGCTGCCCCTTGAGATAGGGCCCGGAGATGGCAATGATGACGATGACAGACGAGACGAGCTTCAGCATCGAGGCCGGCATATCGAAGCGCAGCGCGAGCGTGTAGACCAGGCGGAACAAAAACGCGCCCAGCACCGCGCCCACCGCGCGCAGCGCCACGCCCCTGCGCCGGAAGAACATGCCGCCGATGAGCAGCGAGGCCAGCGCAATTGTCACCATGCCGGAGCCGATGTCGATGTTGACCGATTTCTGCGCCTGCGCCAGCAGGCAGCCGGACAGGGCCGTGAACGCATTCGCCACGCAGAGGCCGACCGTCGTCGTGAAGACGGGGTCGATCGAGCTGGATTTGACCATGTCGGGATTATTGCCGGTCGCGCGGATGGCGAGGCCGAGCTTTGTCCGCAGGAACAGCGACAGGAACACGATCACCAGCGCGACCGCGATCAGGCTGACGGCGAGCTTCTGCTGGCCGGCGAGGAACGTCCCCTCGAGGGCAGACTGCATCTTGGTGAAGACCGTCTCGGTCTTATTCATATTTAATAAGGAAGTGTTGCCCATGACGGCGATGTTGATGGAATAGAGCGCCGTGTTGACGACGATGCCGGCGAGCAGGCTGTTCACGCCCATGCGCGTCTGCAAAAAGGCCGTCACAAAGCCGGAGAGCATACCGGCCAGCATCGCCGCCGGGATGGACAGGAACGGCTGGCCTGCAAGGGCAACGACCGCACCGACCGCCGCGCCGAGCGTAAAGCAGCCGTCGGTGGACAGGTCACAGACGTTCAGCATGGTATAGCTCAGAAACAGCGCGAGGACCGTCAGCGAGCTCATCAGGCCCAGCTCCAGTGCGGTCTGTCCGAGGCCCAGAATGGTGGTAAAGGACATGGTGTTCCCCTTTCTTCATTCACGCAGACCCGTATCGGATGGATACGGGTCTGCGTTGATTTCTAACACTTGCAGAAGTTTTTGTTTGGGAAAATTGATCTTAGGCTGCACCGCACAATTCGGCAAGCAGATTCACCGAGAGATTTTTCGTCAAGTCAAGGTTTGAAATGCGAAGGAATACTTTGTGTATTGCGAACATTTCAAACCGCAGAATTGGCGGAAAAGATCCGGCGAAGCGCGCCGACGCAATTGCGCGGTGTTGCCTTTATTCAAACGCTTCGGCGGTCTGGATCGGCTGCACCTTGGTGCAGTAGGGCGCGAAGGTCTCGGCGATCTGATCGTAGTCGAAGCCGAGGGCCGCGCAGGTCTCGGTGTTGACGGTAGCGGTGCCGTTGTCGAAGGTCATGACGGGCATTTCGGCGGGGTTTTTGCCGTTTACCAGGATGTCGGCGACCATGTTGGCGGTCTCGACGCCGAGGTTCGCGTAGTCGACGCCGTAGCCGAGGAACGCGCCGTTGAGGGCAAAGGAGTCTGCGCCGGTGTACTGCGGGATGCCGGCCTCGGCGAACATTTCATAGATGGAGAGCTCGGCAGTCATGACGGTGTTGTCGGTCGGGGTGAAGATGGCGTCGACGCCGTCGGCCACGGCGGCCTGGGCCGCGAGGATGATCTCATCGACGGTCGTGCCGGTGTATTCCTTATAGCTGACGCCCTTCGCGTCGAGATAGGCCTTTGCATCGGCAATCGGGGTCGCGGAGGAGTCCTGGCCGACGTTGTAGAGCAGGCCGATGTTGGCGGCGTCGGGGTTCGCGGCGAAGATGAGGTTCAGGACGGCGCTGGTGTCGAGCGCGTCGGACGTGCCGGTGATGTTGGCGCCGGGAGCGTCAAGCGAGGAGACGAGGCCGCAGGAGATCGGATCGGAGACAGCGGAGAAGACGACCGGGATGTCGGTGCCCTCGGTCTCGGCCTGCATCGAGATGGCAACCGGGGTGGCCACGCCGATCATCAGGTCGACGCCGTCGGCCTTGAAGTTCGAGATGATCTGGGCGAGGACGTTCGCGTCGGCGTTGCAGTTGTCGTATGCGACTTCGAACGTCACGCCGCTTTGCTCCCCGAGGGCGGCGAGCTGCGTCTGGATGTTGTCCACGATCTGGTTGAGGGACGCGTCATCGACGTAGTTGCAAAGGCCGATCTTGAAGACCTTGCCGGAATCGGTGCCTTCGGCGGCGTCGGTGGATTCAGCGGGTTCTGCGGTATCGGCAGGTTCCGTGGTGTTCGTGGTGGGATCGGCGGTGGAGGCCGCGGCGTCCGTGGTCTTGGAGGCGCAGGCGGCGCAGGAGAGCAGCATCATGGCTGCGAGGATGAGAGCGATGATCTTTTTCATAATGAAAGTCCTTTCTGTGATGAAGTCAAATTGGGGTGTGGTTATCGGTTCTCTTCACAGTGGGGACGCCATCGTTTGGTGAGTTTCATAAACTGCTTCATAAAAATTCCTCCTTGGAAAAACAAAAAATCCTGTCTCAGCATTTCTGCTGGGACAGGATGTGAAAACTTCCTGCGGTGCCACCCGGCTTGACGCTTGCGCGCCCACTTTCGCATACGATCATATGCTGGCCTTTGATCACGGAGCGCCCATCTCCGTCTCGCATACTCGGCGTTTGCCTTTCCGCTCGCCCTCGGAAGTCCATTCGTCACAACTGCGCCTGCCGCACTCGCACCACCGGCGGCTCTCTGGATGGAAGCAGGTTTGTGAGTACTCACTCTTCCTCAACGGTTTGATTCGGTTGCCCGTATTTAAGCATATTTTCGGGCGATTGTCAAGAGGGAAATTTTCGTTTGGTGAAAAAACTGTTTTTGCATCTCAACGTCCATCAATGGTGGACACGCTTGGGATGCTCTCCTCCAGCACGTCGAGCACGATGCGCGCGGTGTCGAGCGAGGTGAAGATGGTGACGCCGTTTTGAATGGCGCAGCGGCGGATGGCGACGCCGTCTTCATAGTGGACTCCGGAGAGGATGGCACGGGTGTTGACGATGTAGCTGACATGGCCGGAACGGATGGAGTCCAGAATCTCCTCACTCCCCTCGCTGAGCTTGCCGCGCAGCGTCGCGGGGATGCCGTGGGCATGGAGGAAGGCGGCAGTGCCCGCTGTGGCCTCGAGGCGGAAGCCGAGCGCATAAAACCGCCGGGCCAGCGGCAGGGCCTCGGCCTTGTCCTCGTCGGCCAGGGTCAGAATGACCGTGCCGTGATCCTTGATCCGGACACCGGAGGCCTCGATGGCCTTGCAGAGCGCACGGTTGAGCTTCCGGTCATAGCCGATGGCCTCGCCGGTCGACTTCATCTCGGGCGAGAGGTAGGCGTCCATACCGTCGAGCTTGGTAAACGAGAAGGCAGGGGCCTTGACGTACCAGATCTCCTTTTCCGAAAGCATTGGCTCGGTGATCCCCTGGCTTGTAAGCGTCCGGCCCAGCATGGCGCGTGTCGCGATGGCGACCAGGGGGCAGCCGGTGGCCTTTGAGAGGAAGGGAACGCTGCGCGAGGCACGGGGATTGACCTCAATGACGTAGACATGCTCCTCCGCGTCCACGATAAACTGAATATTGAACAATCCAACGATCCCAATGCCAAGGCCGAGCCGGGTCGTATCCTCCAAAATCGTGGCCTTGACGGCAGCGGACAGGGAGAAGGGCGGGTAGACGGACGTGGAATCGCCGGAATGGACGCCCGTGCGCTCCACGAGCTCCATAATGCCCGGCAGGAAGACCCGCTCGCCATCGCAGACCGCATCGACCTCGACCTCCTTGCCCACCAGGTATTTGTCGATGAGCACGGGCTTTTCCGCGTCGACGGTGAAGGCGTTGCCGAGATAGCGGCGGAGCATCGTCTCATTGGCGACAATCTCCATCGCGCGGCCGCCGAGGACGAAACTCGGCCGGACAAGCACGGGATAGCCGATCTCCGCCGCCGCGGCCACGCCCGAGGCCATATCGGTCACGGCGACGCCCTGCGGATTGGGGATGCCGAGGGCTTTGATGACTGCGTCAAAGGCATCGCGGTTTTCCGCCTTTTCGATGGCGTCGCAGCCGGTGCCGAGGATGCGCACGCCGCGCCGTGCCAGAGGCTCTGCCAGGTTGACCGCCGTCTGCCCGCCGAGCGTGGCGATGACGCCGAGGGGCCGCTCGAGATGGACGATGTTCATGACGTCCTCACAGGTGAGCGGCTCAAAATAGAGCTTGTCGGCAGTGGTATAGTCGGTGGAGACGGTTTCGGGGTTGTTATTGACCACGATGGCCTCAAAGCCGAGCTCCCGAATTGTCCGTACAGCATGGACAGTGGAATAGTCAAATTCGACGCCCTGCCCAATACGGATCGGGCCGGAACCGAGGACAATGACCTTTTTTCGCTCCTTGACGACAGACTCGTTTTCCTCGGCGTAGGTGGAATAGAAATAGGGCACATAACTGTCAAATTCGCTGGCGCAGGTATCGATCATTTTATAGACGGGGAAAATCTCCGCGCGGCAGCGAAGGGCATAGACCCCATCCTCCGACCAGTGCCAGAGCTCGGCGACATAGGAATCGGAAAATCCAAGCCGCTTGGCCTCGCGCAGGTGCGGCAGGGAGGCGATGTTCTGCTCCAGCTCGCGCTCAAAATCGACGATCTTCCGGATCTTATCCAGGAAGAACATATCGATCTGCGTGACATCGCAGATCCGGGCCTGGTCGACGCCGAGCCACATCAGCTGCGAGATGGCATAGAGGCGGTCATCGGTGCCGTTTTTGATATAGTCCAGGAGCTGATCGACTGTCATATGCGCGGAGTCGAATTTCTCGAGGTGGAGGTGGTTTTTCCCCTCCTCGAGCGAACGGATGCCCTTGAGCAGGCTCTCTTCAAAGGTGCGCCCCACGCTCATCACCTCGCCGGTGGCCTTCATCTGCGTGGAGAGCGTGTTCTGCGCAGCGGGAAATTTGTCAAACGGGAAGCGCGGGAGCTTGGTCACGACATAGTCCAGCGCAGGCTCGAAGCAGGCGGGCGTATTGGCCAGGCGAATCTCGTCGAGGCGCAAGCCCACGGCGATCTTTGCCGAGACGCGGGCGATGGGATAGCCCGTGGCCTTGGAGGCCAGGGCGGACGAGCGTGAGACGCGCGGATTGACCTCGATGACATAGTAACGGAACGAGTGCGGGTCGAGCGCAAACTGCACGTTGCAGCCGCCCTGCACGCCGAGCGCGCGGATAATCTTCAACGCGCTGCTGCGCAGCATCTGAAATTCCTTATTGGTCAGCGTCTGACTCGGTGCGACGACAATGGAATCGCCGGTGTGGATGCCGACGGGATCGAGGTTTTCCATGTTGCAGACGGTGATGGCCGTGTCGTTGGCGTCGCGCATGACCTCATATTCGATCTCCTTATAGCCCTTGATGCTCTTTTCCACCAGCACCTGGTGGACAGGCGAGAGGGCCAGGGCGTTTTTCATCTTTTCTGCCAGCTCCTCCGGCGTGTCGGCAAAGCCGCCGCCCGTGCCGCCGAGCGTGAAGGCCGGGCGCAGGATGACCGGATAGCCGATCTCCGCCGCCGCGGCAAGGGCCTCTTCGGCGCTGTAGGTGATGCGGGAAGGGACGACCGGCTCGCCGATGCGCTCGCAGAGCTCTTTAAAGAGCTCCCGGTCCTCGGCACACTCGATGCTCCGCGCGTCCGTGCCGAGCAGCTCGATGCCGCACTCATCCAGAACCCCCTGCTTCCAAAGCTGCATGGCGAGGTTCAGCCCCGTCTGCCCGCCGATGCCGGGGACGATGGCGTCCGGCCGCTCGAGGCGGCAGATCCGGGAGAGATACGCCACGGTCAGCGGCTCCATATAGACCTTGTCGGCGATACTGGTGTCGGTCATGATGGTGGCGGGATTGGAATTGGCCAGGATGACCTCATAGCCCTCCTCCCGCAGGGCCAGGCAGGCCTGCGTGCCCGCGTAGTCAAATTCCGCGGCCTGGCCGATGACGATCGGGCCGGAACCGATGACGAGAATCTTATGGATGTCAGTGCGTTTCGGCATGGCCCTTCGCCTCCTTCATGCTCTGCAAAAATTCCGCAAACAGATAGGCGCTGTCCTGCGGCCCCGGTGCGCTTTCCGGGTGATACTGGACGCTGAAGACGCGATCCGCCGCGCAGCGCTGCCCCTCGACGGTTCCGTCGAGCAGATTCCGGTGTGTCACAACCAGGCCCGTGCCGGCGAGGCTGTCCTCGTCCACGGCGTAGCTGTGGTTCTGCGAGGTCATCTCGATTTTGCCGGTTTCGAGATTCATCACCGGGTGGTTGCCGCCGCGGTGGCCGAATTTCAGCTTATAGGTCTTCGCGCCGTAGGCCAGGGCGATCAGCTGGTGCCCCAGGCAGATGCCGAACAGCGGAAAGCGCCCGCGCAGGGCGCGGATGGTTTCGATGACCTCGGTCACGTCCTCCGGATCTCCGGGGCCGTTGGAGAGGAAAACGCCGTCCGGCCGGAGCGCGGCGATCGTTTCCGCGTCCGTGTGATACGGCACGACCGTCACGTTGCAGCCCGCCGCCGTGAGTGAGCGGACAATGTTCAGCTTCATGCCGCAGTCGATGGCAACGACGTGAAATTTCGGATTGGCCGTCCGGGCATACCAGCGCTTGCGGCTGCTGACGCGGGCGACGGAATCGTGCGGCACGGGCGTGGCGCGGATGATCTCCAGCGCCTGCTCCGTCGGCGTCCCGGCCGCAGTGATGAGCACACGGCGGGAGCCGAGGTCGCGGATGCTGCGCGTAAGACGGCGCGTGTCGATGCCGGAGATGGCCGGAATGCCGTTTTCCTCGAGCAGCTCCGAGAGCGTGCGCGTGTAGCGAAAATTCGAGGGCATGTCGTTATAATCATACACCGCCAGCGCGCCGAGGCTGGGGTATTTACACTCAAAATCCTCCTCTGTGATGCCATAGTTGCCGATGAGCGGATAGGTCATCACGACGAGCTGACCAGTATAAGACGGGTCAGAGACGATCTCCTGGTAACCGGCGAGCGTGGTGTTGAACACGATCTCGCACACCCGCTCCCCCGGTGCACCGAAGCCGTAGCCGGAATATTCGCTCCCGTCCTCCAGGACGAGCTTACGGTCTATTGCTCTCATAGCTCTCTCCTAAATGAATATTTTTTCAGTATATCAAAAAAATTTTGGATATCCGGAGTTTATCATGTATAAATATTAGAACATATTTCAGAGCCTTCGGCAATATCGAAAAACCACAAAAATTTTTAGTTTTTTTCGCTGTTTTGCCCGTTTTTCACAATCGCGGCCTATATCCTCAAACTGGCCCTATTTGATTTTACAAAACTGGAGCTTGAATCAGTCCAGTTTTTGCGCTATGCTGGTGCCATCATCAAGAAAGCGGGAGGCTCTTCCCATGAAACATCAGAAATTATACCGTCTTGTGCTGGCCGCGCTGTTTGCGGCGCTGATCTTTGTGGCGACCAATATCATCCGTGTGCCGATCCCGGCAACGGACGGCTATATCAACCTCGGCGACTGCGTTGTGCTGCTGGGCGCTTTCCTGCTCGGGCCGGTCTATGGCGCGGCAGCGGGCGGCATCGGCTCCGCCCTGGCCGACATTCTCTCCGGCTACGCCGTGTTCGCGCCGGGCACCTTTGTCATCAAGGCGCTCATCGCGGTCATCGCGGCGGCCATCCTAAAGGCCCTCGGCAGCAAGACCAAGGCCGCCCCCATCGTCGCCAGCATCGCGGGCGAAGCATGGATGGTGCTTGGCTATTTCCTGTATGAGAGCATTTTCCTCCGCTATGGACTCGCGGCAGCGGGCAGCATCGGCGGCAACGCGATCCAGGCGGTGGCCGGCGTGATCCTGGCCTCGGCGCTCTATGCCGTGCTGAGCAAGGTTCCGCAGATCAAAAAGGCTGCGGCCTGAGGAGGAATCCGGTATGTATGAAGAGATCACCGCGCAGGCCCGGCAGGCGGTTTTGGAGCTGCTGGACGCCGCGAAGCTGAAGGCGGGCGACATTTTCGTCGTCGGCTGCTCGTCGAGCGAGATGGTTGGGCAGAAGATCGGCAAGGGTTCGAGCCTTCCTGCGGCGCAGGCTGCGTTTGAGGGCATCTACCCGGTTCTGCAGAAACGCGGAATTTATCTGGCGGCGCAGTGCTGCGAACATCTCAACCGGTCGCTGATCGTGGAAGAGGAAGCGGCAGAGAAATATGGCCTCGATGTGGTCAACGTCCAGCCGTGGGAGCACGCGGGCGGCTCGTTCGCGACGACGGCCTTCGCCCGATTTGAGCATCCTGTGGCCGTGACGCATGTGCGCGCCAAGGCGGGCCTCGACATCGGCGGCACGCTCATCGGCATGCATCTGAAGGAGGTCGCGGTTCCCGTCCGTCTTTCGATCAAGCAGATCGGCGAGGCGAACATCCTCTGCGCCCGGACGCGCCCGCCCTACGTCGGCGGTGAGCGCGCGCGCTATCGCGAAGACATGAAATAAGTCCCCGGCCCCGGAAGCATTCCGGGGCCGTCAGCGTGCCGAAAAAGTCTTTTCGCCCCGCTGCCGTCCA
>OIWS01001743.1_pt1 | contig 20246 bp, 9 predicted proteins | sample 1587611 | NCBI WGS metagenome assembly OIWS01 (sample SAMEA3888919, study PRJEB22519) | human gut metagenome | biome: human gut; feature: human-associated habitat; material: faeces | place: Denmark | collected 2010 | reverse complement strand
TTCCTATTAAAAACTTCCATTCCATGAATGAAAGTTTTTAATGGAATATCAGTATTATTTCAAAATTGCCTTGTGGAAGACCTTCTTGCCCTTGCGGATCTTCAGCCCTTTCTTCAGCTCCTCACCGCTGAAGCTGACGTCGATGTTTGCGACCTTCTCGTCGTTCACCATCACGCCACCCTGCTGCACAAGCCGCCGGCCCTCGCCCTTCGACGGGATGAGTCCGCAGGCCATCATCAGGTCGAGAACAGCGATCTTCCCGTCCGTCAGCTGATCTTCCGTGATCTCGGTCGTCGGCATATTGGAGTCGTCCGCGCCGCCCGCAAACAGCGCCTTCGCCGCAACCTCGGCCTTTTGGGCTTCCTCCTCGCCGTGGACGAGCTTCGTCAGCTCGAACGCGAGGATTTCCTTCGCACGGTTGAGCTGGCTGCCTTCCCACTTGTCCATCTCGTCGATCTGCTCCAGCGGCAGGAACGTCAGCATCCGGATGCACTTGAGCACATCGTCATCGCCCACATTGCGCCAGTATTGGTAGAAGTCAAATGGGCTGGTCTTGTTCGGGTCGAGCCAGACGGCGTTGCCTGCGGTCTTGCCCATCTTCTTGCCCTGCGAGTCGGTCAGCAGCGTAATGGTCATCGCGTGTGCGTCCTTGCCGAGCTTGCGGCGAATCAGCTCCGTGCCGCCGAGCATATTGGACCACTGATCATCGCCGCCGAACTGCATATTGCAGCCGTAGTGCTGGAACAGGTAGTAGAAGTCGTAGGATTGCATGATCATGTAGTTGAACTCCAGGAACGAAAGGCCCTTCTCCATGCGCTGCTCATAGCACTTGGCGCGCAGCATATTGTTCACGGAGAAGCACGCGCCCACCTCGCGCAGCAGCTCAATATAGTTGAGGTTCAGCAGCCAGTCGGCATTGTTGACCATGATGGCCTTGCCCGGCCCGAAGTCGATGAACCGCTCCATCTGGCGCTTGAAGCAGGCGGCGTTGTGGTCGATGTCCTCTTTTGTCAGCATCTTGCGCATATCAGTTCTACCGGACGGGTCGCCGATCATGGTCGTGCCGCCGCCGATGAGCGCGACGGGCTGGTTGCCTGCCATCTGGAGGCGCTTCATCAGCGTCAGCGCCATAAAGTGGCCGGCCGTCAGGCTGTCGGCAGTGCAGTCGAAGCCGATATAGAACTTCGCCTTGCCATTGTTCACCATGTCGCGGATATGCTCCTCATCCGTTACCTGCGCGATCAGCCCCCGCGCCTGCAGTTCTTCATAAATACCCATTTGTCATTCTCCTTCTATCCACTTTAAATACTTTGCTTTTATAAATAAAAGCGCCCTCCGCTCCAACGAGCAGAGGGCGAAACTTCGCGGTACCACCTCTGGTTCGCCGCCTTCTCACAAAGACGGCCTCCACGGGCGCACTTGCGCCCCCGCGCGATAACGGGCGCACCCGACACACCCCTTATGCCTTCGCAGTTCAGGGGGCAGCTCCGGGAGGTATTTCCCCTGCGCATCCCCGCCGCCTCACACCACCCGGCAGCTCTCTGAAAAGGCCCTTGCGCAGCGTACTTGTTCCCATCGACGCTGTGACATATTGATTGCATTATATGGGAAGCGCCGCGGTTTGTCAAGCCCCGGCTTTCCGATTTTCCGCCGTCGCAAGCAGCTCCTTTGCTCCGGCGAGCGTTGTCTCCGTAATCGCCGCACCGCCAACCAGCCGCGCCAGCTCCTGCACGCGCCCATCCTCGTCCAGAAGATGCACGCGCGTATACGTCCTTCCGCCCTCTACGCGCTTTTCCACGGTGTACTGCCGGTCGGCCATCGCCGCGATCTGCGGCAGATGCGTCACGCAGAGCACCTGCTTTCCACTCTGTGCCACAGCCCAGAGCTTTTCGGCGACCTTTTGCGCCGCCCGTCCGCTGACGCCCGCGTCGACCTCATCAAAGATCAGCGTCGGGATCGCGTCCTGCTCCGCCAGCACATTCTTCATCGCCAGCATAATCCGCGCCAGTTCGCCGCCGGACGCGACCTTCGCCATCGGCCGGAGTGCTTCACCCACGTTTGCCGACATTAAAAACCGCACAAGATCCATTCCCGTTTCCTGTGGCTTTTGTTCCTCAAACTGGCACTGGAACTGCACCTTCGGCATATCGAGCTGCGCCAGCTCCGCCTGAATGCGCTCTTCCAGCTCCGCTGCGGCCTGCCTGCGCGTCGCCCGCAGCGCCAGCCCGGTCTTTTCCACCTCACCGTCCAGCGCTGCCAGCTGCTCCCGCAGCCGCTCGATCCTGTCGCTTGCAAATTCAATTTCATCGAGCTGGTTTCGTGCCTGCTCCAAAAACGCCAGCACATCCTCCACACTCGCGCCATATTTCCGCTTCAGCTTGTGCAGCACATCGAGCCGCTGCTCGATCTGCTCCAGCTCCTCCGCCGAATACGTCAGCTCGTCGCGCACGTCCCGTGCTTCCTCCGCCGCATCCTGCACCGCGTAAACCAGATCCGTCACCTTCTGGTGCAGCGCCGCCACATCGTCCGACACATTCCGCACCCGCGAGAGCGCCTTTTCCGCCTGGGCCAGCAGCGCTGCCGCGCCGTCGCTGTCCTCATCGCCGTAGAGCGCCGCTGCCGCGGCCTCCAGCGCGTCCGAGAGCTTTTCGGCATTCTGCAGCAGCTTCCGCCGCGCCTCCAATTCCTCATCCTCGCCCGGATGCAGTTCCGCGCGCTCGATCTCGCCGATCTGATACTCCAGCGTCTCCACCAGCCGCGCCTTCTCCGCCTCGTCCATGTCGAGCCGGTCAATTTCCCGCCGCAGCGCCTGCGCTTTTGCATACGCCTCGCCATACGCCGCCAGCAGCGCCTCGTCATGCGCAAACGCATCCAGGAACGTCAGATGATTCGCCTCGTCGAACAGTTGCTGTGAATCGTGCTGGCCGTGGATGTTGATGAGCTGCAGCCCGAGCCTTCTCAAAATACTCACCGTCACCGGCCGCCCATTCACGCGGCAGCTGTTCTTCCCGTCCGGCGCGATCTCCCGCTGCACCAGCAGCTCTTCCGGGTCATATTCCACGCCGTTCTCTGCAAACCACGCCAGCTCCGGCACCTTTGAAAACTGCGCGCTCACAAACGCCCGCGCTGCGCCCGTCCGAATCACCTCGCGCGACGTCCTTTCGCCCAAAATGGCCGAAATCGCGTCGATCACAATCGACTTGCCCGCGCCGGTTTCGCCGGTCAGCACATGCAGCCCCTCGCCAAACGTCACATCCGCCATCTCAATAACCGCAACATTTTCAATATGCAGCAATTGCAGCATCGCGCACATCCTCCGCTCTTTTTCAGCTCTCGGTCTGTTCCCGGATCTCCGCGCAGAACTCCACCGCCGCGGCGTTATCCCGCATGATGACCACGCAGGTATCGTCGCCGGCCAGCGTTCCGAGCAGCTCCGGCATCTCCAGCTTGTCGATGGCCGAGCAGGCCGCGTTGGCCAGCCCCGGCATGGTCTTAATCACAATCAGATTCTGCGCAAAATCCACGCTCGTCACGCACTGGCGGAAGATCATGTTGAGCTTCGCCGAAAACGCATGCTCCACGGGCTTCGGCGAGGCAATATAACGGTATGTGCCGTTCGGCCCCAGCTCCTTGATGATGCGCAGCTGCTTGATGTCCCTGGAAATGGTTGCCTGTGTCGCCTGGAAACCGCTCTTTTTCAGTTCGTCCAAAAGCTGTTCCTGCGTCTCGATCTCATGTTCCTGAATCAGCTCCAGGATCTGTTCCTGCCGCTTTGATTTCATCTCAGTACCTCTGTCTGTCAATAAATTTCCGGTTCAAAAGTTCAAAAAAGCTCATACTCTTCAGCCGTACCAACCGCGTGGTCTTCTCCGAGCTCTTCACGGTGATCACATCGTTCGGATTCATCCGATAGGCCCGTCCGCCGTCCACCGAGAGGAAGGCATTGTGCCGCCCGATCTTGCTCACGCGGATCGTCACCACGCGCCGCGTCCCGAGCACAATGCTCTTAGCCAGCATCGCATGCGCACAAATCGGTGTTATCAGCAGATTCCGCGCCGACGGCTCCATAATCGGCCCCCCGGCCGACATCGAATAGGCCGTCGAGCCCGTCGGCGTACAGACAATCACGCCGTCGCCGGAATAATTCGTCGCCTCCACACCGTCGCAGCAAATCGAAATCTGAATCACCCTTGCAATCGCGCCCTTCGTCACTACTGCATCGTTGAGCGCGATTTCATGGAAGGTTTGTTGTCCGCCGCTGCTTACGCTGATGTCCAGCATGCTCCGGTTTTCAATGGTAAATTCCTTCCTCGGGATCTTTCGCAGCAGCTCCAGCTCGCCCGATTCCAGTTCCGCAATAAAGCCCATCGTCCCGATGTTCACGCCGAGCACCGGAATATTGTGCTGCGTTGCGATCTTGGACGTGTGCAGAATCGTTCCGTCTCCGCCAAAGCAAATGAGCATGTCCGCCCCGCGGATCTCGCTGCGGATGTCCGTAAATACCAGCCCGCGCGGCAGTTCAAAATCCCGGTCGACGTCAAACGGCAGACAAAGCCGCGTCTCACAGCCGCACTCCTCCAAAATCCGCTTGGCCTGCAAAACCGTCTGAAACTGCTTGTCCCGATAAGGGTTAGGCGATAATACAATTTTCATTCCATCCTACCCTTTCAGCGCCCGATGCGCTTCGGCGACGAGCACCGGCACATCCGGCGAAACCGCCCCACCCGGCTGCATCGCAAGATGACCCAAAAACTCAATGTTCCCCTCCGGTCCCTTGACCGGGGAAAATGTCAGATTCCGCAGCGTAAAGCCGAGCTCCGCCGCCAAATCCACAAAATTCTGTACCACCTGCTCGTGGACAGCCGGGTCGCGTACCACGCCCTTCTTTCCCACAAGCTCCTTCCCCGCTTCAAACTGCGGCTTGATCAGGCAGAGCACCTGTCCCGTAGGCTTGAGCAGTTTCTGGATTGCGGGCAGCACGATTTTCAGCGAAATAAACGACACATCGACCACCGAGAGGTCAAGCGCCTCGCCCAGATCCTCCGGCGTCACATAACGGATGTTCGTCCGTTCCATCACAACCACGCGCGGATCCGAACGCATTTTCCACGCCAGCTGACCGTAGCCGACGTCGATGGCAAAGACCTTCTTCGCCCCCTGTTGGAGCAAACAGTCCGTAAAGCCTCCCGTCGACGCCCCCGAATCGCTGCAGACATAGCCCGTCGGGTCAACGCCGAAATCACGCAGCGCCTTCTCCAGCTTCAGTCCGCCCCGGCTCACATACGGGCACGCGCTCCCGCGCACCTCGATCTCCGCCTCCAGCGGCACCTCCATGCCCGCCTTGTCGGCCTTCTGGCCGTTTACATAGACCTCACCAGCCATGATCACCGCCTGCGCGCGGCTGCGCGACTCGGCCAGTCCCCGTGCCGTCAGCAGCACGTCCAGCCGTTCCTTATGCTTCATGGCCGCAAACCTCCCCGACCAGTGCCGTCAGTCCCGACGCATCCAATCCGGCCTCCCGCCGCAAAATGGCGACCGCGCCGTGCGTCACAAACTTCCGGCCCAAATTTCTCTTCTTCCCGGCAAACGGAATTCCGGCCTGCCCAAGCCGCGCGAACAGCTCATCCGCCACGCAGCCCCGGTCAGAGCTCTCCTCCGCCACAACAACCCTGCCGGTCTTTCGCACCGATTCCGCCACCGCGTCAAAATCCAGCGGCGCAATCGTCGCCAGCTTCAAAATCTCCACCGAGATCCCGCGCGCCGCGCAGCGCTCTGCACATTCCAGCGCGTCCTCCACCCCCGTCCCATAGCAGACGAGCGTGCACTCTGTCCCTTCCCGGACGCACGTCCCGGCCTGGCAGCCCTGATACCGCGTTCCTTCGCCGCCGCGCGGATAGCGCACCGCGACCGGCCCGCGGCACTCCTCCACGGCCTCGCGGAGCATCGCCCGCAGCTCGGCAAAATTGCCCGGGCAATACACGCGCATCCCCGGCACCAGCCGCAGATAGCCCACGTCAAACATCCCGTGGTGTGTCTCCCCGTCCTCGCCGACAAGCCCCGCCCGGTCAACCGCAAATACCACATGCAGTTGCTGCAGCGCCACATCGTGGAGCAGCATGTCAAAGCTGCGCTGTAAAAACGTCGAATAGATGGCCGCTACCGGGATCATGCCCTGCTTGGCCATTCCCGCCGCCATTGAAACAGCATGCTCTTCCGCAATTCCGACGTCAAAAAAACGCCTTGGATGTGCATCCGCGAACCAATTCAGGCCCGTCCCATATTCCATCGCTGCCGTCACGGCGCACACGCGCGCATCTTCCTTTGCCAGCGCCGTCAGTTCCTTTCCAAACACGTCCGAAAACGTCTCGGTGCCCGCCTTGAGCGCCTTACCGCTCTCAGGATCGAATCTTCCGATCCCGTGGAACTTCTGCGGCCCTTCCTCCGCCGGAACATAGCCCTTGCCCTTCTGCGTAATCAGATGGACAATGACCGGCTCATGCAGCGATACGGCCGTCCGCAGAATTTCCGTCACCTTTTCCACATCGTGCCCGTCCACAGGCCCGAGATAGGTAAAGCCCAGCGTTTCAAAGAGCGTCGTGCCGAGCAGGCTCCGCCGCATCCGCTCTTTGACCTTGTGCGTCAAATCATAAAATTTCCGTCCCGCTGCGCTCTTCGCCGTCATCCGGCGATACCACAGCTTAAATCCGATGTATTTCGGCCGCAGCCGCGCCTTTGCCAAATACCGCGAGATCGCACCCACATTCCGCGTAATGCTCATCCCATTGTCGTTCAAAATCACGACCATCGGCTCCCGGCTGATCCCGGCGTTGTTCAGACCCTCATAGGCCAGTCCGCCAGTCAAAGCCCCGTCGCCCAGCAGCGCTGCAACCTGATAGTCTTCTCCCTGCAAACTCCGCGCCTTCGCCATCCCCAGCGCAACCGATACCGCGTTCGACGCATGCCCCGCCACAAAGGCGTCGCATTCGCTCTCGCAGGGCTTTGGGAAGCCCGCCAGTCCGCCGAACTGTCGCAGCGTGTCGAACTGATCCATCCGCCCCGTCAGCATCTTGTGGACATAGGACTGGTGCCCCACATCAAACACCAGCCGGTCACGGCTGGTATCAAACACCTTTTCAATGGCAACCGCTGTCTCCACAATTCCCAGATTCGACGCCAGATGGCCGCCCGTCCGGCTCACATGATCCACCAAAAACTGTCGGATCTCCGCGCACAGCACCCGGTCTTCTTCCGGTGTCAGGCGCAGCAGATCCTGCCTGGAATGTATTGTCTCTAAAATCATACCGTCCTCAAATGGGGTTATTTGTGCCCCTTCTTTTGAAATAGGCTGCGGAAAAAGCAAATCACCTTTGCCGTCGTCCGCACCACCTGCACGCTGCTCCCCATGGCAACGGTTTTTCCAAGCGCCTTTCCGCCGACCGTCGCCGCCGCAACCAGTGCGCTCATCCCGAGCGTCACGATCGTCGCCTTCGTGCTCTCCATGCCAAGCACGGCCCGCGCCGCAATCACCGCCGAAGCCGAGCCGGAGATCACGCCGCAGATATCGCCAATCACGTCGTTGCAAAACGAACTCACACGGTTCGCATTCCGCAGCAGCCGCAGCGCATCCGGCGCCTCCGCCACTTTCCGCGACGCCATCGCATGAAACGGCGCCTCCGGACAGGCCGTTACCGCCACGCCGATGATATCAAACACAATGCCAATGGCCACAATGCAGATCAAAATCAGAAACGATACCGCCATCTTCGCATTTCCCAGCAGCCTGGACGAAACGAACGACATCGCCGCCGAAATGACCATCGTAATGAAAAAAATGAATAAAATCCAGCCGTAATCCGGCCCGGACTTCTTCCCGTTTTTCTTCTTTTTACCGTCCGACACGGTTTTCCCTCCACTGATATTCACGCCGCTGCGCGGCGCAATTTACAAAGGCAATGGCGATGAGCCCGGTAAATCTTACGGTTTAGGTCGGGTTTGTTTTCCACGGACGCGAACCTCCCGTCGCCGCAGAGGCGGTTTCCCTTTGATACGTCCGGCGGTGCGTCGCCGCAGCCGCTACCCGATTGCCACTCAAGCCGTACCGCAATCCCGAACTCACCCATTTCTGACAGCCTAGGTGATTTCCACAGCGGACCCTTCCGGTTCTTATCCTCTTTTGCAAGCAGTCTTTCAAGGGAATAACGCCAAGTCCCATGGCCATGGGACCCTGACGCATAACTTCCCTTTCCCTGATCAACTCACGCAAGGCAGGCTACACTGCACACAGCGTTCACGGCTTAAAGCCGGGTAGCACCGCAATGCAGGTTCAATCCGGTACCGTACAGAGGTCGCTGACCACAAAGGGAGTACGCCCCTGCACAAGATCCGGTCTCCGCAGCGGACGGGTCCGTGCTTCCCATGCCATTGGGACTGGCCCGTCCGCCGCAGGCAAAAATTGCCTTCCTCCAGCATCCACCCCAGACTGGGCGTAAGAAGCAGACACCACAGGTTTCACAGATATGCCCTTCAAAGGATTTTTAGGCCCTTCCCCGATACTGGTGGGGCCGACTAGGATACTGCGCCATTGTTATGAAACACTATAACATATTTCCACTGTATATACAAGCAAATATTCATAATTTTTCTCCAATTCTCTCCCTCTGCATCCCCGTTCTATCCCCGTGCCCCCTTTCTGCCGCCGCAGCCGCCCCTCCTCGAAATACAAAAACCCCCTCCGGCTTGGCCGGAGGGGGTTCCCATTCCTTATTTCAGCGCCGTCCAGCGCTCACTTGTGCCGGACTTCCGGTAATCATGCCCGTTGGCCGCTTCCATGACGTCGAGATAGCACGCATCGCTCTCCTTCACGTCCGTGAACGTCTTCAGCCCTTCCGCGCCGCTGGCGAGGAATGCGCCATCCGCGCTGCGGGCGAGCATCCGGTTGACAATGCTGACAACCTCGGCGCGCGTGATCGCGCCGTTCGGCTCATATGCACTCTCGCTGTCGTCCAGATAGCCGCGTGCCACCACGGAGGCAATGTACCGATAGCCCCAGAAGCTCACCGGCACATCCGTAAACTTTACGCTGCCTTCCTTGAGCGAGAAGAACCGGGACGCCATCGCGCAGAATTCCGCCCGCGTGACGGACTTGCTGGGCTTAAATGTCCCGTCCGTATAGCCGGTGATCACGCCCTTGGCCGCCAGCGTCTTCACAGCCTCGGCATACCACTTGCCTGCCGGGACATCGGAAAACTGCACGTTTTTCGTCACCGTCGTATCCAGCAGCAGCCGGTAGAAGATCGCCGCAGCCTCTGCGCGGGTCAGATTGCCCGCCGGCTTGAACGTCCCATCAGGATAGCCCTGAATGTAGGCAAAATGATCGGTGGCGTTCAGACGCAGATCGTTCAGCGTACCGCTGACATTGACGTCGCACGCCGGCATTTTGAAGGTGTAGGTGGAGTCATCGACCTTCGTCAGCTCCACGGCCTTCCCGTCCTTATCCAAAACCTTAATGTCATCGGCACTCACGCCCTCGGCAACCTTGATCGTCACCGTCGAGCCTGCGGTCGCGCTGGAGCGGTCGGGCAGCAGCTTGTCCTTCTGCCCGTCCTCCACGATCACACGGTAGGCCGGGGCCCCTCCACCCGAGGTGGAGGGATTGCCCATCGTGTCTTCAAACTGTTCGCTGCCGCCGGCGTCTGCAGCCAGCGCGGCGGTGCCGAGCGCGGCAAAGAGGCAGACTGCCAACATCAGCGCAAGGATGCGTTTGAATGTCTGTTTCATCATCATTTCTCCTTTTCCGCCTTATTTCCGAAGCAGCGGCACGCCGTATTCATACATCTGGAACACATAGACCTCGCCGTTGCCGAGCAGCGGCAGCTGGTTATAGCTGCCATGGAAGATGCCATAGCCATTGCTGGTGCCAACATAGTAGAAGTTCTTGCCGGTGGCGTAGTCATGATCCATATCCAGCACGCCGTCCTTCTCCTTCAAGACCTTGAAGGTCAGCCCGTCGATCTTCTGGAGCGGCGACGTCGTGCCGTCCTCATGAACCACCTGGATCCGAACGTCAAAGCCGGTGAAGGTCTTGTTGTAGTAGGTCGCCTGGATGCGGATGACCTTCAGCGTGATGTCAAACTCAAACTGGTCACCGTGGTTGCCTTCCAGCTTATAGTTCGTGTCGCCCACGCGGACGATGACTGTCGCCTTGTTGCCCGCCGTCAGATCCGTATCCGTGATGCCGAGCGCCTCGCCGCTTTCCGGATCGATGGGGAACGTCTTGCTGCCGACCTTCAGCTGGAACGTCAGATCGAGGTCGCGGATCGTATGACCCTTGGCCAGGCCGCGTCCGGTGCTGTTCTCTTCCGCCTTCAGGACTGCGCGGAAGGCCGCTGCCAGCTGCGACTGCGGGAGCTTCCAGTAGACCTGCACGTTGTTGACCACGTTCTCCAGCTTGATCGGCCGCTGCGAAATGTTCGCCGAGCCTTCGATGAAGTTCTCGCCCAACTCGAGCGCCGCCGCGCCGCCGGAATAGCCCAGCGTGCCATACGGCGCGGAAGCCGCATCCCGGTTGCCGATCTTGTCATCCGTCAGCTGGTAGTTCAGTGCCTTGAGCGCCTTGCCCGAATTTTCCACGCGCTTGGTAAACAGCAGCGTGTAGTTCGGATGCGCCGTCTTCGGATCCGCCGTTCTGTCCGCGGGCAAGACTGCGGTGTTGCCCACCACACGGTTGGCTGCCTTGTAATAGTCGCTTGCAGATGTGCAGTCGGCGTTGCCCACGCACTTGTCAAACTCCTGATAGACGAACGTCGTCGGCAGATCAAAGTCCGCCAGGTTGTCCGCATACGGCTCGCCCTTGCGATCCGACGTCCGTTCATCGGCCAGGACCCACTTCAGGATGTTGGCTTCCTCGCCGTAAACCGTCACGTCGTTGAGCGCGTCGGCCTTCGACGTCAGCGTCATGCCCTCATAGGTCCGGATTCTGGAATCCTGTGCCGCAAGGTCGGTCGTGTACGAAACATTGTAGTTGAGGTTCTCCGTCGCGGCCACCAAGATCTCATAGCCCTCGTCCTCGATCTGATCGAGGCGGTTGTAGGAATCCGTCTGCGAAGCCGTCTTCCCGTTGGTAACCGCACCGGGCTGCGTGCTCGTATAAGCCTCAGTCGGAACCGTGCGCAGCTCGCCGTAGGTGTGCGTATCGCCCACCGGCGCCACCGTCGCATCAAGATCATTGACCGTCAGCTTGCCGTCATACGTCCGGTACTGATAGCTTACCAGCACCTGCTCCGGCGCCTCTACCAGCTGCGTACCGATATTCTGCCGCGTCGTGTTCTGAAGGACAACCTTCGCCGTCACCGGCGCGTTGACCGTGCGCCACTCCAGATCAAAGGCCTGCAGCGCGTTTTTGTCATACGCCGCAGCCGCGCTCGGCTTGTAAACATAATCCTGATCCGGCACCGCAACGCGGACTTCCTTCTGGATGGCCCGGATGTGAACCGTCTTCGAGATCTGCTTTGTGCCTTTGCCGCGGATGAGCGTGATCTCAAAGGTTCCGACGCCATCGATCTTCAGCATGTTGCCTGCATCAATCGAGATGTCCCCCGTGCCGCCAATCTTCTTCGTCTTCCACGTCAGCAGGCTCGAGCCGTTGGCCAGCTCCACATAGTATCCGTACGGATACAGCTGAATCTCATCGCCGTAGTAGACCAGGATCTCAGCATCCGAAGCGTTCTCCGGCAGTCCATGGATGTCCAGATCCATGTTCGCCTCGTCACGCTGCTTGGTGTACTGGCCGTCCACATAATGCAGCTCATAGTTCTTCGAGAGCGCATCAATGGGCTGCACCGCCACCATGCCGACCTGATCGAGTGTGTCGTTCGAGTAGTTCGACTTGCCATCCGTCGGGTTGTAGAGGAATTCCGGTGCAATCTGCACGTCGCGCAGCGACGTATCCGGGGTCTTGTCCCCGTCCACTCCGGCCAGTCCGTCATAAGATGCCGTCATATCCGGATGCGCGCCATACTGCGTGGTCTGCCAGGAATCCGCTTTAATGGTCAGCGGCGCCTTACCCACCGTGTAGCTTGCCGAAACCTCATGTGCCGTGAAGTTCTTCGTCTCGTTCACATGCAGCGTCACCGTGTAGGTACCGGCGTCCACCGGAGCCTGCTCGTCCACGTTGCCTTCCTTGGCCTCGTTCACGCCGATGGCGATATCACCGGCCCAGGTGAAATACGGTTTGCTCATCGCGTCGTCGGTCACTTCAGTGGAGGTATACCCTGCCTTCGGCGTCGAATCATACATCACGTCCGCGGTCTGAAGTCCGATCACCGGCCGTGCCTTGGCAACCGTGTAGATGCCGTAGGCAACATCGCCCGTCTTGGCCGTCACCTTGACGATGTACCGTCCTGCGTCGAGCTTGCTGGCATCGGTCTCCACCTTCGCCCCCGTATTGTCCGAGCCGCCGAGGTATTCGATCGTCTCTACCTCCGCGCCGTTCGTCAGATCCACCGTAACGCCCGTGGCCTCGCCATAGATGGCAGTCGTATTGCGGATCGTCATCAGCGTGCTGGCCTTTACCTTGTTCAGCGTGCCGATCTGCGTCTCGCCCTCGACCACGTCAAATTTCATCGTGATGCCGCTCTTATAGTTCGCCTGATCCGGCCGTGCCACAACGGTGTAATGACCAAGCTTCGAGCAGTCGTTCACTTTTTCGATCTTCTCATCGCTGTGGTAGTAGAACGTCAGGCTGTACTGGCTCGCTTCGAGCTTATTCCCCGCCTGATCGATCATCGCAATGACCTTCTCCGCCGGGAACTGCTCGCCCTGCTTCAGCGACAGAGTCGCCGTCTCACCGTAAACCTGGCTGCGTGCAACGTACAGCGGCTCGGAGTATTCGTTTTCGCTCCACACATAGTTACCCGCGTCCGCGCCGCCGAGCTTCACGTCCGTCACCTTCACGGTGCGCTTGCCCGCCGCTTCCGAGTCGAGCGTGCCGGTCGCCGTCGCGAAGATGCTGTCGCCGTTGATCACGCCGGTCATCTCGTCCGCCTTCAGCCAGCCGGTGCTTCCCTGCTCGGTCTGCGCGTCGTTCAGAATGACCTCCACGAGGTTCGCATTCTTGCTTCCGTCATAGACCTTTGCCTGCGCAATCACGTCCGCAACCGACACGGCCCGCTGCTTGATCTCAAAGTCGACCGTCTCCTCCACTTCCGTCCAGTAGGCGGAAGCAGGCAGCGTCACAACCGCGATGTACTTGCCGGCCTGCGTCGGCTCCACCATCGCACCCTTCGTGCCGTCGTCGTTCTTCTCGTAGTACTTCACCGTCCAGGACCGCTCCGCCGCAGCCTGAATGCCTTCGCCGCGGAATTCGAACCCGTTCAGTGCCACAACCACGCCCTGCGTCCGGCCGTTGTAAACCGGCTCGCGGTTCGTAATCGTCAGGCTGTGTCTGTTTTCACGCACGATCAGGCTCCGCGTGATCGGCGTCGCTTGATACCCGGTGTTGGACGTTGCCGTCACCGTCATCGTGTAGAAGCCGGGCGCCGTCTCCTCGCCGCTGTCGTCACCCGTGCGGGTGTCCCAGTCGAAGGCGTTCCAGCCGTTGACGGTATTCTTGTTGGTCAGCGTCTTCGTGTACGCAACGTCGTTGCCCTTCGCCGCGTCATTCGTGATCGTCACAGTGACATTGGCGTGCGGCGTCGCAGAAACCGCACCGGACACAAACACATTCGCCGTCATGGTCTCGCCCAGCGTGATCCCCTCGAGGTTTTCGCCGGTCTTGCCGACCTTGTTGGTGTTGATACCGACCGAGATCGTCGCCTTGCCGCTCTCGGTGGTCAGCACGTTGGAATAGTACACATGCCGCCCGCTGAACTCGCCCTGATCCACTTTCAGGAACGAACCCTTGACAATCGGCGTCGCCGGATTCTTAATCGTGATCACCGCGCGGTAAGCCGTATTCTGCTCGACTTCCTTCAGCGTGATCTTCGTGCCGACCGCGTCTTCGATGTCGGTCCAGCCCTCGGCCGCGCTGTAATCGCCGTTCTTGATGTAGGTCGCGCCGTTCAGCTTCTGCCACTTCACGGTGTAATCCTTGTCCGCGTCGAGCTTCGCGATCACATTTGCCAGCGCGTTCTCGCGGTCAAGCGTATAGACATCGCCCAGCGTCAGCACCACATTCTTCTCGTGAACCGCCATTACGCCGTCCGTCGCCTTGATGTGGATGCCCTTCTCCGTCGTCGTCACGGTCATCACCTGGTTCTCATGCTCGCAGTCAAAGACCACGGACGAGTAGACCGTCACAACCTCCGGAATCACATAGCCTTCCACCGCAGCCTTCGTGATCTTCCAGGTCTCTTCCGTTGCCGTCGCATCCTTCTCCCAGTTCTTGCTGGGGTTGAAGGTCTCGTTGCCATAGTAGACCGCCGTCACGGTCACATCCAGCGCCGTGTAATTCATAGCATCGACCGGCAGCTTGTCGGTCTTGATCGTCGCGCGCAGCTGTCCGTCCGCGCCCTTCAGGATCTCGGCCTTGCCGAGTGCGACAAACGAGTCGTCCTCCGCCACATAGTAGAATCCGACCAGACCCGTCGGCTGCGACGTGGCCTTTTCGTCCTTCGCCGTCACCGTCGCCTGCAGCTCGATCTCATTGCGCTGATAGACGTCAGGATTGTGCGTCTCGTCCGTCGCCTCGATCGCGTCGATGGCCGTCACGGTCACAACCACATCCTGCAGCTTCCCAATCACAATGTCGCGCGACGTTGCGCTGCTGCCGGCAAATTCGTTCTTACCGGTCAATACCGCATGATACCGGTCGCCCGTCTTGGTCTCCTTCGCGGTGTATTCGGGTGCATCCGTGCCAGACTTGACGAAGTTCGCCCCCGTCTTCACCTGCCACTCGATGCTGTAGTTCCCGTCCGCGACCTTACGGCCGTCCAGCGCCACCACGGACCAGTCCTGCTTGGTCTCATCCGTCCGCAGCTGCATCTTGTGCTCAATACCGGCCAAAAGCTCCGTCAGATCCCAGTCATACGTCGTTGCGCTGCCGGTGCCCTGGCCCTCGCCCGCGTCGTTCTTCAGCACGCCGGTGTGTCCATCCATGTCCATAATGACCGGCGTCTTCAGCTTTGCGGATTTAATGTAGACAGTGTTGCCATCCGCCGCGGACGTGACATACGTCTCGTTCTGCACATAAACCGCGCGGAACACGTCCATGTTCGTCAGCGCAGTTTTGTCGGCATCATAAGCCGGCATCACATAGGTGAGCGCCGCCTTGCCCTGATCGTCGCCCGAAGTCTGTACGTCCACGGTGTCGATCAGCGCCCAGCCGCCTTCAACCTGCCGGTAGAACATCACCTTGCCGGTCTCGACGCCCGCGTTGGTGTTTTCCTTCGTCACGGTCGCAATCAGCGTGATCTCCTGCCCCTCAAACTGGGCCAGATGATCCGCCGCAAACGGCGTCTCGCCGTTGATCAAAACAGTCTTTTCTTCCTCCGGCGCATCAACCGCCAGCGTCAGCCTCGTCTCCTTGCGCTCGGTCTCCGCGGTCTCTTTCGTGATCAGGTAATCCCAATACTCGTTCTTGACCACCGTACCGGCTTCATCATACTTGGCCGCCTTGGTGTAGATGCTGTTCACCGTCGGTGCAGCCTTCGCGCGGAACACATATCCGGAATATTCCGGCGTCACCTTCACCCAGTCGCGGTCGCTGATCACGGCATAGGTCTGCCAGTCGCCGTTCGCATCCTTGTATTCCCAGGTGATTTCATAGTGCTCGCCCACGTTCAGCTTCGTTGTATGATCGTTCTTCAGATTCAGGCCGCCGTCCAGCTCATAGATTGCCGGAATCTCCAACCAGTAGGTCTTGTCGGCCGTCATCTGCGTAGCCTTCTTTGTGCGCGCCTCGTCGCTGTAAACGGAAAGCGTATTTTCCGCATTCGTCCAGGCGTCAGCCGACACCTTCTTGTTGACCTTCCAGGAGATCGCCTTCGAATATACGCGCAGATCATCCGTATCGTCGCAGCTCGTGTAGCCTTCGTTCTCCGTCGGCACGAATGCGACCTTGTAATCCCAGCGGTAATTCGACTGCGCCGCAGCCGTCAGTGCGCTGTCCCAGCGATAAGCTTCCACCGTCGTGTTGAACACGCCGTACTTGCCGCCGTTGATGCTCACGCTGCCGACATAGGTCCACGCATCCGCCGCCGCAGCCCCACGGTTTCGCTTGTAGAACGTCATCGTGCCCTGCGCATCATGCTTCAGCTCGCCGACCAGGGTGATCTTGTCGCCCTCATAGGCATACTCCAGTGCGCCATAATGCGAGGTTCCGGAGATATGATCCAGGAACTCATCCGTGATCACCAGCTTGACGCTCTGCTTCTGTGCCGCCCAAACGGCATAGAGTGTCGTGTCCGCCGTAAACTTGGCGAACGACGCCTCATTCTGCGCTTCAATGTCAGCCCACTTGTAGAACTGTTCGCCGTTCGCCGGATCACCCGTACCGGTGTAGCTGCTGTCCGTGCTCCAGCCGAGGAACGTATAGCCGGTGCGTACAGGCAGCTGCTTGATGATCCTGGTGTTCTCTTTGCCGTTCACATAGTAGTTGATGACCTGCTGCTCCGGCATCCCGGCCACATGGTCAAGCGAATTGGCATTGTAGGTGATCGTGACGGTCTTCCGCTGAATGCCGGATACCGCGATCCGCGTATTCGCCATCACATAGGACAGCCGGAAGTGGATCGTGGTCTGTTTTGCATTGGCATCGACCTCCACATCGCCCTCGCGCGTCAGCGCATAGCCGTTGGCCGACACCGAAAGTCCGCTCCAGTCATAGCCGTCTTCCACAACGAGGTCAAACGTCACGTCCGCGCCATAATCCACGATCAGCGCCTTCGGATCGCTCCCGCCGATCAGCGTTCTGGGCTTGTCGTCCTCTTTCCAGTTCGTAAGTGCCCAGCCGTCGCCGCTCGTCTTCACAACCTTGATCACCGGCTTGATCCGCGCATAGTACGCATAGACACTGGTGTCCGCCGTGATCATCCCGTCGAAGTTGAACTTACCGCTGGTCTTCTCTTTCCCCTGGTAATACCCCTCGAAGGTATACCCTTCCAGCTCCGGGGCCACCGGCATGGACGCATAATACCCATGCTCCACGCTCTGCGTCACAAACGGCTCCGCGTCTGCCTTGCCGTCCTTCGACACAAAGAACTTCACCGTGTAGATCGTGTTCGGGGTCACCTGGATGGAAACCACCAGATTCTCCGTCACGTTATCAATGGTGTAAGTCCAGCTCGCCGCCTTGTTGTCTTCAGCACGACCAATGCCCGGCAACGGCATAGCCGCAGTGCCTTCCGCCGCATCCGCCGCCTTATAGGTCACAACCGGCTTCTTCGCCGCATACGCGCGGTCAACATTCAGCGTAAACGAGAAGCTCTTGTTGTATTCCACCGTATTCACGCCCGAAGGCACCGTGGAATACCCCGCGCCGGCCGGGAGCGTCACCGTAAACGTGTTGATCTCCCAAACCGCGTACAATGTAATATTCTGATCCAGCTCCGTGCTGAACGTCTCGCCCGGCTGATACGCAACCGGTCCATTCTTGCTGTTCGCCCAGCCCTTGAACGTGTAGCCCGTCAGCGCCGGCTTTGCCGTGTCCAGCTGCGTGCTTGCACCATAGGTTTTCGGCGTAGCCGCCGCTGGCATTCCGGTAACGTTGTCACCCGCCTCGGCCGGCTTGTTCGCATCATAGGAGATCTTGAACGTCTTCGCCGTCAGCTTGCCATACAGCACCATGTTGGCCGTCACTGGCGTACCAAAGTTCCACTTATCCGCCTCGCTGCACTCCGGCGTGGTATACCATCCGCCGAAATCATACCCGGTAATCTCCGGCGCCTTGGGCGCTGTTGCCGTCGTGCCGTCATCCACAAACTGCGTCGTATACTGTCCCGAATGCGGCAGCAGCGTATAGATCACCGTCCGCACAATCTTCTGCGTCGCGCTGACCGAAACGTTGTAGTCCTGATTGACCGTAAAAGCCTCAGTCGTGATCGTTCCGCCCGTCGCAGTCCAGCCTTCCTCCGTCGCACCGTTCACAAACAGCTTCGCCGTCGTGTCGGCCTGCGCCGTCAGCTGGATGGTGAACGTATCACCCCAGGTGAACGTATAGCTGCTCATGCCCTCCGCATTGCCGGTTCCGCTGCCCGCGTAAGTGCAGTTGCCAAACACGGTCGTATACCCGTTGCCCTGCGGCAGCGTCACGGTGAACTTCTTCAGCTGCGGCGCATCGATGCGGATGGTCGTCTCCTTGTTCACCGTAAACGTATAATAATAGGTATCGCCATTGGTCCGCGCAGCAAGCGGCAGCCCGTTGGCCAGCACCGTCGCCGGCGCATAGCCCTCCGTCCACTGAACCTTCAGCGTCACTTCGCTCTCCAGAGCGATGTCGGCAGAAACATCGCTCATCGCGTTGCCCGCGCCGCCAGCAACACCAACCAACTCTGCAGACTCCACGCCCTCCGGCAGCTTCTCCAGCGTCACCTGCACCTTCGCGCGCGCCCACTGCGCCGTCAGCGTGATGTTCTTCGTCACTGTCTCTTCGAACGTATATGGCTGATTCCCCAGATACCAGCCCCGGAACTCCCAGCCTTCCAGCTTCGGCTCGACCGTCGGCTTCACGGCCATCTCGCCCGCGTTTACGTTCTGCGTCATCGGCGTCGGATAAGCCCCCGCCTTCGCCACGTCGAACGAAACCGTGTACTTCTCCGCGTCCGCGCTGACCGTCAGCGTAACGTCCTCTTCCGGCGTATATTTATAATAGTATGTATTCCCCACGACCTGCGGGATCAGCAGCTCGCCCCCGGCCATAACCGTCAGGTCCGCTGCGTCATACCCATCCGCCGCCGCCACGCGGAACGAGATCGACTTCCCGTCCGCAACCGTAACGGTCTTATTCGTCTCGTCAGTGTAAGTAACACCGGTCACCTGTGCGCCCGCACCCACGTCAAACGTGACCACATGCGCCCCCGCGACCTTCTCAGTCCAAAGAGCCGTCAGCCGAGTATCCGCAGTCACATTCAGTGTCGCGCCCGGCTGCACGATCGTCGAGTTGTCGACCTTCCAGCCAACAAAGTCATACCCCTTACGCTCCGGCTTCACATTCGGGATCTCGCAGAAATACACATCATCTTCGAGTTCAACCTTCGAAGCCGTATAAACCGTCTCCGGCATCCCAGTGACGTCATCAGTTGTCCCAGCCGCAAAGCTAACCGCATACCCCAGCGGTACATAATTCACAAACGTCGACAGAGTAGACGACTCGCTGGTGAACTCTTTTTCTTCGCCACCGTCGATTGCTTTATAGCTCACAGTATAATCGACACCAAGCTGAATCGAACCATAGCAATCGTCTATTCCGGTCGCACGATAGTCCTCAATTGCTCTGTTGTGCAGCACAAAAGAACCAGACGCAATCACGGTTCCCGGCAAAAAGGCTTTCGCCTCGCCATTCGTCGTTACCTTGCTCTGATCCGAAAAACCATCCGCCGTTACGGCAGTTGATTCATTAACATTTGTCAGCACAGCAGATTCCGACGGAATATGCCGGAAATCCAAATTAAAGCTGCTCAGTTCAGTGATAATTGCACTGGTAGCTTTGCTGCTTGCCAACAGCTCATAATGAACTGTAACATCTACCTCATCACCTACAAAATAGGTTCTGTCCGCAGGCACCTCGGACCAAGCTCTGAATGTCAGCTTGTCCCCGTAGGAACCAGTTACGCCGCTCTTCAGCGTGTTCGCGTCTTCCGCCAACACCGCCGTCGGCAGCATGCCAAGCAGCATCACCAAAGCCAAAATGAGGCTTAGCAATCGCTTTGGCGTGTACTTTGTTTCTTTCATCATCGTTCCTCCTCTAAGTCTGACTTTCGCGAAGGCAGCTGCATTTGGGTGCACTTCCCCCTCGCGAAGACATAGTTATCTGACCTCAGTATACCATGTCTGTCAGAGATTGCAAGAGAAAATCTGGAATTATTCATCTTTTCTTCCAATAAAACCGCAATATCTTGTGCCCTCTCCCCCAAAGTAAGCACCATTAACCCCCCAAAGGCCCCCTCTACCAAGAGGGGGCTGTCAGCCAAAGGCTGACTGGGGGAGCCACCCCGTACCCCCAAAAAGGCCCCCTCTACCAAGAGGGGGCTGTCAGCCAAAGGCTGACTGGGGGAGCCCCGCCGCAGCACCCCAAGGCTCCCCCCCTCCGGGGG
>OIWS01001742.1_pt1 | contig 20263 bp, 7 predicted proteins | sample 1587611 | NCBI WGS metagenome assembly OIWS01 (sample SAMEA3888919, study PRJEB22519) | human gut metagenome | biome: human gut; feature: human-associated habitat; material: faeces | place: Denmark | collected 2010 | reverse complement strand
AATCACTTTTACCAGTGTTACCAGTTACAGCAACGCCAACGTTTTTCAATTGAGCCACGTTAACAGCGTCAGTGTCTGCAGTACCAGCAGCAAGACCAGTCAATTGACGAGTCATTTGTTGACCATTGCCGATGGATACAGCAGCTGTAGTAGCTGTTTGTACATTACCAGTCAATGGTGCGTATTTACGTTCATGAGGATCGGATGGGTTGTAACCTACAACGCCTTTGTCTGTAGTTGTAACAGAATTAGAGCCTAGTGCTACACCATCCACTTTATCAGCTTTTGCATTATAACCTACAGAAATAGCATTTGTTGCAGTCGCTGTAGTTTTATTGCCTAAACCATCGTATGTATTAGGGCTATCAGTGAAAGCAGCGCCTTTACCATCACCACCAATTGCAATTGCATGGTCACCTGTAGCCTCTGCATTAAAACCTACTGCAACAGAACCATCATTATTAGCTTTTGCAGTACGGCCAACAGCAGTGGAACCTACACCCTTAGATTGTGCGCCATTACCTGTAGCAAGAGCACCATGTGCAGTCGCTTGTGTTGCTTGACCAAATGCAAGTGTGCCGGAAGCAGATGCTGTAGCTTTATTACCAATTGCAGTAGAGTTGTTACCAGTTGCTTTAGATAATGTACCAATAGCTGTTGCAGCATTAGCAGATGCAGTTGCTTGATTACCAACAGCAATCATGTCATATGCACCAGTATCGTTACCATATGTAGCTTGTGCATTAAGACCAATCGCAATTGCTGCAGAACCAGTTTTGCCTGGAGCAGATTGTGCCTTTGTACCGCCAGAACCAATAGCAATATTGTGACCTGCCAAAGCAGAAACATCAGCACCAATAGCTACAGAATCATCATGTTCAGTTTTTACATTATTACCAATTGCAACATTTTGATTGCCTGCAGCATGTGAGTAACTACCAACAACGATAGAATGGTCACCAGCTTGCTTTGGTGTTGTTTGCCAAGTGCCAGGTGTATAGTTAACATTATTATAGGAACCAATAGCAATAGCACCATTTGCATTCGCATTACTTACGTTACCAATAGCTACCGTTGCAGCACCATTTGCTCTGTTGCCAGCACCAATAGCAGTAGAAGCGCCACCGCTAGATTCGTTTTGATTGCCTATCGCTAAACCAGAGTTACCATAAGCTTGGTTATTTGCACCAAGTGCTGTAGTACCATCATTATCATCTGTAGTATTTTGGTAACCTACAACGATGGAATTAACGCCAACACTGTTAGCAGGTTTAGCATTAGCCGCAATATTGATACGACTGTGATCTGTATTAACGCTTCTATCTGGACTAGTATACGCTTCTACAGGAGTGCCCATATGAGCGCCTGCACCAACAAGTGCCAAGCCAGCCAATACGCTAGCTAATACTTTTTTCTTGCCGTTATTATTTTTAGCAGTTTCAGGTACTACTACGTAGCAGCCTTTAGATTTGCTATAAACGACCTTAAAAACCTTATTCATAGAAACTATGAACCCCTTTCTCTCTTATAAAGAAAACACTAAATGCCTTATATACATTTTTTGTTTCATGAATTGTTTATGACACACGTTCACATACTATTCATTAAGATATTAATATGATAACAATTTATAAACTAATTGTAAATAGAAATTCCTAAAATAATTAAAATAAATTTTATATTTCTAAACAAAATAAACTGGATTTTCTAGATATGCGAAAATATCTCCACATCAGCATAGAATAAGGGTTTCTCTTATAATTGTATTATATATAATATAATACATTATATATATAAGAGTATAAAACAGATCATATCAATTTATATTTACATTATATTTGTATATCTTATACAAGATCATCTTCATCTAAAATATATAAACTTTCTAAATTATATGAAGATAAAACATAGTAATAAAGCGTTTCTTCATAAATGCATAGAAAAAGGTAGTTAATATAAGCAGCCTATTATTTTATAATTGTTTATATTTGTATAGCTATTGAGCCAAGTAAGTAAGGACAACAATACATAAACGCAAAAAACAACGCCATCCTTTCGGATGGCGTCGTTTCGCATAAGGATTGTGTGCCCTAGTCGGGGTCCAGGGAACAGCAAGGCCCTCAAACAATCGCCGTATGAGGGCCATATGTAGTTGTTCATTATATACACTGTGCGTCACACATCATCTTCCTAATTCATTGTATATCGTTTATGCCGAGCTCTCAGTGTGTTAATGAATTATAGTTAAATTTACAAACCTTATTATTGAATCGCAGCGCGCAAGTCTACTTTTTTAGTTTCTTGGTTAGCTGGACGATTGATCGCTTCACGAAGATCTACAGTATGTTCATCTTGAACAGTAGGTTCTTCACTAGCTTTATTTTTAACTGTTTGTTTAGCTGCGAACCAGATTGTTTCGTTCATGTAGTGACGAAGTTCTTCGTTAGAAACGTTTTCTTGGTCTTTAGCCATTACATCCAAAATAGCATCTTCTAATGCTTGTGCTTCGTCGTCAGTCATAGGACCGCCAACTTCTTTTTGTTTTTGGATGATTTCGTTAATACGATCTGTCATGCCGCGCAATACATTGTAACCATAGCTGTTAGTGAAGCCATCTTCTTTATTGTATTTAGGCATTTCAAAGTATTCGTATTCGTTTTTATTACGGTTTTCACCATTCCAGTTCAAGAACACTTCTTGACCATGTACACGACCGATGGAATGTGTACGGAAGTAGTCAGCATAGTTGTGTTTGTCATAGGAATGTAACCATTTTTTCTCAGCTTTTGTCATACGCTCATGGTTTTCGTATTTCACTTTAGCTTTTGCGATGTTGATCTCCGCATTTTGCCAAGCTTTCACATAGTCATGAACAGCAGACACTGTTTGTGGACTAGCCACTGGAACCAATACTACATTGCCCAATGCAGGCGCAGATACTGGATTACGTAAAATCAAATTATCGTCATATGTTGGAGCGGATTGTGCACCTACAACGCCTGTAGAAATAACAAGAGCCGCTGCACAAGCAAGTAATGTAGATTTTTTCATTCTATATTCCTCTTTTCTATCGTTAGATTATGGTGAAAGTATCTCTCACGCGTTTCACGTTCATATTTAAAAGCATTATTTTCACAAACAATAGGGAGAGGTAAGCGCTACGCTAGGTAGCGCATACCTTCCTTTGTTCATTCAGTTCTTACACTCACAAATGATTACATACCAAGTTTTGCCATCATAGCAGCAATTTGAGCTTTCATTTGTTCGTTTTCAGCTTTCAAATCAGATACTTCTGTTTTTAATCCAGCGTTTTGTGCTTTAACGGAAGCCATTTCTTGTTGCATTGCATAAGCAGAGCTGATAGGGCCTTTGCGGTAACGATCTGCTACAGCAGCTTCGCTATCACGGTTGCCAACTTTCCAAGTTACACCAGCGTTTGCCATCATGTGGCTAGAACCACCAGCCCAGGATACACCACCATGGATTAATGTAGATTCATTTTTGTAATGAGCTACGCCAAGAGCCACTGCGGAGTTACCACGGTAGTTACCATAACCAGCCATGATTTGAGTTGGTTCTAATGGATCGTATTGGATAGGTTTCAATGCTGCAAGAGCTGCGCCTTGTGCACCTACACGACCGATTTCATCAGTTAACTCATCGAAACGAGGGCTTGCACCAGTAGACAAGTCGTATACTTTAGCGCCATCAGCACTTTCAGATTCACGAACACCTACGGAACCATCAGTAGATTTAACGATTGTACGGGAATCTTTCAATTGTTTCAAGTTAACCGCATCTGTATCGTTAGTACCTTTACCAAGGTTAGTAATTTTCTTACCACTCATGTTGAGGTTACCACCAGTTACAGCAAGATCACCAGCGTTGAAGTTCAATGCAGGGCCATTTTCGCTGTTTCTGATAGAGTTAATACCTTTAAGGTCTTTGTTCAATTTAACAGTTAATGTATCGTTACCATCAGCTACTACGTTGATGTTACCAGCAGCGGATTGGAATGCATTGGATTGAGCTTCAGTTACGCCTTCGCCTTGAACTTTAACAAGCGTATTCAACGCATGTTTGTTTTCAGTGCTAGTGTTGTTACCAGTGAATTTCAAGCCATCGTCCATAGTTGCCACTTCACGTACGATATCTTTGCCGTCTTTACCTTTAATAGGGTTGCCGTCTTTATCTTGTGGAGTGTAAACGATACGTTGAGATTTATCAGTGCCATTTTCTGGGTTCACTAATGTTTGTTTACCGTCGTTAGTGGAGATATCAACAGATTTACCGTTGCTACCGTCAGCACCTTTAGGACCAGTCAAGCCAATGTGACCTACACCGTCTTTACCAGCGATGGATACAGCATCTTTACCATCTTTACCGATGGAAACTTTGCCGTCGATGCCGTTAGCACCGTCTTTACCGGAGATGGATACACCATCTTTACCAGCTACGCCATTTTTACCAGGAACACCAATGGAGTTCAAGCCGTTAAGATCTTTATCAAGACCGATTACAACTTTACCATCTTTAGTCATAGTTTTGATGTTGGATGCGCTGTAGTTGTCATCAGCTTTAGTACCTTCACCTACGATTTCAAGTTTTTCACCCAAGTTTTTATGGATTTCACTATTAGCACCAGTAGATTGTGTACCGAAGTTCAAACCTTTGTTGCCGATTGCATCAGCAGCATTTTTAAGGTCAGTAACATTTACAGCACCATTCTTAGTATTGTTGTCAGCTGCTGCTGCATCAATCTTATCTAAGAATGTATTACCAGCTTTATCAGCGATGGAAGAACCAACGTTGTTCAATTTCATTGGGTTTGTTGTAGAACCATCAGCATTATTCATAGAAGCGATAACATCAGATTTAGGAACTTCTGTACCTGTACCTTGTGGGTTGTCGTAGAATTTATCGCCTACTAAGTAAACTTTAGTGCCATCTTGTTTAGTATATACCACTGGAGTTTGAGCTTTGTTTACAACACCTTGGCTATTGATCTTGATATCATAAGCATGACCTTTAGCAGGATCAGTGTTAGTGTCTGTTACAGAGATAGAGTTATCAGAAGATGTAACAGTTGTAGCGTTATCTTTCAATTGTTTAACGTTTACAGCATCTGTATCGTCTTCACCAGCTTTAACACCTGTGATTTTCTTATCGCCAGCGTTGATGCCGTCTTTCTTAACAGATGGACCACCAGTGATAGTCATACCGTCATTATCAATCTTAGTATCGCCAATTTTTACGGAACCATCTTTAGTAAGATCAAGATCTTTAGACAATTGAACTTTCAATTTGCCATTGTCGTTATTTACACCGATGTTGTTATCAGTCAATTTAGCTTTATCAGCACCACCAACGATATCTACTACGTTGTTAAGATGTTTCTTAATAACTTTAGTTGAATCAGTTTGACCGTCGTCACCTGCGAACTTCATGCCATCATCGTGAGTTGCTACTTGATGTTCGTTACCATCTTTGTCTTGGTATACGATACGAGTCATAGTTTCGCCAGGTTGGCCGTCAACACCAGGAACACCATCTTTTACAGTGATGTCGGCAGTTGCATTTTTACCATCTTTACCAGCAGGGCCAGTCAAACCAATGTGACCTACGCCGTCTTTACCGGAGATAGATACTGCATCTTTACCGTCTTTACCAGAGATACCAACTTTACCGTTGTTACCATCTTGACCAGCTGTGCCAGAAGGACCAGTAATAGTTACGCCATCTTTACCATTGACACCGTCTTTACCATTAACAACTACTTTATCAAGGTTTGTTAATTCTTTGTCTAATGCGTAAGTGTAAGTATGGCTACCATCAGTACCGATTTCTTGTTTTACAGTCAAGTTTTTACCTGCACCGAAGTTTACAGTTTTACCGCTTGCTACTTCAGTTTCAGTAGAGTTACCGTCAACGTTACCAGCTGCATTTGTTTTGAAGCTGTAAGCTGCTGCAGGAGTTGGGATGTTCAAGTCGGAGAAGTCGATAACTGCTTTAGTATCAGTTACTGCATTACCATTGCCATCATTATAAGTCAATGTAACTTTCTTAGTAGCTGCATCGTATTTGTATACGTTTTCAGTACCGCTTACTACACCGCCTTTAGTTTCAGTGCTACCAGCTTTAACTGCTGTAGGAGCGATGTGCAATTCAGAAGCTTTCAATGTATCATGTACAGATTTTAATTGATCTTCTGTAGCTGCTTGACCAGATACAATATTATTTGGATCGAATGTTTTATTAGTTAAACCACCGATATTACCAGTTTTTGCATTCAATACGATAGGGTTAGTACCACCAACGGTTACTGTTTCATTAGGACCGAATGTAATTTTGCCAGAACCTGCGCCATTTGTAATGGAGGAGATATCAGCTAAGTCACCTTCAACGTTGATTTTGTATGGATCAGCGTCTGTACCAGTACCAGATTTCTTAGTATTTTTACCGTCTTCAATTTTCGCCAATTTAGCACTTACAGTGTAAGTTTTTTGACCTGTAGTTGCATCAGCTGTATCAGTAACAGTTACGTTGTCACCAGCTTCAACTTTAGAACCAAGACCAGTGATTACTTTCTTACCTGCATCAGTGATGTTGGAAAGATCTTGGTTAGCAATACCAGTAAGCTCTACTTTATCATTTGGTACATCTTGACCTTTACCGTCAACGTAAGTCATTGTTACGTTGCCTTTATTGTCTACAGCATAGCTACCTGGTTTGATGTGTTTTTCATCTTCAAGAGTAGCTACTTCATGAACTTTAGTATCACCGTCTTTAGTGTATGTAATACGATCGCCATCGTTCTTGATTGTTGTAGTTTTACCAGTTGGATCTTGTAAGCCGATTTCTTTAGTTGTTACTTTTTCAGTTGTTACGCTTGTAAGATCTTTAAGTTCTTTATCAAGAGCGTATGCAACTTCTGTATTACCGTTACCGTCGTTAGTTTGTTTAACAGTTAAGTTTTTACCAGCTTGCATTGTAACGGATTTACCGTCTGCAATGTTTTGAACTGTGTCACCAGAATGTGTACCTTCTGTAGCAGAAACTGCACCAGATTTCAAGTTCCAAGTAGATGCTGTACCAGCAGCTGCATTTACATGTAAGTCATATGTTAATGCATCACCATCTGTACCAGGTGTTACTGTTACAGAACCATCAGTGGATTTAACAATTGTACGTGCAGCTTTCAATTGATTGTAGTTAACTGCATCAGTACCATTAGTAGCAGGAGCTACATTAGTGATTTGTTTGTTACCAGCATCAATACCAGTTTTAGTAACAGATGGACCACCAGTGATAGTTAAACCACCATTGTTCATTACTGTATCGCCAATTGTTAAGGAACCACCGTTAGTCAAATCAACGTCTTTATTCAAGTCGTATTTAACTACGCCATCAGCAGCTACGGAAGCTGTTGTGTTGGAACCATTAGTGAAGTTCAAACCTTTGTCCAATTTAACTGTTTGGTCACCAGTACCATTAGCTTTGTATGTCAAAGGAATTTGTTTAGCTGCCTTATCACCATCGAATTTCACTTCATATGTAGTGTTGTGGCTAGCATCATCTTTCACAGGGTTAACAGTGATAGGGTTATCTGCATCAGCTGTGTAGTTACCACCAGTAGTTGTACCACCGTTGTTAACTGTTACTGCTTCACGAGCTGCATCTTTAACTGCGTTACGGGAAACATTAACGGAGTATTGAGCATCTGGTTCGCCAGAGTTTTTACCGTTTTCAACAGCAATGTCAGCCATGTTAGTATCGCCAGCTGCAGCAGATTTCTTAACTACGCTTTCAGTAGAAGAAGGACCACCTGCTGGAGTATTAGCAACATCAACAGTGTAGATAGTTTTAGTGCCACCATCTGCTGTTGTTTCAGTAGTACTTGTTACTGTCGCAGCATTTTTACCTTTTACTTCAACTGTGTTATTCAACAATTTTTTCGCATCTGTAGATAAATCAACAGTTACGTCAGAGCCATTTGCACTTGTAGAAATGTATTTACCATTATCGGCGCCAACTACACCAAAGCTCAAACCACCAGTTTTATTGAATTTTTGAGTATCTGTGTTACCAGTGTTACCTGCTAATTTAATTGTGTTGTTGAAGCCATCGCTTACTTTTTTCAATTGGTCTTCAGTTGCTGCACGACCAGAAACAAACGTTGGATTAGTAATATCCCAATCTTTGTTTTGTAAGCCAGTTACATAGCCACCTTTACCATCTAAGGAAATAGGGTTGTCGCCTTCAACTTTTACAACTTGATCACCAGCGAAGGAGATTTTACCAGAACCGTTACCATTTGTAATGGAAGAGATATCTGTTAAGTCACCTTCTACATTTACTTTGTAAGGAGTAGCTGCTGTACCATCACCTGTTACAGTAGTGTTTTTACCAGCTTCAACTTTAGAAGGATCAGTGTTACCAGTAGCACCAGTGGAGCTTACTGTGTAGATATCTTGACCTTCAGCACCTTGAGATTTAGCTACAGTTACGCCTGCACCAGCTTTAACTTCTGTCTTAGCAGCTTTTAATTGTTTTACGTTAACTGCATCAGTATCGTCTGTACCAGGAGCTACATTAGTGATTTTGCTACCACCCATGTTAAGTGGGCCGCCAGTGATGTTGATGGAGTTGCCACCAATTGTCATTTTAGGACCACCATCAGCATTGGAAATGGATGTAATACCTTTCAAGTCGCCTTCCACATTTACTTTATAAGGAGTAGCTGTGGATCCATCACCTTCAACGGTAGTATTTTTACCATCTACAAGTTTAGTTTTAGCGTCTTTTAATTGTTTTACGTTAACTGCATCAGTATCGTTTACACCAGCTTTTACATTAGTAATGTTTTTATTACCAGCGTCGATACCAGTTTTAGTAACAGATGGACCACCAGTGATTGTTAAGCCATCGTTGTTAACTTTAGTATCACCAATTGTTAAGGAACCATCTTTAGTCAAGTCAACGTCCTTGTTCAAGGAGTATGTGAATTGTTTACCAGCTTGGTCTAATACAATGTTTTTACCAGCTTTGAAAGTAACAGTATCACCAGGGCTTACTTTTTCAGAAGTAGTACCGTTTGTAGTACCACCATTGTTAGCGGAAGTTACATTCCAACCAGAACGGTTAATAGCTTGTGCTACATTATCAGTAGTTGCTACACCATTTGTAGTAGGAGGTACAGCTTTACCGTTAGTATCAGTGATTGTGTCGCCTTCTTTAAGTTTTAGCTTGATTGCATTAGCATCAGCTTCTGTAGAGATAAGACCTTCACCTTTAACTGTTAATGTACCGTTATCTAACAATACATCACCATTACCAGTGTTACCAGCGTATTTCAAGTTAACGCTTCTTAATTGAGCTACGTTAACTGCATCAGTATCATTTTTACCTGCAGCAAGACCTGTAATTTGACGAGTTGCAGTAGCACCGTCACCTACGGAAACAGCTGCCAATGTGGATGTTTGTGCAGTACCAGCTAAACCAGCATATTTATTTGTACGATCTTCAGCAGGGTTGAAACCTTTAACGCCTTTATCTACAGTTGCTTTAGATGTAGAGCCAAGAGCAACACCATCTTTTACAGATGCCTCAGATTTATAACCTAAAGCTGTTGCTTGAACTGCAGTTGCTTTCGCGCCTTGGCCAAATGCAGCTGCACCATTAGCTGTTGCTTCAGATACACCACCTACTGCAGTTGCAGCAGTACCATCAGCTTTAGCTTGCATACCTAAAGCAGTTGCGCCTAAACCATTAGATATAGTTTTGTAACCATCACCATTGCCACCAATCGCAACAGAACCAGCACCTGTCGCTTCGGAACGAGCACCAAGAGCAACAGAAGTATTTGCAGTCGCTTTAGTCTTACGACCAATTGCTACTGTATCTAGAGCGGTTGCCTCATTCTCACGACCGATAGCAATCATAGTATTGCCTGCATTACCACCAGAGTTCGCAACGTTATCTTGACCAATAGCGATACCACCACCAACGGATGCAGTATTGCTATGACCCATTGTAATTGTATCTTCTACTTTAGAGTCATTGCCCTCACCAATTGCGATAGCACGATCACCGGATGCTTTATTTTTGTAACCAACAGCTGTAGCACCTGCTACGGAAGCGCCGTCAATTACGTTTTCACGACCAAATGCGGAGGATTGATCACCATTTACAGTATTAGTAGAACCTACTGCAGTAGAATCTTGACCATTTGCTTTGTTATTAACACCAAGAGCTACAGCGGAAGCGTTTGTTGCTTTATTCACACGACCTACAGCTACTGCATTATTAGCAGTTGCTTCTGCACCAGAACCGATTGCTACGCCATAATCTGCTTTAGCTTTTGCTTGGTTACCAAATGCAAGTGTAGCTGTGCCTAAAGCTTCTGCAGTATTACCCATTGCATAGGCATTACCACCCTTAGCTACGTTGTTATTACCAATAGCAAATGCACTATTACCATAAGCAGTATTATTAGCACCATAGGCAAGTGTACCATCTTCATTATCTGTCTTATTTTGATAACCAACTACTACAGAGTTTCGTCCAGTAGTATTACTACCATTATAAGCATCAGGAGAGATATTAACGGCACTACCCCCAGTATTAACGTTCGCTTGTACAGGTGTACCAGCTGCAGCTGCTACCATAGCCAAACCAGCTAATACGCTAGCAAGAGCTTTTTTCTTACCACCATTGTTTTTTGCAACTTCGGAAACTACTACGTAGCACTCTTTAGTTTTGCTCCAAACAACTTTAAAGATTTTATTCATATTACTATGAACCCCTTTCTTAACTAGACACAATTACAATCCTTATAATTAAATCATTTAAATACAAAAGAAGGAAAAGCCTAAATTTCCCATACCTTTACGCCTTTCTGAGTATCTTTCATATTCTTTTCATTTTGTGTCATGAACAGAATATCATATATCGAAAATGTTGTAAATAGTCTTCTTCATGTTTTTATCATAAACAGCAGAATTTGTTGTCATAACCTTTATTTTGTTAAACAAAATTTAATATATGAGTGTTTTTTTACTCATTTTTTCGGCGTTTTATACGTATTTTATAAAATATAATCTATTTTTCTCTATCCAGTACTAGTTTTTTCGATAATAATATTAATGTAAGTTATAAATAAACGATTAATTGATTTAATCTCATTGATTTTTCTCGATTTTGTCATCTATTTATATATTATCTATAAAATATGGATCATAGAAAAATATGAATATAATAATCTAACAACCTTTTAAAGGTACTTTCATATTTTTTTCACATATTAGCCCACAAATGAAATAACTATGAATTTTTCGGCCGATTTTGATAAAAATTATGATATACTAAATCATAATGCGGTATAATTGGGTCATCCCATAGGAGATGATACTAACTATTTTAGAAACTGTATAAACAGGTAGTTCATATAGATATAGATAGAGATAGAGATATAAATATAGTTATAGTTATAAATATAGTTATAAATATATAAGTTGGTATTTACCCATAAAGAATAAGAAAGGACTCGTTATGGATACACAAACTAAAGAGCCATCAAAAAACACTTCTAATGAAGTATATAAAGAAAATAAAGAAAACAATCATAATGAATCACAACAAATAATTAGTGCTCCACCGCATCAAAAGTCTGCGGATCAAGAAGAGATTGATGCATTGAAGGACTCTTACGATGATTTTCTTTATGTATCAAAAGCATTTTCTAATTGTGCTATTAACTCTTTAATCGCCAAAGCACGTCTATACGGTCTCAATCCAGCGCCAATTAAGGGCGCCCGTGTCCTCGAGCTTGGCTCCTCTTGTGGTGGCAATATCATCCCTCAAGCGCTGTACTATCCAGAAGCAACTTTCACAGGCATCGACCTATCCCCTGTCCAAATTAAGCATGGTAACGAATTAATCAAATCTATCGGTCTCACTAATATCACACTACTAGAAAAAGATATTATGGACATCGATGATGATTTCGGCACCTTCGACTACATCATCGTCCATGGCATCTGGTCTTGGGTACCAGATATTGTAAAAGATAAAATCTTATCCATTTGTAATCGCAATTTATCAGACCGCGGTATCGCCTATGTATCGTACAATACATATCCTGGTTGGAAACGATTAGAACAAATTCGCGATATTATGCTCTATTCTGAAACACAGGCTAAAAAAGATAGCTTGCAAGAACGTACGATTTACACAAAGAATGTGCTAAAGCTAATTGCGGAAACCATGAAGATGGACGATGAAATTCAAAAACAGTCTGGTTATAAAATCGATAATATCAATCGCGTGTTGCAATCCAATAACTATTATGTAGCCCATGAATATTTAGAAACCTTTAATGATCCTGTTTATGTGGCTCAATTTATTGAGCGTGCAGAGCATCAAGGCTGCGTATATATAGGTGATGCACGATTAGAAAAATCCTTTATTACTTGGTTAGATGACAGCATCGTAGATAATATTAAGGTCCTCTCTAACAATGATTACAAGGCCAAAGAGCAATACTACGATTTTGTTTACGATACACAATTCCGCATGGCCTTATTAACTAAACAATGCAATGCAGATGCAATCGTGCGTAATGAAACAGTAGAGAAAGATATTCTTGAAAGCATTTACTATTGCGGGCTTGCAGAGGATAGACTTGGTACACCAAATGGTTGGACAGATCCTTTACATCAAACTATCAAGTATTTTATGAATACAAAACAACTATTTACTATAGAGGATATTCAAAAATATATAGAAGAACATTATCCAAACGAAATCTTTGATATGAATAAGCTATATGTGCGCCTATTCCATCTCTCTATCCTCAACCACCTCAATGCATATGGTGAGAATTATGAATGCTTACCATTTGTAGAAAATGTGAGCTATATTCCTGAGCGATTTATTAATTATGTTTCCACACTAATTGAAGGTAATGGCAAACAGTACATGACGTTAGGTAATATGTTTAACCAAGAGGACGCTAGTGTAGATGAAGGCTTACTATATGTAATGAAGCAAATGGCAAAACCAATCTCTCGAGCAGAGCTAATTGCAATTCTAGATGAAACACTAACGATTACACGCACTCGAAATGGTGAAACATTTACGGTGCCTAGTGAACAATATCTAGACGAATCAATTCAACATATCACTGATTTGGGATACTTCAGACAATAGATATACCTTTATATAAATATAAATACAAATACAGATATAGATTGATATATTGATTCATATTTATATCTGCACATAGTAAAAGCGTAACTGATAAGAGTGCCGTCTCATCAGTTACGCTTTTTATATTCACTACTATGCGACCTCGGGGTGGAGTTGAGGTATGCATAGTAGCTACTTATTAAGTTGTGTGAACACTATAAACTAATAGTATCCTTATTTTTTATTAACACGAACGCGTTCGATTGTTGGTTCACCTTTAGCATTTTTAGCTACAGTGTCAACACGGAACAAAGCCATTTCAGGGCTAAATTCTGTTACAAGGCGATCATTAACTGTTACGCCGTCTTGAATAGCACGGTATACGATTTGAGCAAATTCATAACGTGTTAACATACGGTCACCACCGAATGTGCCATCTGGATAGCCTTCTACTAAACCACGGCGAGATAAATCGCTTACAGCTTCATATGCCCAATGGTTTGTAGGGATATCTGGGAACAATGTTGTGTGATCGGCTTTCATCTTAGTACCAGCAACACCATTCAACAATGTAGTCAATTTTTGAATTTGAGCATTTTGTTCAGCTACTATTTTCTTAAGAGCTAATACTTCTTTACCAATGGCTACACGAGAACGAGATACACCACTATGAGCGCCTACTTTCACAGATAAACCAGCATTAAATACTGTTTCATCACTGCCTACAGTAGAGCCTACGCTAAGTTGTACGTCTTCATTAGGACGGTAGAAAGCACCTAATGCGGCCGCATTACCACTGCGGTAATGGCCATAGCCTGCAGCAAAGTCCCATTTAGCATCTGGATCGAAATCAAGTGGATGCAATGCTGCCAACGCTGCTGCACCTGCTACAGATTTATCAACACGTTTATCGATTTTAGATAAATCACCTTTGATATTTTTGATATCATTTGTATTTTTGTTGATATTTGTTGTGTTATTTGTAATTTGGTCAGCAATATCATCAGCAAGAGATACTTTATAGTCGTGAGTATTACCATTTACAGTTGGTGTTACCTTAATGTGGTCACCAGCTGTTACAGTTGTAACACTAGTAGATGCTGCGATTTGATCTTGTACGCGTTTAAGTTGAGATACGTTAACCGCATCAGTATCTGCTACACCAGCTTTCACATTGTTAATAATTTGGTCGCCTGCGCTGATACCATTTGTAGTGTAGTAAATAGTTTTACTACCTTCACTTGCATACATACCGTATTTAGTAAAGTTTGCTTGTTCTAATGTATCTGTGTTTTCGATTTGGATACCTTTAGGTGTAACACCGATATTTTCGCTACCGTTAAAGAAGCGAGCACTGTCTTTATCGATACGAGCACGAACGTCGTCAGTTGCTTTGCCGAAGTTAGCAGAGCTCATTTCTACTAAGTCTTTATTTACAGATACTTTGTATTCCGCACCGCCATTAGCATTGGTACCAGGTGTAACAGTTGTATTATCCCCTGCTACTACAGTAGTATGTTTTTTAGCATCTGCCTCAACAGTAGAGATTTTAGTTTCTACCTTTTTAAGTTGTGCTACGTTTACTGCATCAGTATCATTTGTACCAGCTGCAACAGATGTAATTTGACGTGTTACATCATTAGCTACGTCGCCAACAGATACAGCAGATGCTGTGGCTTTCCATGTGGAGCTTGTATCAGTAGATGCTGCTTTTGTGCTGATATCATAACCAGCTGCACCAGCTGCTACAGTCGCTTTGGATTTACTACCAAGAGCTACACCGCCTTCAGCAGATACTTCAGTGTTATGACCAATAGCTACTGCATCATTTACAGTTGTAGTAGTTTCTGCATCGCTAGAGCCAATAATAACAGAATTATTAGCACCTGTTACCTTACGGTTATCACCAACAATAACTGTATTATTAGCATCGGATACAGTGTTCTTAGAACCAATAGCAGTCAAATGCTGTACATTAGATGCAGTATTACCTACACCCATAACAAGGTTGTCTGCACTTTTAGCACCATTAGTACCTGTTACATTATTGTTAATACCAATCATTGATGTACGCAATGTGTAGTCAGCCTTGTTGCCACCACCGAGGGCCATTGTGGCGCCACCGCCATTAGCATCTCTTACAGCAGTGCGTAATTTTTCAGCTAATTCTTTAGCGGAATTACCGCCATCATCTGGTGTACCAGAAAGATATGTAACAGAGTTTGTTATTTCGTTGCCAGCACCCATAATAAGAGAGCCATTAGAATTGAACGTTCTATTTGCTGTACCGACAATGCTATTAGCAACACCAGAGTAAGTACTGTTTGCGGTTTTAGATTCAATGCTGTTTAAAGAACCATTAATAGTAGCACCTAGATTTTTTGCCGGATTAGAAAAACGACCTCCAGTATATCCACTAGAGATAATATTATAGGTACCTGTATTTGTGGCAAATGCACCATTTGTAAAGCTATTGGCACCTACTGTAGTGGCATAAGCATTCAATGCATACGTACGAGTAGTCGCTGTATCTACTGTAGTATCGCCAAGGTCACCTTTGTAGTTATGGGAACCAATCATAGTGCTACCAGTACGAGCAAATGTATTGTCCCCAATAGCTACGCTACCTACTACCTTTGTTGGATCCGCAGGCATTCTTGCAGAAGAGAAGAGATTACCACTATATGTTGTTTGACCTAAGGCAAAGCTAGCCTCTACACCGCCGGCCATATTTTCAATCTTTGCATTTTTACCAATAGCAATACTACCACCTTGGCTAGCATAGTTATTAATATTAGCATCCTTACCGACTACGATATCCCCTGTAGCAGCACTAGCACCACTGGAATAACCAATCTTAGCATTATTACCAATCGCTACGTTTTCTACTTTTGGTGCATTACTGCCTGTACCATAAGCAACGCCATTGCCTGCGCCCGTTGCCGTATCGGCTGCACTCGCTACAACACATAAACTAGATAATAGCACACCGTTAATTAACAAGGTTAATAAACGTTTCCGTTTGTTCATAGTTTAGAACCTCCATTTACAAACTACAAAACCTATCATACTCTCTTTGCATTAAAATTCACTTTTTATTCATGAGTCTTATATGAATATTGTAGCACTTATACGAATTTTGTAAACAGTAATTTATATATCTATTAAGAGAATATAAAAAAGGATAGTTAATCGATGAGAATTAACTACCCTTTTTTTGGTAAGAGGAAGGCGAACCCCTTACCGGTGCCGTATGATAGGTTTGTTATTAAGAGAGAGATTTTGAAGTAAACACAACACAAAAATTATCAAATAGTTGGAGAGTAACTAAGATGAACGGGCGATCACACGGCATCAATAATAAGATAATGGCTTTTATAAAAAGCCATTATCTTAAAGAACAATTGATATGAACACTAACGTTTCCCTTACCTAGAGTATATCACTTATATAGGAAGAATAGTAGGTTATTTTTCATTTAATTTTCATTAAAATAAAATGAATGCAGGGAATGGCATGACTATTCAATTTATCTATTCAGTTATCAAAATTATTGTTCAACAAAAACCGTATTAGTTCGTCTTACGAGGTTGAGCATTTTATCGCGAACCGTTGCAGATTGTTCTAAACGATGCTTGCCACCATACCAAGCCATCGGAGCTCCCGCTAAACGGAACGTAATTTTACCATATGCACCGCCAGAGCTATGTTCCGGTTTATTGTATCCCATATCTACAGATACACGCGGCGTAAGTTGCATCTCAGATCCTATGCGCAAACCATTCTTATCAGCTTGTCGATCCTGGTTCCAGTGATAGCCTTCAACATAGACTCTAGCCCAGCGCGCATTTTTAAAGGTTTTACCATATTCTAAGGTATAACCATTAGATACTCGCTCTAAGGTATGCAGGTTCGCATCCAAAACACGCTCATCGGAAGCAGAACCATACCAGTTAAAACGAAACTCGCTTTCACCAGACATATATTCAAGACCAGCACTGAGTCGATCGTGACGATTTAAGAAGCGATGGTCATAGAATACATGAGCCCCATAGAGACGACGGTCGTCCTTGGAAATACGACGGTACCCAATGCCTACGTTAAGGGTAGTACCCGTATCAGAGGCGCGAGAAATGCGCTGCTGCGTAAACCACACATCACGAGAGTTATTATCGTAATGACCTAGAGGCTGAATAGTCTCCGCAGAATACAGCGGCTTCCACCCTTCTTGGAACTGAAAGCTCAGCGTAGTGCGTCGCATCCACGGCTTACCTTTGGCACCATACATAGCATTAGATACATTGGACATAGCCACCGCATTAATGGCGCGGTTCACTGCATCTACATTGCTATACTGCACGGTCTTAGTATCTTGCCGATCCATGATGAGCGGCCCACCTTGGCCAATCACATGGTCTGGTGTGACGGCAGGCGTAATGTGAAAGCCCTCTGATGCGGCCTTCATGCGCTCTGTTTGAGCATCAGTTTTTGCAGACACTACGCCCTTATCATTATGTAATTGTTGTTTTTCTGCCTCAGCTGTACCCACACAACACAATAGGGCGCTCAAGGCGATACACACAATACGTTTCATTACTCTCTACATTTAAAATTCATGAACAACAAATGAAATATATACTAGTGTATCGAATAATGTTTATGTATGTCAAGATAAGAGGTCACTAGAAACGTATTATTTTACTATTATATGTATATAAAAAGAGGTAATAACCATGTTATTACCTCTTTCATATCCTTTATCAATATTAAAGCTTATTCTATATTACTACACTGAATATTAAATATTTGATATTAGATTCTATTTTTCATTAAGTTTTTGCACAAGCATATCTACTGTTTCTTGTAGTTTTTTGTTTTGTGCTTCTAATGTATCTACCCGTTGTTCCAATGCGTTATAGGATGCAGGGGAAATCTTAGGCAATGTTTTATTTTCACCGAATTTATAGGATACGCCTACATTAGTCATCAAATCACCACTTACAGTTGTACCTGCTGTAAGGAGTAGGTTTTCTTTCGGATAGTAACCTACGCCAAGAGCCAATGCATTTTCACCCTTATAGTGACCATAGCCACCCATAACTTGAACCTTGTGATCAGGATCAAATTGTAGTGGATGCAATGCAGCTAGTGCTGCGGCACGAGCATCACCGCGGTTGGATTCTTTTTCCACGTGGCGTACATCGCGATGCAATACATCAATTTGTTGGTTTGTACCATATAACTGGGAGCCGTTAACCGCATCTGTAGAATCCGCTGTAATACGACCTGCTGCAACATGAGTGATAGTGCGTTCTTGACCTGTCGCACCAACGGATACAGTAGACACAGGAGCAGTACCGGCGAAGCTTTCAGTAACACCATTATTGTAGGTATAACTAGGAGTGCTCACTACATCACTACTTTCAGCAGTAGAATTATTACCTAATACAACGGCATTGTCTAGAGATGTTTTCACATTATTACCAACTACGAATGTATTATTAGCACTCACTTGGTTCTTGTTACCAACACTGTAGGAATTATCGCCCTTAACAGTATCCACATTATACGTACCTACACCAAAGGCGCCAGATTGGTTACCTTCAATTTTGTTATATGCGCCAATAGCGGAGTTCTTATCGCCTTTAAAGATAACACCATGACCCATGCCATAGTTAAAATTACCATTTACTGTAGAGTTAGAACCGATTAATACAGTGTTATTCCCCTTACTACCGCCAGCTTGAGAAGCGCCGAGCCATACGTTTTTATTACCTTCAGATCCAGCTCCTGCAAAATAACCTACCGCAATTGTATCCGAAATAGTTGATTTAAAGCCTGCCGCAAAGTTACCTAAGAAGTTATAGTCACCTTTACCATCTACAAAGCTCTTAGCACCTAATGCTACATTGCCACCGCCTTGAGAACCATTCAAAGCAATACGACCGATGGCAATATTATTACCCTTTGCATTTGGATCCCCTGCATGGGAATAGGGATCGCTATTAGCCGCCCCAGTTTGACCACCAAGATGTACATTATCTGAGTTAGTGAAAGATGACCAACCTTGTAAACCAATGTTATAAGTGGCACCACCACTAGAAACAACAGGAATATCTGCAGCCTGTACCAAGCTAGCAGAAGATATAGTCAAAACTCCGAGTACTGCTAATAATTGTAGTTTCTTTGCGTGATTCATAATCATACGCCTCCCTTGTTACACTACAAAACACTTCTCCTTCATACTTTCCTCATAATTCTACAAGTAGATTATACTGCCATCGAAAAAATATGTAAATAACATAAATAATAATTCATAAAGAATAAATCAGATAATATAATTAATTAATAAACAAACCCCCGTAGAATTTGTTCCTACGAGGGCATTTGTTTTGAAAACAAAAGAGGCAACAACTTTCGTCGTTACCTCTTTATAAGTATATATTTATAATTATATAGATTAGCGAATGCGTTTAACGCGGTTGTTACCATCGCGCATAGCTTGTTGCAAGCTGTAGATTACCATTTCGTTCATGTAGAAACGCAATTCATCGTTAGACATGTTAGCTGTATTCTTTTCAAGAATTGCCAAGATTTGGTTTTCATATTCAGCTTTATTCATGTCAGACACAGTTGTGTGATTTTCGAAGAATTCTTTGTAATCTAAGTACAAGCGATCTAATGCTACGCGAGCATAGCTATCTTTTTTATAGCGATGGCTTGTGATGTACCAGCTACGACGAACGTTCATATAGTACAACACATTATTAGTATAACGTTGTTGACCAGACATTACGCGATTGTCGTCTTTAATTAAAGCATTGCTCATCCCCAATTGGAATGCTGCAAATTCAGATACTACAGCTTTTACCTCTTCACTAGGAACAGCAAGAGAGATTTCTTGTTGTTCTGCAGTCAAAGGAGCCGCAGGTTGTTCAGGCATCATCAAAGGATCTTGTGCCGCATGTACTTGGCCAGCAACACATACAGAAGCAATTGCCATAACTGGTAGTAATTTAATTAGTTTCATAAGTCCCCTCATTGGAAGCCGCCCTCCCCAGGGCGGCTTTCCTAT